>ENA-UOXV01004924-UOXV01004924.1-marine-metagenome-genome-assembly--contig:-NODE-4924-length-15016-cov-7.197313_pt1 | contig 15016 bp, 14 predicted proteins | sample MGYA00238165_ERZ766961 | MGnify/ENA primary metagenome ERZ766961 (study PRJEB28924, sample SAMN03173240) | marine metagenome | biome: Marine; feature: Water; material: Subsurface seawater | place: North... | reverse complement strand
AAAAAAAAAAAAAAAAAAAAAAAGCTGAAAATACTTTTATTAGTAGTACTTTTTGGGGTGAAAGGGTTGGTTATACAGCTGCGCTTTCATCAATTAAGGAATTTAAAAAAACAAATGCTTTTAGAAAAGTTGAACAAAATGGAAAATTGATTAAAGAAATTTGGCTAAATCTATCTCAAAAATATAATGTCCCAATCAAAATAATGGGATCAAATTCGATATTATCATTTGAATTTGAAAATAACCACTTAGAAAACAAAACTTTTTTTACTCAAGAGATGTTAAAGAATAATATTTTGGCTACCAATCTAATTTATGTAAATATTTTTCATAATAGAAAAAATATAAGAAAATATACAAAAGTTTTAGATAAAATATTTAGATTAATATCCGAAAAAAAAGTTAAAAAACTTCTCAATTCTAATGTATGTTTTAAACCTATTAACAGAATAAATTAAATTATGAAGTCAATACCTTATGGTAGACAATTTATAGATAAAAAAGATAAAATTTCAGTAACAGAATCATTATCAAAAAATTTAATTACTACTGGTTCATATGTAACAAAACTAGAAAATAAATTAAAAAAATATTTTAAATGCAATTATAGCTATGTATGTAGCAGTGGAACAGCTGCAATTCATTTGGCAATGTTATCTCTTGAATTAAAAAAAAATGATATAATTTTAATGCCTGCTATTAATTTTATTGCCTCATTCAACATAGCAATGATAATGAAATTAAAAGTTTATTTAGTAGATGTTGATGAGTTCACTGGTCAAATTACTCCAAGTAAAGTTGAGGATTGTATTAAAAAAAATAAGTTAAAGAAAATTAGTGCATTAATAACAATGTTTCATGGAGGATATCCAGAAAATGTAAGAGAATTTTATGAAATTAAAAAAAAATATAATTTTTATATTATAGAAGATGCCTGTCATGCACTTGGATCTGCCTACAAGTATAAAAAAAATTTATTTCAAGTTGGTTCATGCAGACATTCTGATATTTGTACTTTTTCATTGCATCCACTTAAAACTATTACATCAGGAGAAGGTGGAGTTGTGACCACAAATATTAGAAAAATAGCCAAAAACATTTTATTGTTTAGAAGTCATGGAATCATTAGAAATAAAAAAAATTACTGGCAGTATGATGTGTTAAAAAATGGTTATAACTATCGTTTATCAGATATTAATTGCTCTTTAGCAGAATCACAATTAAAAAAAATTAATTTTTTCTTAAAAAAAAGAAAAAAAATTTACACAAAGTATTTTAACGAATTTAAAAATTTTAATAAAATGCTATCATTACCTAAATATTCTCCTAATATAAAATCTTCTTTTCATTTATTTTTAATAAATATTTCCTTTAATAAGATTAATAAAAGTAAAGATAAATTTATGAAATATTTAAATTCCTTTCAAATTTTTTCTCAACAACATTACATACCAATTTATAAGTTTAGTATTTATAAAAAAAAAAAAACTAGTTTTCCAGGCTCAGAGAGGTATTTTGCTAATACAATAAGCATACCTATATTCGTTGACTTGGATACAAAAAATCAAAAGAGAGTTATCAGAGTAATTAAAAAATTTTTCTAAAAGAATATTATATTTATAAGTTGCTAAGAAATGGATTTTGAAATTAAAAAATTTGACGATTTTACCATGTCATCCTGGAATGATCTGCTTTCCGAGATGGACGGACCAATTCACACTTGTAACTGGAATAACTTGAATTATTTTTCTGCATATGAAAAAATGGCAAATTATTCAAGAGCAGTATTTTATGAAAATAAACTAGTAGCATTATTTCCATTTGCAAAAAATTATAGTGAAGAAAAAATAAATTTCTCTTTTGGAAATAACTTAATATTTGCTCCTGTTTTTTCACACAGCATTAATACAAGCATTAGAAAAAAAATTTATGTTTATTTTTTCAAATTAATTAAAGAGCAATTTGATTTAAAAAAATTACAACTTAAAATTCAAGTAAGTCCTATATATTTTGATAATAATAAAGCTAATTTGCTCTCAAAAAATCAATTTGAATTAATAGAATTTTCGAAAAGTTACATTGTTCACAATACTTTAATTCTTGATCTAGGCAAAAATGAGGATTTATTATTATCTAATATGAGCAAATATCATAGGAGAAATATTTTAAGAGCATCAAAAATTAAAAAATTAGAATTTAATGTTGTAAATTTTAAAAAAAAAGATGAAGTAAAAAAAAAATTCCATGAATTTAGAAAGTATCATAAAATTTCAGCTGGCAGAGTCACACGACCAATCAAAACATGGGAAATAATGTTGGATAAAATTTTTGAAAGTGAGGCTGATTTGTTTTATTTAAATTATAATAATAAATCTATCTCTTATTTGTATTGTGCTAAATTTTCTAATTATGCTTGGGGTTGGACACAAGTTAATGTTAGGAATTTTGAATTTTTATCTCCTCGGCACTTTTTAGAATGGAATGCAATAAAATATTACAAGAAGAAAAAGTTTAATTTTTATGAAATTGGAGAAAGATTTAACGATCAAAAAAATTTTAAGCCCACAGATAAGGAAAAATCAATTTCAGAATTTAAGGAAAAATTTGGTTCTGATAAGTATCCAAAGGTTATTTTTAATGTTGAAGTATAATAAAATGTGCTAAGAGATATTAGAAAATATTATATTAAAATATGGTTAGTGTAAAAAAAAAAGCTCAAGTTTTTTATGATAAGAGTTACAAAAATAAGGGATTAAAAGCTCAAAGAAAATATCCTAATGAAGAGCTTTGTAGATTTTTTGGAAGAAATTATTTCTCAATCAAAAAGAATATAAGAAAAAAAATTAAAATATTAGAGACTGGATCTGGTAGTTGTGGTAACCTAAGAATGATATCCAAAGAAGGTTTCTCAGCCTATGGTATAGATTTTTCAAAAGAAGCTATTAATCTTTCTAAAAAACTTTTTAAAAAAGAAAAATTGGTTTGTAATTTTGAAGTTGGTGACTTTACTTCAATGAGCTATAAAAATTCATATTTTAATTGTGTTGTGGATGTATTTTCCTCATGCACATTAGATAAAAAAAATGGAGAGATCTATATAAAAGAGATAAACAGAATATTAAAAAAAAATGGTAGATTTTTTACTTATTTTCCCTCAAAAAAATCAGATATGTTTAACTTTAAAACAAGGATATTGCATGACAGCAATACATTATTATCATTAAATCAAAAATCCGCTTATAATACAGACCATACTTTAAGATTTATGTCTATGTTGCAATATTGCAATATTCTAAAAAAAAACAATTTTAAAATTGACTATAAGGAAGAGTTAATGCGCACTTATTTTTCGGGCACTGAGAAATTTTATTTTTTAGTAATTGAAGCTTCAAAATATAAAGATTTATAAAATGAACATTCTATTGCCGATTGAAATCATCAATAGAGAAATAGATTTTAAATTAGTTTTGGCAGCCTTTCTATCTGGAAAAGGACATAAAATTTATATTGGTGAACATCATTTTTTAATGAATTTAGTTTCACATATGAAAGAGGGAGGTTTATATGTTGGTAAGAACATATTTTCTAAAGAAAGCTTTACTGAAAAAGGTGAACAATATTATTTATTAAAAAAAAAAAATTTTAATATTATATATCTTCATGAAGAAGGTGGAGTTTTTGCAGGAGATGAAAAAAATTATAAAAAACTTCAAGAATTTCAATATAAAACAGATTTTTTTGACAAGAATGATCAAATATGTGTTTGGGGCAATTTTCAAAAAAAAGTAGATGAGGCAAGATCTAAAAACAAATCAATTAATGTAACAGGTCATCCAAGATTTGATTTATGTAAAAGTAAATGGCATGATTTATACAGTTATGATGTTAGTCAAATTAAAAAAAAATACAAAAAATTTATTTTAATAGACAGCAATTGTACAGCTGGTAACTTTGGAATGGGTCTTAAATATTTATATACCAAAAAAATATATAAAGATCAGGACTTGAGATTAAAATTTATAAATAACTATGTTTATGAAACAAAGCAAATAGCTTCCATGGTTTATCTTACCCACATGTTAGCAGCAAAATTTCCTAAAATAAATTTTGTTTACAGGCCACATCCATCTGAAAATATTGCATACTATAAACTTATATTTTCAGGTGTTAAAAATATTCATGTTAAACATGAGGGAGCTGTTTTACATTGGATACTTGCATCAAAATTAGTGGTACATGATAATTGTACTACAGCAATTGAAGCCGCATTAGCAGGAAAGCCAGTTATAAGTTATAAGGCCCACCAAAATAAAGATAGAAATGTTTGGTTAGCTAACGAAATGGGTTTCCAAACAAATAATATTAATGAAATTATATCTTATTTAAATAAAGCTATTGAAGATAAATTGAAATTCAAAATTAATTTAAAAAATAAAAAAATGAGTAAATATTTGTACAATTTGGACGGAAATAGTTATGACAAACTCCTTAAAGTAATTGATAAAAAAATTGACAATAGAATATCAAATAGTAATTTACACCCTTATACTATTAAGAAATATTTCATTAACTTAAAATTGAAAAAATTTATTAAAAAATCTTTTAATAAAAAACATAATTTGCACATTAAATATAATGATCATAAATTTTATGGTTTCCATAAAAACGAAATAAGTAAAAAGCTACAATTAATCTCAAAACACTTAAAAAAAAAAATAACATATAAAATTCACAACTCACATTGTTTAATTATTGAATAGTGAAATCTCTAGTTTCAGTAATAATATCTACATATAAAAGACCATCTAAAGTTATAAGAGCAATTAATTCTGTTTTAAATCAAACATATAAAAATATTGAAATATTAGTTATTGATGACAATAATGATAAAGACAAATTTAGAAAATTAACACAAGATGTTCTCCAAAAATATATTACTGAAAAAAAAATTATTTACATAAAACATAAAAATAATAAAGGACTACCTGCGGCTAGAAATACTGGTATCAATAAAGCAAAAGGAGAATTTATTTCTTTTCTAGATGATGATGATGAGTTTTTACCTGTAAAAATTGAATCACAATTAAAAATTTTCAAAAATGCAAAAGATAATATTGGCTTAGTTTATGGTGCCTATATTAAAAAGGATTTAACTTTAAATAAAGAAATTATAATTGAGCCAAAAGTAAAAGGTAATATTAATTCTATTTTAGGATTGAACAAGATAGGCAGTCCATCAATTATAATGTGTAAAAGATCAGCAATTAGTAAGATTGGGGGTTTTGATGAAACAATTCAGTTTAGGGAAGATATAGATTTTTATTTTAGATTATCAGAATATTATCATTTTGCTTATACTAAAGAAATTGTTTCAAAATTTTATGTTCATCAAGATTCAATGTCGAAAAATTATAAATATAAACTTAAACACACTTTAAAATTTATTAAAAAATATGAAGTAAAAATTAAAAAACCAAGAATAAGGTGGAGTGAACTTCAGGAGCTACTAGGTAAATTATATCTTTTAAATGATGATAAAAAGATGGCCCTCATTTCTTATACTAGAGCTTATATAAATAGACCTTTTCGCTTAAGTATTATAATTAGAATTTTTCTCTTATTCTTAGGAAAAAGAATTTTTGGACAAAAAAATAATTTTATTAGATATTTAAATTCATTAATGAAAATTAATGATAAATAGAATTATTATGTTGCTAAGAAAAAGATAAATTTTAAAAATGGCTAGAAGTAATCAAGTAACTTTAGTGGTAGACTCTTTACGTGGAGGAGGTTCCCAGAGAGTTTGTGTTAATGTAGCGAATGGTTTAATCAATTTAGGTTGGAAAGTTGATTTAGTCTTATTAAATTTATCCCAAGAGGTATATCGTCAAGATTTATCAAAAAAAGTTAATCTAATAAGTTTAAATGTAAATCATGCACGTTATGCTTTTATACCTTTAGTAAAATATATAATTTTTAATAAACCAAAAATATTTCTAGTATTTAATTATGAACTGACATTACTATTAATTTTTTTAAAAATTATTTTAAATTTCAAAATTAAAATTTTAACTAGGAATTCCAATACACTTTCCTTAAAAAGAAAGCAATTAGATAACAAAAATTTATGGTCTAAATATTTTGTAAAACCATTTATAGATAACTTTTATCATCGTGCAGATCATATTATAAATCAATGCAAAGGTATGAAAAATGATTTCATAAAGTTATTTCCAAAGTGTATATACAAAACAAGTATAATTTATAATCCTTTATCAAATAAAATATTAGACTTTATTAAATCGAATGATCTAAATAAAATAAAAAAAAAAAATTATTTGTTGTGTGTAGGGAGATTAGAGAAAGCAAAGGGTATGCATTATGCAATTCAAGCATTTGCAAAAATTTCTAAAAAATACCCAAAACTAAGATTAAAAATATTAGGACAAGGAACTTTAAAGGAAGAATTAAAAAAAGATGCTATAAAATATGGTGTATATGATCGTGTAGATTTTGAGGGCTTTCAAAAAAATATTATTCCATATTATGTTTATGCAAGGTTAACAATATTAACCTCATTATTCGAAGGATTTCCGAATAACATTATTGAATCTATTTCTCTCGGGACACCTGTAGTATCTTTTGATTGTCCAAATGGACCAAAAGAGATTATTCAGAATAGTAGGAATGGATATTTAGTTAAATTTAAAGATGTAAAAGATTTAGAAAATAAATTAATGAGTGCTATAATAAATAAATTTAACATAAAAGAAATGAATTTATCTATCAAAAAATTTGAAGCTAATAAAATTAGCAGGGATTATGAGTTTTTATTAAATTCATTTTTATGAATTAACATGAAATAATAAAAGATATTTGAATAAAAAAATTTTCACTACATGTATTATGCAAAAAACAAAATATTTTATTTAATTGATGTTCAATAAAATTTTAATTATAATTTGGTATCTTTCAAATCAAAAATACTATCGACACTTTTTTAATATTCTTAAAAGAAAATTTTTAAAAAACCATGATACCCCTATTAAGTGTAAAATGGCTACTGATTGGGCGAAATCAAATACTTTACCTTATGTTGATGCTTTAATTAAACTTGGATTTAGTGGAGAAGTGAATGAATTAGACGATGATACTATTAATAAAAGTTTCGAGCTTCAAAAAAAATCATCAACAATAATGGGGGGTTCTGCACATATTAATTTACTATATAATTGTGTAAAATTGATTAAACCAAAAATTGTTATTGAAACTGGCGTGGCATATGGATGGTCAAGCTTAGCAATATTAAAAGCTTTATCTGAAACAACAAATGGAAAATTATTTAGTATAGACATGCCATATCCTAGAAAAAATAATGATAAGGATGTTGGAATTGTTGTTCCTTCTTATTTAAAAAAAAATTGGCATCTGGTTAGGAAACCAGATAATCCAGGAATTTTGGATGTTTTAAATAAAATAAAAAAAAAAATAGATCTTTGCCATTATGACTCAGATAAATCATGGTGGGGTAGAAAATATGCTTACCCAATTTTATGGAATTCATTAAATTCTAATGGAATTTTTATTTCTGATGATATTCAAGATAATCTTTATTTTTGTGAGTTTGTAAAAAATAAGTCTTTAAAGTTTGCGGTAGTTAAATTTAAAGGAAAATTTATTGGATTAATTCGAAAACCTTAAAAGATAAAATTAATAATAAATTATGTTAAAATATTATTGAATATAATGATTGATTTAATAGGCTTTAGTTCAATTTTTTTGGTATCTCTGTTAACTTTTTTTTTAGGGCTGCTTAGACCTTCCATTTCTAAAATTCTTATTACTGGCCTCCTTGTAAGAATATTATTTATGTTACTTGGTAATTATTTAATTACTTTACCTGATAGTACTGCCGATGCTCAAACTTTTAGAATAAATGCTTGGAAAATTGCGCAAAGTGGTTTTTTAAGCGTACTAACACAATTTAATGGACCAGGCCCAGAATTTATCACTTGGTTGATTGCTATTTTCTACTCCTTATTTGGTAAAAGTATAATTATGGCACAGTCATTAAGTTTATTTTTTGGGATAGGCTCTATTTTTTTAGGATGGATATTAGCAAATAAAATATGGAATAGTAATATTGCAAACAAGGTGGCATGGTTTATTGCTTTATTTCCTTCATTGATTTTATACTCAATTTTAGCTTTGCGGGAAATTTATATAGTTTTTTTTCTACTAGTAGCTTTATATGGTTTAGTTTCGTGGTTTAAAATCAACAACATTAAATCGATTATTATTTTAATGATAGGTTTTGTTGGAGCAACTTTTTTTCATGGAGCTATGTTTGTGGGAGCTTTAGTTTTTTTGTTTATTATTAGTTTTTTAATTTTTAAAAAATTCTTAAAACAAATAATTAGATTTAAAATTACTACTAAAGTTTTGGCTTTTTTATCATTATTTTTATTTTTATTGGTATTTTATCTTTCTAATAAAATTCATATTCCATATTTAGGTACTTTCGAAAACTCATTGGACATTGAAAACCTTATAATGAAAACACAACTTTCTACTAGAGGAGCAGCAGAGTGGCCTGAGTGGTTAAAAATTAATACTAAAATTGAAATAATTTATAAATCTCCAATTAGGAGCATGTATTTTGTTTTTGCTCCATTTCCATGGGATATAAGTAAGCTCAAACATTTAATTGGTATGTTTGATGGATTATTGTATGCATATTTAGCTTATTTGATTTTTAGAAATAGGCAAGAAATTTGGAAAGATCCAGCTTTGAAAACTGTTCTATTAATATTGATTGCTTATATTTTTGTTTTTGGATTTGGAGTTGGAAATTTTGGTACAGGAATAAGACATCGGTCAAAGATTGTAATTATGTTTATATTATTAGCTGCGCCATTACTTCCAAAGTTTACTTTTTTTAAAAAAGGAAAAATTGATTAACTTAAAAATATTAAATTAAATATTTTTTGATTGATATATTATTTATTAAATGAAAATTTTACATATTATTAATAGTTTAAAAAAAGGTGGTGCAGAAGGAAATCTTTACCGCTTATGTAAATTTAATAAAGAAAAATATAAAAATAAAATTGATATATCGATAGTTACATTAATTGATGATGGATACTATGAGGCAGAGCTAAAAAAAATTGGAATTAAGATTATTTCTTTAGACTTCAATAAAGAAAATAGAAGTTTTGTTTTTTTAAAAAAAATATTAAAACTACGTAAATTTATAAAAAGATATAATCCAAATATAATTCAAAGTTGGATGTATCACTCAAATTTTGTTACCTTGTTTTTTCCAAGATCATTTTATGATAAAATATTTTGGAATATTAGACATTCAGAGCTAAATTTAAAAATTTCAAAAAAAACAACAATTTTAGTATCAATATTTTGTGGTCTTTTCTCAAAAATTGTGCCAAAAAAAATAATATATTGCTCTGAAAAAAGTATTGATTTTCACCAAAATAAACATTTTTATTCTAAAAATAAAACTAAACTAATTTATAATGGATATAACGATAAAATTTATTATCCATCAAAATACTTAAAAACAAAATTTAGAAAAGAGAATGGTATCAAAAAATCTGATATCATTTTAGGTTTTGCAGGCAGATATGCAAAACAAAAAAATATTCCATCCATCTTGTTGGCATTTTCTAAGTTTATAAAAAAACATAATAATATTTATCTTTATATGGTTGGTAAGGATATAGACAATTCAAACAAAGAGCTAGTTACCTTAATCTCAAATTTAAAAATTCAAAATAAAGTTTTTTTTTTAAATGAACAAAAAAATTTGTTAGAATTTTATAATGGTATAGATTTACTCATATTAGCTTCACATTCTGAGTCATTCCCAAATGTCATAGCAGAGGCCATGCTTTGTTCAACATTGGTATTAGCAAGTGACGCTGGTTGTGCAAAAAAAATTATAAGTAATTTTGGATTTATTATTAAGAAAAACCACCATATATCTATCATTAATGGTCTTAAGAAAAGTATAAATATATTTAAAAAAAAAAATAAACATTGGAAACTTCTTCAAAGAAATTCGCGAGTACAAATAAAAAATAATTTTTCAATTAAAAAAATGACAAATACTTATTTTAATAATTGGATTTTTAGATGAAAATAATTTTTATTACTACAAGATCTATTACATTTAATACTTTTTTAAAATCTCAAGCAGATTTTTTAACTAAAAAAGGTTTGAAGGTTGAGGTAGCATGTTCAGATATTGAGAAATTAAATTTTAAAAATAATCTTAAGCACAAAATTGACTTCCCCAATAGAATAATAGATCTGTTTAATTTAGTTAGATACTTAAATATTTTTTTTCAAATTCATAAGTTAGTAAAAAAAAATCCATCTACAGTTTTTTACCTACATACACCTGTAGCTTCACATTTGTTTAGACTTTTTACTTTTTTTAAAAAATTAAAAATAATTTATTTCGTTCATGGTTTTCGTTTCACTACAAGTACTAATTTTCTAAAAGCATTTTTTTTCAAAGCTATCGAAAAAATTTTTTCTTATAAAACTGATATATTTATAACAATTAACAATGAAGATTATAATTACGTAAAACATAACTATCCCAAAAAATCCCTATTTTTTAAAGTTAATGGAATAGGCTTAAATCCAACGACAAAAAATTTTAAAAAAAATATTTTTAAGACTAAGGAAATTAAAAAAATTTTAGTAATAGCAGCATATAAAAAAGAAAAAGGATATTTTGAAATATTAAAAGTAGCAGAAAGCTTAAAAAATCATAAACTTAGGATAGAATGTTTTGGCTATGGTTCAAGTCATAAATTTAACTCTATTAAAATTAAAAAAAATATTTTTAATATTTCATTTAATAAATTCGACTCAAAATTAGAGAGTAAAATTAAAAATTTTGATATTTTGCTTCATCTTAGCAAAAGAGAAGGGTTACCAGTTGCTGTAATGCAATCTCTTTCTAAAGGTTTGCCCGTAATATGCTACGATATAAGGGGTAATAATGACTTAATAAAAGATAAAATTAATGGTTTTTTTATAAATTCATACAAAGAAGTTTCCAACAAAATTCTTTATCTCAAATTAGAAAAAGAGTCTTTTAACAAAATGAGATTTAATGCATTTAGGTCTATCAATAAAAATTTCCTCAATAAACAAATTAATTTAAATATATATAAGATAATTAAAAATTATTTATAGAAATAAAAGTGAGTCAAAAAATAAAAAACTTAAAAATAATTTATAGAAAATTAAAAATTTCAGATTATGAAAAATTTAAAGATTTATTTTATGCTTGTTTTAAAAAAAAGATTAGTTTTGAATTTTTTAAGTGGAGATATTTTAGTGATAAATCCTCATTTTGCTATGGTGCTTTTTCTTCATCTAATTTAATTGCAAATGTTGGAATGGTTGCAGTTAAGCTAAACAATAATGAAAAAATTTTTTCAAGACACTCTAGTATGGTTTTAAAACAATATCGAAGTATTGGAATTTTTTCAAACTTGTTGGAAAAAGTTAAAAAAAAATTCTTTAAAAATATACGTTTAGTAATTATGTGGCCCAATAAAAATAATTTTGCGAATTTTGGTATAGACAGAAAAAATATTATTAAGAAAAAGTATTATTTATACAAAACTTCATCATTAAATAATTCTTCAAAAAAAATAAATTATCCTATCAATGAAATAACAATGTTTAAAAATTTTATCAAAAATAATTTGAATTTTTTTCTAAAAAATTTTAATTATTTTAAAAAAAGATATACAAATTATAAAAAGCATGAATATACAATAAACAGATTTCAATTTAAAAAATTTACAAGTTTTTTTATAATTAAACGCAATAAAGATAAAACAGGATTTAATTATGTGGTTCTAGATCATTTTGGTTCTAAAAAAATAATTTCTGAACATCTATCCAATCTGATTACTAATTATAATAATTTAATTTTTATATCTGAAAAAGAGATAAATAAACCTGATCATAAATTATTAGATTTTATAAATTTTAAAATTGGATTAATAAAAAAGATTAATATAAATGAGAAAAAAACTATCTTAGATAAAAAAGAAATTTTTTTAGGTGATACAGATATCTTTTTGACTATTCGATGAATTTAATTAACAAAATCTATATTTCTATTTGTAATCATGATTAATAAGAAAATTAGATTTTTTGATATTTTAATTTCAATTTTAATTTTGATAACTTTTTTACCTTTATTTATAATCATTTCAGGTCTAATTTTAATAATTGAAGGGAGACCAATTATATTTAGACAAGTAAGAATAGGGTACAAGGGTAGAAAGTTTATTATTTTTAAATTTAGAACAATGAAAAATATTTTTTTTAAAAATGAAAAGTTAAGACTTACTTATTTGGGAAAAATATTGAGAAAAACCAGTTTAGATGAATTACCTCAATTGATAAATGTTTTAAATAGAGACATGTCTATAGTAGGCCCAAGACCTTTACCAGAAAAAATAGAAAAAAAAATTAAAAAATCTTTCCAAATTAAAAGGAGAAAAATACTACCTGGTATAACTGGAATGTCCCAGATTAATTATACTGGTAAAAAAAGAAAATTAGTTGATAAAATTTATTTAGATATAAAGTTTATTGATAATTATAATTTATTTAATTATTTTAAAATTTTGTTAAGAACACCAATTGTTTTAATAATAAGATTATTTAAAAATAAATCTTCAATTATTAATTAAGTAACTGATTTTTAAATTTATTATACTGATAAGTATAATTATTAATTAATTTATTGGATAACATAAAATAATTCTGTAATTAATTAGATTAATTCATGAAAAAAAAAATATTAATTATATCGCCACATGCAGATGATGAAATTTTAGGATGTGGAGGATTTATATCGAAATATTCCAGAAATAATTATCACATAAATGTTTTAATTTTAACTAATGCAAATAAAGGCGCTCCAGAAATTTATTCCTCTAAAGATATTGATTTAATTAGAAAAGAATCAAAAATTGCTAATAATTTTATAGGCACAAAAAAATTATTTTTTGAAAATCTACCAGCTTTAAATTTAAGTAACTATCCAATCTACAAAATTGCAAACATTATAAACAAATATATTTTAGAATTAAATCCCGAGATTGTTTTGATACCTTCAGCGAATGATATCCATGATGATCATAAGATAATTTTTAAAGCCGCAAAAGTTTCAATGAGACCTAACAAAAAAAATAATTTAAAAAAGATTTTATCTTATGAAGTGCTTTCAGAAACTGAATGGAATGAGAATGAAGAATCTTTCAACCCAAACTATTATGTCAGCTTAGATAAGTCTGATATAAATAAAAAAATTAATGCTTTTTTAAAATATAAGTCGCAAGTAAAAAAATTTCCTCATCCTAGATCAAAGGAAGCAATACTCAATTTATCAAAATTGAGAGGCAGCCAGGTGTTTATGAAATTCGCTGAAGCATTTAAAGTAGAAAAAATATTAGATTAGATATGACTTTAGCAATTTTAGGTACAGGGGGTCATGCTAGATCTATTTACGATATTGTAAAAAAAAAAAAATTATATTTTTTTGATAAAGAAAAAAAATATTTTAAAGTTGGAAATAGAAATTTTAAGGTCATCGGTAACTATAAATCATTGTTGAATTTAAAAAAAAAAGTTTCTAAAGTAATAGTAGCTGTTGGAGATAATAAGATAAGAAAAAAATATTATAAAATTTTAAAAAAAAATAAATTTAAACTTTTAACAATTATTCATCATAGATCTTATTCCAGTTTTGGATCTAAAATTGGTGATGGAACTGTACTTATGCAAGGTAGTTTTGTTAATACTAATAGTGTAGTCGGAAATAATTGTATTATAAACTCTAATGCTTCCATAGACCATGATTGCTTTATTAAAGATCATACTCATATATGTCCAGGTGTAATAATTGCAGGTAATGTAAAAATTGGAGAAAATTGTTGGATTGGACTAGGTGCTAAAATTATTGAAAATTGCGTTATAGGGAATAATGTTTTTATTGCTGCAGGTACTGTAGTTACAAAAAATATTAAATCAAATGCATTTGTGAAAGGAGTTCCAGCAAAATATGCAACAAAAAGATTGGCCAAATTTTAGCAAAAATTTAATCTCTAAGGTCGGTAAAGTACTTGGCTCTGGAAAAATTAATTATACAGATGGCACATACGGTATAAAATTTGAAAAAGAGTTTTCTAAGTTTATTGGTAACAAATACTCAATAGCAGTATGCAATGGAACTGCCGCATTAGAAGTTGCTATAAAATCTTTAAAGTTACCTAAAAATTCTGAAATTTTAGTTCCAGCTAGAAGTTTTTTTTCTTCAGCATCCTGCATCGTAAATGCCGGATATACCCCAGTTTTTGTGGATGTAAATTTGTTAACACAAAATATTTGCTTAGATGATATTAAAAAAAAGATAACAAAAAAAACTAAAGCTATTATTTGTGTGCATCTAGGAGGATTACCTTGTGACATGCATAATATTATAAAATTAGCTAATAAGAAAAAAATTAAAATTATTGAAGATTGTTCTCAAGCACATGGAGCTTCAATAAATAATCAGCAAGTAGGTTCATTTGGTGATATTAGTACTTGGTCATTTTGTAATGATAAAATAATTTCCACACTTGGAGAAGGAGGAATGATTTCCACAAATAAAAAAAAAATATATGAATTTTGTAAACAACAAATAAATCATGGAACAAATCTAAAAAATCATAAAAAAACAGAAAAATTTATTTATAATAAGGACCATTTTGGAACAAATTTAAGAATAACCGAAATTCAATCACTTGCTGGATTAGAGCAACTTAAAGATTTAAAAAATATTCAAAGAAAACGAGAATATATTTCAAAAAAATATTTTAATTTAATTTCAAAGTATCAAGATTATTTTGTTTGTTTTTATCCTTCAAAAAAAATTAAATCTGCATGGTATAGATTCTATTTTTTTCTTAAA
>ENA-UOXV01004922-UOXV01004922.1-marine-metagenome-genome-assembly--contig:-NODE-4922-length-15018-cov-6.221413_pt1 | contig 15018 bp, 13 predicted proteins | sample MGYA00238165_ERZ766961 | MGnify/ENA primary metagenome ERZ766961 (study PRJEB28924, sample SAMN03173240) | marine metagenome | biome: Marine; feature: Water; material: Subsurface seawater | place: North... | reverse complement strand
AAACACCAACACACAAAACTGCTGGCTAAAAAACTAAAAGACCTCAATGACCAATAACCACCTTCTTCTCTATCGCCTTGCTGAGCTGATGCTGGAAAAAGCAGCAGCACACACTTCCTTTGGATGATCTTTTTGATGATGAGCAGATAGGATCTTTTGTTAGAAGCATTCAAATAGATTCTCCTTACCAGCAGCAGATCTTTGAGGGTGTCCTTACTGAAACCATCAAAGAAGAACGGGTAATGGTAACCTTTACCGTAGAGGGCTACTTTCATTATGTACTCGGTGAGGTTATAGAACAGCAAACAACAGACAAAGGAGCAGCCCCCCTAAAAGAGCTTTTGGAAACCAGTAAGCTTAGGGGCATTACAGAAGGAGTTGAACAATGCTTGACCCGTGATGTGGAAAGGGATGACCTATCCCTGCTCTTCCATGTAACCTGAAGCTTTCATTAATTCAGTAACCAGTTTCCCCTCCTAATTCCATATAAACACTTGAAATTCTGAATCGATCTATTGTTTAGCCAATTGGTTATATTGATCTTTATTAAGAGTGTTCATATGTCTCCATGTTTGTATATCCCCGTTTGTAATATGTACGTTGTATAACCAATATAAGTGAGTCGTTCCATCCATTGCAATAAATGTTATAGGTACTTCATATGTATACTCGCTAACTCTTTCGTTTGAGCTTAAAAGCTTTATGTATAATGTTTCAGCTTTTTTATTCTCGAAGAATTTCGTTATAGTAGCTTTTCTTGTTTCCTCAGTATCTTCTTCTACTCCAGTTGACACTAAATCCCATGGAAAAAGAATGTTGTAATTATCGGCACTAATGAACTCTTCCCTACCCCGTTTCTTTTCAAACTTATTAAGGATAAACTTATTATAATCCGTTAATGTGTTCTGAATAAAATATACACCATATTGCGTGTTTTCTTGATGATACGTTATATCTGAACCTCTAATTCTTAGATTATCCCCAAGTCCAATTCTTGGAATCGTCCAGGTTTGGCTTTTTCTGTTCTGAATCTCTTTGTAGCCAACTTCATCGAGCTTCAAATAGATTTCTCTATTGGCAGTATTCCATGTATTGTCATAGACCGTATAGTAATCTGTTCCTACTTCAATTAGAAATTGTCTGTTGCTGTTGTTTGACGGCCCTATGATGATCAACGAATCGGTATAATTGTTTCCCGCATGCGGGTATGTCAAAAAACCACCTTTAAAAATAAAGTCTTTTTGCACCAAACTTTTCTCTTTTCTCCAAGCATAAAATTCTGCAAAGGTCCCATTCCGGGTATTCGTTATGGATCCATTGCAACCAAAATATTTCTCTATAAATCTTGCTTCTTTGATAGCAATTTTGGCTCCCGCAATAATATCATGAATATTCGAATTCCAACCTGGATTAAAAACTTCCGAGCATTTTCTGCGCAACCGTTGGTTTATCTGGCTTAAATCATCAAATGGTGTAGAGCTCATCTCTGAAAAACCCGGGCCATCATTGAGGCATTTACATGCAGCTGCTTGTTTAAGAGCAGATGGTGGTTTAACCTGCATATACTCTATCGACCCCATTCCGACACAGAGTGTGAAAAAAAAGAATAATGAGCCTCTTCCTAGTAGATTAAACCCACGAAAAAGAAAGAAAAAGAAAGCCACAATTCCAGATGAAGTAATGCCCCAACCATACAACCAAGAATGATCTTTGTATTGTGGCTCATAAACAATGACAAATCCTATATTCACGGCAAGTGCAATAACAAAAAATGCAATATACAGCACTTTAATGGTTGTTTTACTTTGTGTGTTTACTGGACTTGCCGTTAAAGACTGATTTTTTCCAATATTCCAAGAAGTCGATGAATTGTGTTTTTTCCAGACATCACCCCACGACATTCCAAAATGTCTTTTTGATCTTTTATTTACCGAACGGTAATAACTCACAAACGCAAACACGGCAAGAGAAAGATAAACCCAATTGTCCTGTGTATAAGCACAATAGAAAACAGGAATCGGTATAAGAAGTAAGCAAACGAAGATATACTCCAGACGAATATTATTGAATCTCTGCTGGTTGAATGCCGGTAATGTTTTTGATGGAGAAGCTGCAGCGCCAGAACTTCCAAACAATCCAGAACTTGAGCTTCCGGAATAATTTCGTTTCTTTTTCGGTTTAATATTTTTTTGATTAGGCTGATATGTAGGTTGAAATTTACTTTTTGATGAAATAAACTCATGAAGAGCCAAAGACCATTCCTGCATATTCGGTCTTTTTGATGGATCATCTATATTAAATGCACGGTGGAAAAGCGTTTGAATTTTTTTGTTTATTGTAGTATTAAAAGCGTCATGCGGAGGAGGTATAACATGGAAAGAACTCTTTTTTCTGCCATGCACAAACATGCGATGATTAATTTTCATCTGAGTCTCAATGATGCTATCATCTTTGGATGAACCAGCATATGGATGTATTCCAAATATTAGTTCGTAAAAAATTACCGCAATGGAGAAATAATCAGAATAAATATCATCTTTATAGTCATGAGCCTGGTAATTTGGTGTGCCCGGATTTTTTCCTTTATTTACTAATTTTTTAGAGGGTTTGTTTATGGTTAAATTATCCAGATCAAGAATCATAGGAAAACCTTTATCATCTACAATTATATTTTGGGGTTTAATGTCACCATTTGTATAATTACCCGATTTATAAAAATTTGAAAAAACAACTGCAAGTCTATAAGCTAGATTTAATTTATTTTTGACTTGAGCAAAATGTTTGTAATTGGGGTCGCGGCTAGGTCTGTAAATTACTTCTTGTAATTCAATGCCATGTGCTTTTGGCATTAAATAGCCTTTAAATTGTTTTTTATCATCGTAAATTACTTCAATGGGCCAAGTTCCTAAATTCGTTTTAATATTATTCCCCCAGGCCAATTCAATATCTACCAAGCCATTTTTGTAATCGCTGACCATTTCTTTGACAAAGTCGTGAAGTTGGTTTGTGGACTTGTGAAATATTTTGGCAACTAAATCTGATTTTCCAGAAACCTCATAAATACTACCTGCTGCTCCTCCTTTATTTATTAGCTGAGCCAAACGAACAGTATTACCTGCCGAATCAAGATATTTTATGTTAGATATTTTGGCCAAAAAAATAGGTTAATTTATTTATGCCTTGAAAAACATTACCATGGTCTTATCGTCCTCTTCTTTTTGAATGCCTTCTATTGATTTCCCTTTAAAAATTCCCAAGTCGATAATTTCTTCAGTAACCATGGTTATATCTTCTTTTTTATTTGAAGCAACAAGTTCTTTCATTTGTCCAATAAATGCATCAAAAAAACCAGGAAAGGGTTGATTATGATCATAACGGGCATCTTTATAGACCTTATCATATACACCTAATTCATGCTTTGGAACAGGGCCTTTTTGCAAAAAAGAAAAATCATCACAACCATCGGAGATAGCAAAAAGTGCATCAGGATCTGTAATATCAAAGGTGTCCGTACGAAAAAATTGGTCCCAGTTATCACTTGTGATAAAAAATGTTGAACCAACAACGAAAGTTTGAAATGGCACCATTAGGGAATAGTATTTATTGCTTTTTAGACAACCGGCTCTTCCATCACCGATATTTGCCGATAAGATACCTAATGGAGTTTGGATAATTAATAGCATAGTGCATTTTAAGCTATCAAAATCAATTTCATTTTCTTCACTGTGATTTTCAAGTGCTATTCTAGTATTTTCAAATAAACTCAGAGCATCTTTGTACCATTCGTTTTTAGTTTTAAAATCAGTTGGATCAATTGTTTCAAGGTACTTTAGTAGTAGTTTCGAAAGTGTTTCACAGGCAAGCTTACTTCCAAAATGTGAATTCGATGCGGAACCTGCACCATCTGAAACAATGGCATAATGAAATTGTTCATTAATTGTTCCAAAAGCATGGTAATCCTGACAGGGTAAAATAGGTTTTTTTTTATGGCTTTTACCTTGTACAGATAATCCAAAAGAATAATAATCAGATAACTTTTGTAAGTCACTTATTACATGCGTTTTTTCTTTATGGATTTCTTTTTTGGCGTTAACTTCAAGATTCATATCTTTTTTTGGTTCATTACAGTTGTCTCTCGTTTGCTTTTTATTTTTTGGAATATTTTTAAAAACAAAAAAAAAGATTACGATACAAAATATCGTAATTATCAAATTTATAATCATATACCAAGGTCCATGTCAATTACATGAGGTGTTGCCACATTAGGGTCTAATGTTACTTTTGCACCGCCGCCACCACCAATTGCTGCACTTGCACTTGCACTTACAAAAGCAAAAATATCTGCAAACTTTGTTTCATCCTTTAGCTTATAAGCAACCGCTTTTTCTTTCAATCTTTGATCTTCAGTTTGTGCAGCTAATTGAGCCAACACATCCATGTCCGCACCTGCTCCAACACCAAAAGGCATAAAAAGAAATTTCTTATCATCGGACATCGATTGAATTGTTTGATCCAAAATATCTATTTCTCCTGCATCATTTGTGGGTGAACCATCTGAAAATAAAACAACTATTGGTCTATAATAAGGTTGACCCGAATTTTTATACCAATTTTTCCTTTCTTCAATTATTTCTATTGCCTTATTCATACCTGCACACATGTTGGTCAATCCTCCAATTTCAATTTCGGGCATTTCCATTTCGGGAAGTAGCAAATCAAAATCACGAACTACTTCAGCCAAATCATGAAAAGTAACTATCGCAAGTTCTAATCTATTTGATAAAACGGGATCATTAATTATTTCTTTTTTTAACGACTTTAATGCCAAATTAAGTGATGCAATAGGTCTGCCTGACATAGAGCCTGAGGCATCTAAAACTAGTACTAATGGGCATTTTTGATCATAATTTCTAGGAGTTTCCATTTGTTTAAGGTTTAAGGGGGTAATAATTATTTTGAGGAATTTTTACGATTAATACAAATATTTGCTTGAGATTTATAATCTGTGTGTTTTTTTACCTCCATGTTTCTCTAAATTAATAAATTAAATAGTTTTTTTCATGTTTTGAAAATTATTATTGAACCTTTGTAAGTAATCAGAATGAATTTTGACATCCCTTTTCAATTTCTTTAATAACCCAAGTGGAAACAACCTAAAAAACACATAGAAGCCAATACCAATGCTAAATAATATAGGCCCTACTTTATAATATTCACTAGATTCCGAAGACATTATTAAAAGAACTAAACCCAAAAGCACATTGCCTCCTGCGATCAAATGCATTTTAATTACGTCTTTTTTCACTTCACTTAAGTTATACTTATTCAATACATTAACTTGATCTCGCATGTCCTTATAGACAGGTAATGATTGCTCTATTTTAAGAATATGAGAAAAATATACAAATTGATTTCCTTCAGTTGAACCGGTAATATTAATAGCATTAACATAAAAGAATTGGGTAAACGGATTACTATTTTTAACTTGACTACTATACTTTATGTAATTCGTAATTACTCGCTTATAAACAATCGACACCACTGAGAGATAACTATCCGTAGCACGAAGTAATTCTGGCTGTAATTTTCTATCAATAATAGATAATTTGTCTTTTAACTTTTCAGCCATTTCAATGGTCAAAGAAATATTTGAAACAGTTTCTCCCAATTCTCCTTTTGCCGCATTTACAATGACCCTCGCATTTTTTTTATAATGATTACTTGCTATAACCCCTAAAATAGCGCCACCGTAACCGATATACTTATCAGTTTTCGACTTCGCATTACTTCCATATAAATAACTCACTACAGTCGCGAAATCAGCAATATAACCCTTCCCTCGCTCCGCTGATGCGTTTGAATGTAATTGATCAATTTCTTGTAATTTATCCTCAGTAAGCTTAATGGTTTTCAGTAGCAATTCATGAATAAAAATAGCTTGAACATGAAATATGTAATTTGAGTTCAATAAACTCTGCGTCTTGAATTTTCTTATCGATTGAATAGCAGAATTTAATTCGGATATGTTTGGTTTATAATCAAATATTCCTACTTGGGATAAAGCTTTTAATGCCCAACCATTAAAATTATTTGCATAGATTAAGTTTTCACTTATCGATAATGATTTCCTAAAATTCCCTGATCCAAGTTCAATAACACATAAATCAATTTGATTCTGATGTGAGCCAGATACTAGTTTCAGCAAAGTACTTTGAAGTATTGATTTCATAGTTCTTTTTTCAATTATTTCTTCATTGTGAATGTATAAGTGGGTTAAGTCCAATGAACTTTTCAAAGTTGAAATATACATATAAAAGTGTTCAATTAGTAAACGCAGGCAATCAAAAAAAATAACACTTTTTTCAAAAAACTAGCAAGAGTAAATTATATTTCGCATCAATCTTTGATGAGATAAACCCTATTTGATCTGATCAAAGTATCCTGCATAGAATTTATCAGATCCTTGCCTAAGTATTTTATATTTGTAATCCAGTTTTCTTGAAGAGATAAACTAAGAGGTTGATAATTTTTACAGAAAGTAAAGTCATTCAACGAAAAGTTTTGTTTGTCTAACTGATATTTGAATACCAATCCAGTTTCAATTTGAACAATTGCAAAAACAACACTACCCTTTTCAAAATCTAAATCACTTCTATCTTCATCAAGATTATATAAATTGAATAGATTCGAGTTTGAAATTAATTCTAAAGATTTTATTTTCCTTCTTTTCTTGCCCTTTCTTCGAATTTCAAGAAAATTCTTTTCATTAATCAACCATCCATTTCCTGAGTGAATCATGTGGAAGTTATCCAAGTTAGAATAACCCCAACTACTCATTAATTCAAGGTCAAAAATAACATGTTCCCAATCAAGAGAATGTTGTAATCGGTACTTCTCCATTATGTGAAATTCATCTATCGGAACACGACAAATGTGATAACGAATACCTTCTCCAAATAAATTAATCACAGTCATTGTATTTCTTCTGAAAAAACAGATCCATTATAAATATCGTTATAATCTTATTTACTAAGTGATTGAAAAAACTATTCTTCTAATCTCACACACTAAATATTTTGTATGTAAATAATACGCAGATATATATATATAATAACATTTTTAATTAAATTTATTATTTGCGATAAATTTAATTTTTAAAATGATATCAATTGAACATTTCATTAACAATAAAGACATTATAGAACTTATTGGAAAGAACTATCAAGGCTTGATGAAAGAAGATACTGTGATTGGTATAATTGAAAGTGACTTGCATTACATAGAACAAGAAACAGGAGAGTTACGCTGGTTAAATGAAAAAGTGAATCGCTTAACTGACGTTCAAAAAACAGCAAAAACAATAGAGGAGGCTATTTCAAAATTATTAGACCTGAAAAATCTAATGGGAAATGATGCAATTAGCGCTTCAGAACTAATGGGGCTAAATTTAGTGTTACGCAGAGACATCACCTCAGAAATATCATCCCTTAATTCAAAATTTAAAGTCTTCAAGTCCGATATGGATCAAATATCGGCAGAATACAATTCAAATTTTATATTGAAATCAATCGGAGAAATAAATTCGAAAGGAGAAATAGAACCTATAATTGGTAAAGAAGATTCAATCATAAAAAGTAGAAATTTCGGAGACTTAACCGATGACTTATATTTACTAATTGATTACAACCCTGTTAATAATAATGTTTCAATTTATTCGGGACGTAAGAAACCTAGGATGACTGGAAGAGGGTATTGTGACTTTTGGGTAAAAGAGGATGGTTGGGAAAAGAAAATTTCTTTACAAACATGGATGAGTTAATTCAAAACGAGAATAAAACAAAGACATGATAGAAATTCTTGTTCAGGAAACTACTCCTAAATAAATTAAGACGCTCTTCCAATCTGGAAATTGATCATTACCAAAATGAATCCATTCTCCTTTGAATTCAGAAGCTCCATTAAATCTTCTATCATCAATTAGATAATCTCCAATTAATAGTTGCTTGTGATGGCATAAAATTAATCGTTTTCTAATTAATTTTTCATTGAAGTGTTTTGCGACCCACAATCTTTTATGCATCCATGCTTCTGGGTTATCCCAAGGCGCGGTTGATAAAAAATAGACATCAAACCTCGAATCATTCAGTAATTTATTCACCGACTCTATCGCGTCGGTAATAGGATCTAAATTTTCATACACTCCGGGAAGTTTATCTGGCCGGCCAATATATGGCGTAACACCTCCCAATAGGTGATCAGATTTTCCTTTATCGAAATCTGCAACTACCCCATCTAAATCTACATATATTACTTTCATTCATATTTTTTTGAGCGAGCTATAAACTCGTTTACGACTAAATTGAACTATTGAAAGGTGGAACTTCACCAAAAGTGTTTAAGTAATTTTCAAGATGCTTCTTTTCTAATTCTTTTGGTGATTTAGATTCTTCAAATTTAATCGCGAATTTGTCTTGTGGAAAATACTTTCTAAGAATTGCGTAAGTATTGTATTTTAGCCCAAAAGTATGGGCGGTTGTTTTATATTCAGGATTAAGAACCCTCCACAACATTCTTAACCTTTCTCTTAAATGATTTGATTTTCCAATATATAATACTCCCCCTTTATCGGTTCCAAGTAATCTCTTTGATTCTATTGGTGTACCATTATCATCTAAAGAATAGATAAAATAAATTCCGGAAGAAGGAGGAATTGACTCCCAAAATAATTTGTTATTTAATTTTATGTATTCCATTTTATTTATTTAAACCTCCATTTTTGCTTTCAGTTAGAATTTAGAGGTGGTTATAGGTCATCTATTTCTTTGAGTTTTCCAGACAACAATTTTGTGTGCTTATGCTCTGCACCTAGAATCTTCAAAAAAATATCATGTGCTTTTTGGAAATATTGTTTTGCAGTGGAATATTGTTTTTTTTCTTTGTAAGAATTACCCAAACTGTTGTAGGATGTTCCCGTTGAAGTATGTTGATCGCCATGCACCTTTAATAGAATCGCCAGCGACTTTTCATGATATTCAATGGCCTTATCGTATTCTCCTTTAGCCCAGTAAACTGATCCCAACCAACCATATGATGCTCCAGTTGATGGATGTTGATCTCCGTGCACTTTTAATCTTATAGCCAAAGCCTTATCAAAGTATTCTATGGCCCTAGAATACTCTTCTTTAGACATATAAACCGATCCAAAATTACCATACGTATTTCCAGTTGATGGATGCTGATTCCCATGCACTCTTAATTTTATTGCTAAAGCCATATCATAAAACTCAATAGCCTTATCATATTTCCCCTGAAATTTATAAACCAATCCCAAATTATTGTATGATATTCCAGTTGATGGATGTTGATCACCGAGCACTTTTAATCTTATAGCCAAAGCCTTATCATAAAATTCAATGGCCTTATCATACTCTCCTTTAGTCCTATAAACTATTCCTAATTTATTAAAAGCATCCGCTGCGAGAGAATGTTGATCACCATGTACTTTTAGTATTATTGTCAAAGATTTTTCATAATATTCTAAAGCCTTATCGTACTCTTCGATTGAATCATAAAAATCTGCTAAACTGAAAAGCAAATTATCATTTTCATGAAATAGTTGATTCTGTACATTGAACTTATTAAAAAACTCGGTTTTTTCAATTTTATCCAATATGCCAAGTGTCTTAAAACCTAATAAAATCTGATTTTCATTACTTAATGTATTCATTTTTTTTGAGACTAATAAAATCTCTTTTTTTAATTTTTTTAGTAATAATTCATCTAAATTATATACCAGTTTTTTTAATGCCAACCAATCTAAATCTGTAGGATTATCAAATAAAGTTTCAATGGTTTTTTCTGCTCCAAATGTTTTAGCATATTCAGTTAATGCAGGTATGGTAATTTCTAGTGTTGTTTCACTGTGATCTATTAAGTCTGAAATTAAAGCAGTTTCATTTTTGTCGGCACAGGAAATTAAATAACTTTCTACTGTACTTTTTTTAACTACAGATTTCTCATCTATGTATTGCTCAATTAGCTCTACTGTAACTTTCTTCTCTGTTGCCAAATACTCTCCAAGCAAGTAAAACAATAAGCCTTCAACCGTTATGCTAATAAAAACTGTATTTGAATTATTGTACCTACTCAACCAACCCATAGTAACCAACCTGTTGTATGGAGCATTTACTTTGGTATCCGTTATATACGCCTCTATCTCATCATTATTGAGCAAAGCCTCGAGCTCTAATTCGTTTTTGTCTTGTTCCCATATCTCAGTAGCCAGTAATTTCAATAACGTTATTTCTTCCTTTTTAAACGTGTCTAACCAATCCTTCCAAATATTCAGTTTTCTTTTACCTTTTTTTGGTAAAGGCTTGTTATGATAGGTCTCTAAAAATATCCTAAGAATAAGTGGGTTTTTGATTTTTTCATAAAAGCCTCTGTCATAGTCTCCTATATCCTTAAACTTAAATTGGGGTTTTGTAAACTTTTTATTTTTTGTAGTATAAGAATTCCATGTATTCTCTAGTTCAACCATATTGAAGGGCGTAAGCCAGGTCACTGCATCTGAGAGTAATGTAATTTCATCTTGATTTTCAGTGTATAAAATATCTTTATCCCTAATATCTATTTTAAATCTATCTAAGTCTTCTTTTGAATTAACTCTACAGGTGACTACGAATTTTAAAGCTCCGGATTTAAATTCTTGACTCAGTTCTTTAATTTCTTTCCATATTGTTTGCTCTTCTGCAGATTCATTGATCCCATCGATCAATATAAAAACTGGTTCAGATTGCGTCCATGTAATTCCTTGGTAATCGCTTAGTGCTTTGTTTTCATCTATATTCAATAAATAACATATCTCTTGTTTCAAAGTCTTCTTTGCCATCCTAGAAGCTCTAATTAACAAAGTACTTAATTCTCTTGCTTTATATTGTCTTTGTATCTCTACAAGTAAGTTTGTCTTACCACTACCTGCTTCTGCTGCAATAAAAAAGACACTGGCTATACTTCCTATCCAAGACCTTAGCTTTACTTCAACATCTTCTCTGTTCTGGTAAATTCCGTTAATTACTTTACGCTCATCAATTAGCGTTTGTAGTACAAACTGATTTTCTTTTTCTATCCTATCTAGAAGTATTTCCTTTGTAAACTGTTCTGGACTGAAAGGTGTTTCTTCCTGTTTATTTTTAATAATTAGGTTTAGACTTTCTAAGACTCTTCCACTTGTGGTTTTGTCAATTCCCTCAGGGCTGAAAAACTTTATAGATTTCCCTGTAAAAGATTCATAGGTTAACATTTTTGTGTCTGTATCATCCAATGCTACTTCACCTGGTATTATAAAAAATGGCACTAGATTTATTTTTTCTCCGTCCTTGTTCTGTATCCAGACATTGTCTTCGGCTTTAGAAACTTCTACTTGTTTTATTTTGGAACCTAGTAGTTTCCATGTGTTTTTACCTTCGTTTTTGTAGAATACATAATCTTTGCACCATTGAAGCTTTTCAAGTAGCTCTTTAAATATAGGATAGTATTGATCCCATAGTTTTTCTGATGCTTTAGCATCGAGTGTCAAACCATGTCCCAAATAACGATTTCTGAAATTTATCAGCATGCCAATCCCTGTAGCTTGCTGTTTAGTTATTTCTATTTCCCCTCTAGCATCAATTATTTCTATTTCTCCATTGTATAATTTTCTTTTTTTTCCTGTTTCAATTTTTTCATAGTAGTCATGAAGCTCTGGACAGAAAAAGTCATGCTTATTTTCTTTTAAAAACTGTATAGTTTCTCTTGTAAAAGCATTCCAAGATCCAAATGAAGGGTGTGCTAGATTTTTATAAAATGAGGAAATGATATTTTTATCTTTGAAAGGGCTATTAAAGAACTCACTCGCAGCTAGAAGCCCTAAAAATTTAAGATAATTAAGTAGGGTATCTTTTAGTAAATTAACTTTTGTCCATGGATGCTCCTCCAATAAAGTGTTTTCAAGCGGATAAGCAATTAGGTAGGGTAATGAAGCTATCAGTTGCTTTTCTTCTTCGCTAATTTTTTCAACCACTTCTAAAGTGTTTTGGCATAACGGACAAGGTTTTCCTTCCAGTTCAATTGGCAAAGGAGTTTTAGCCATTGCACAGTTAGGGGTTTTACAAAAAATCATAGTATCTAATTTATTTTATTAAAAAATGTGCACCTTCTACCACCATCCAATCATCTTGTAACCCTAAAAATGATAACCGATCATGTATTAGATCTTCATCATCTAACAAGTAAGTTAAAGCCCAATCTATCACTTCATGGTTTGAATGATTTCGTTTATTTAATAAGTGGCTCGACAACACTTTTAAATCTTCTTCTAAGTCAACTTTCACTTCCTTTGCCATAAAAGCAGTCATTCTAGCTTGAATAACATCAATTTCCATTTTAACGCCCATTGATGATTCAACTAATTCTATAAAATGCTTCTCATTTTCATTGTAAGCGAGCAGTAGTAATTTACTGGCATAATCCTCTACTAAATCTTCATTGTGGTCTCGTTGTATTATACCGCAATAGTGATATAGTTGCTCATGGTTAATCAATGGAACACCCTTTTCTGGATATTCAATGTTTAATATATCTCTAATCCAATCAGACAAGTCATATTGCAGGACCTCATTCAGCAGTTTGTCTAAAATTGATTGATCATTCAATTTATTCTGGGCATCAATTAACTCCAGATCAGAAAATTCAACAAACTTTTTCTTTATTAATGAAAACAATAGAACATCAGCATACTTATAAGCACTAAGACCAATATGTTGCACAAGACCGATTACTTCAGTTACATCCAATCGATTGTAATACGACAGTCCCAAGCAAGAATTAACAGCATAATTAAAATCATTTTTAAATGATTGTAAAGCTTCTTTTTCGGTAACTGTTGTTCTTCTTGCTCCTAACAAAGATTCACCGAGAATTGCAACTCCTTCATTTCTGAAAGTTGCTAAAAAATGAAAGAATGTCCATTGGACACTAAAGTGGTTATTCGGTGTATTGTGCAGGTCAAAAATTTGAGTCTCAAACGATTTTTTTTGATATATTTTTTTTGATGACTTATAAATAATTTCCGTTTCATTTAAACTAGTCAGATCCAATGCATGAATTAGTTCATGCAATACAGTACTTCTAAACGCTTCAATTTTAGCGTCTGATTTTTCTTCAATGGACTTTAATAAATTTAGAATAGATGAGTAATATAAAGAAAACCGAAATTTGTTTCTTGTAGATAGTGATGGTAAAAAACAAGCTAAGCTAACATGCTTACCAGCTTCTTTCTTTTGTTGTAAATCGACACGAACATGCACATCATCAGGAAGAAAAGAAGATACTTTTTCTAATTCGTCTTTAAAAATATCCTTTATAAGTAATTCAAGCTTAACCATAGAATTTGACCCAGAAGGAAAATCGTATTTGATAGTTTGCTCTACCCCAGCATCATCAAAAACTTCTACAGTAATATTTTTCATTTATAAATTTAAAGTGTAATCAAAAAACCCATATTCGTATTAAGATCTGAATTTTTTAAAACAGATGGTGGCGCACTATCATATCTATACTCTACGTCTAAACTAATTGCCAACCATTTTTTAATTGAAAAAATAAAGTTTGTTTCATTTAGGATTCTATAGTCCATTAAATCTTTAAATCGCGCTTGGTAATAGGTTGAGTTAATGATTGAAATGCCTTTACCCAATTGTAAATTAACAATGGTTGATATAATACCTCTTGTATAATTAGAATAAACCCGATCATTGACACCTAATTCTATTTCGTTTAATTTTTCTTCTTCTTGCATTACTCCTATACTGTAATCAAATTTCAACTGAGTAGTAGAGTCTGTTCCTAATTGGAATAAGTTACGTCGGTAACCAACTCCTAATAATTGTCTGCTATTTAGAAGTAAAATTTTATTTTGTTGTAACTGATAAAATGAAAAAAGTCTGCTCTTATCATTTATATGATAGCTATAGCGCAATTGTCCAAAAACACTATTAGATATAACCTCACCGTCTTCATACACATACTCGCCTCCAGTAAATAATTTAGTGCTACTCTTTTTCTTCTTGTACCTCAAGTTTAGACTGTATTCTAACAAAAATAGCTCGGCATTTCCCTGAATAGAACTTCCGATAAGTTCAGAACCGAAAGCAATTCCATCATCATCATCTTGAAATAACTTTTCTGTATTTACAATTGTTTGTGAGTGAATAGCTCCTGAAATAATTAAAAGTAGTACCGTAAATACGTATTTATTCATGTAGTTAGCTTTATTTCCAATCCAAATCAATTTCATCTTCTGAAGGATAGTTATATTGATTTACAAGCTGTTACCTTATAATTTCAATATTATTTGGATTCAATAAATATCTTAAAATTTTATTGAATAAAATTCAATCTGATTGTTTTTATTTATTATTGATTAATCATTCAAAATTTCATTTGCATATTCATCATCAATTATACAACGAGATAAAATATACATCATATTCTTAAGCTGGAATTCCATCATTTGTTTTCTAATAATATAGAACAATGGTAAAGTGAATATTAACGTGTAAATTGATGCAAGATTTAATAATACTAACACAATATCTAATATTAGTAATATAACTCCTGTAATTACTTTAAATCTTGATTGATTTACTTCTTTAATTTCCTTCTTAAGTAGACTTCTAATTTCCTTTTTCATGACTTTTATTTATTATTATTCTCTTTATCAAAATCTTTAGAAAATTCTTCATCAACAATATAACGCATTATACCTAATACTACTTTATTTATACGATGATCCATAATAATACTCCAAACACTAAATATCAAGATTAAAGTCAAGATTAACGTGGAAATCTCTAACATTCCCATTAATAATAATACAATGTTTACTATGAGTAATCCTACTCCTACAATAATTTTTAATCTTGATTGATTTACTTCTTTAATTTCCTTCTTAAGTAGACTTCTAATTTCCTTTTTCAT
>ENA-UOXV01004914-UOXV01004914.1-marine-metagenome-genome-assembly--contig:-NODE-4914-length-15026-cov-5.521942_pt1 | contig 15026 bp, 15 predicted proteins | sample MGYA00238165_ERZ766961 | MGnify/ENA primary metagenome ERZ766961 (study PRJEB28924, sample SAMN03173240) | marine metagenome | biome: Marine; feature: Water; material: Subsurface seawater | place: North... | reverse complement strand
AATGCACAGTTTTGTAAAGTGATTCAGATCTATGAATGGAGGTTAGTAAATCTACGATTTGGATTTGAATAAAAATTATTATTGTATGAAGTTATTTCTGTTTTCGTTTCTAATTATTCCCATTGTTCTATCTGCACAAATTGATACAATTCCAAAAGGAAATGTTGTGTATATTGATTCTATTCAAGGTTTAAGGGTAGTTTATCCATTTAAAAATAGTAAAGTAAATGGCAAGGTAAAAGCTTATTATTTGAGTAGTAAAAATTTGGCTTATGAGGGTGAAAGTGTCTCAAATGCAAAACAAGGTACCTGGAATTATTTTGAATATGATAGTCTCAATAAAGCTTCCGTTTATCAATATTATAATTATGTAAATGATACATTAAATGGTGGATTTGTAGAAGTAAGAGATTCGTTAAGAATTATTGGTGCTTATAAAAGTGCCACGTTGCATGGTTCGTTTAAAAGAGAAATTTCAACATTGTCAGACTCAGGATCAATAATTTGGACTCCCTTAGATTCTGGTGGATATGATAAAGGTAGGAAATATGGTCAATGGACTTTTTTAATTAAAGGAAAACTTCATAAAACGGGGTATTTTGAAAATGGTGAAAAACATAAACATTGGTTTATTTATGATGTTTATGATAATTCTGACAAGAATGTTGTAATGCGTGAGATTCAGTATTTTGAGGGTGTTAAAACTGGAACTGAGAAAAAATATTTTCATTATGATTTTGAGACTTGTGGTCAAGGTTGTGTAGATACGATCAAAATAGAAGAGTATGAGCAAATTCCATGGCAAAATGGAAACCTTCTTGGGGCATATTTGAAAAAGAACAAAAAGGGAGAAGTGCTTATAAAAGGAACCTATAGTGATGGTAAAAAAGTGAGTACATGGGAATATTATGAGCCAGACAACAAAGAAAAAGAAACGAAGACCTATTTAGAAGATAGTTTGAATGGACCTTATAAAAAAGAAGTAGGTGAGCATGTTATTTTGGAAGGGACATATGCGTTGGGCAAGAAGAATAACATTTGGAAGTACTATGATGAATCTGGAAAGCCAATTCGTGAAGAAAATTATGCTGATGGCCTAAAAACAGGAGAGTGGAAGTATTTTAACCACCGAGGATACATTGGTCTTTCAAAAATATTTGAAGATGATGAATTGGTTAGCATTACCGAGTTTAACGATGTTGAAGTAGATGTTCTTAATCTAGAGTTTACAAAAACTGCAGATGGGATTGAAATTGTTGCCGAAGAAATATTTGAAGACAGTGTTGAAACTAAAACATTATTATTTAAGCCTGAGGGAAGTAATGATTTGGATCACTCTACATTTATGGAGTTATTTAATGAGAAAGGGAAAGACTCATTGGTTTTTGTGCGAAACGGAGGATACACAGTTAAAAAAGGTGGTGCCATGGAGTACTCAGGGCGTTTTAAAGATAATGTAAAAGACGGAGTTTGGGAGTATTATTATAATTCGTCAATCATTTGGAAAATTGAATTTAAAGATGGGATTCAAAGCAATGAAACCTTTATTGAAAAAATAAACGGTAATCCTTTGAAAAAAGGGGAGTATCTGCTTTGGTTTGGTCCTGAACGACCAAAATTAGAGTTCAGCATTAGGGAAGGAGTGCGTCACGGTAAATCAACTTGGTACTTACGAAATGGTGAAGTGAGAAAAGAGGAAAAGTATAAGGAAGGTATATTACAGTAAACTTGCATTATCCTTTTAGTAGTAAAAAACCTCCAAATGCGGTAAGTATTCCTATTATGATTGATAATAAGGTATAGCTTAAAAATAATACCCAGTCTCCATTTTTTATCAGCATAGCGTTTTCAATAGAGAAGGTAGAAAAAGTGGTGAAGCCACCACAAAATCCAATTGTAAAAAATACAATATATTGAGAACTGGTCCAGTTCATTTTATCGACATATCCAATAATTGCACCTAGTAAAAAGCTACCCAATATATTAACGATAAGCGTTCCCCAAGGAATCCCAGATTCAACTTTTTTGGAAACATAATGGCCAATTATAAATCGAAGAACACTGCCTAAACCTCCTCCAATAAAAATTAATATGAGACTATTCCACATGAAGAACTTCTTTTAGTTTGTTCATTATTTCCATGGTAGCTCCTTTGTTTTTTGTAATAAAATCAGAGCAAGCTTTTGAAGCTTTATTTAACTCTTTTGAATTTGAAGTTAAGACCGCAACAATCTTGGTAAATTCACTTTCGTTTTTCACTTCAAATCCGCCACCTAATTTCAGCAAATTTTCGGCTTCTGGGAATTTGAAATGGTTCGGTCCAAAAATAGAGGGAACTCCAAATGCAGCTGGTTCAAGTATGTTGTGAATGCCATCAATAAATCCCCCACCTATTAAGGCAAGATTACAGTATTTGTATGTGTATTTTAAAATCCCAACCCCATCAATAATTAGGATTTTTGAGTTTTTCAATTCCTCTAAGGAAGATTTATTTGAATATAGTATTGAGGTTTTACTCAAGGTTTTTCTGAATGATTCAATTTTGGATTTATTAATTTCATGAGGTGCGATAATTATTTTCCAGTTATGAAGTAAATCACTATTTATAATCACTCTTATAAAATCCAGTTCTTTCTTCCAAGCGCTTCCTAATATTAAAATTGGTTTTTCGTCCTTAAAGGTTTCAATTTTATCTAATTCTTTTTGTAATTCCAAAACACTATTTACACGGTCTACTCGGGTGTCTCCAGAGACCATCACGTTGTGTTGACCAATGTTTTTTAATAATTTCTTGGTCTCTTTATCTTGAACAAAAAAGAAATTAGGTAAATGAAGTATTCTACTAAAGCTCTTCCCATACCATTTAAAAAACAATTGATCTTCCCTCAGTTTAGCACTAATTAATGTGAACGGAATTAATTTTTTGTGAAGCTCTTCAAAATAAAAAAGCCAAAACTCATATTTGATAAATATTGCAGCTCTGGGATTAATAATTTCAATAAAATCTTTTGCATTTGCTTTACTGTCCAGGGGGAGGTAAAAAACAAAATCGGCGTCTTTGGTGTTTTTTAAAAGTTCGAAACCAGAGGGAGAGAAGAATGTAAGTACCAAAGGGATGTTGGGATACTTAATTCGGAACTCCTCTAAAATGGGCTTGCCTTGTTCAAACTCTCCAACTGAAGAGATGTGAAACCAAAGAGGTTGTGTTTGTAATCCAGAAAGTTTCGTTTTATAAATTGCCCTCCAGTTTTTTCTGCCATCTATCCAAAGTTTGGCTTTTGGAGAAAAGAATGAAACGACTCCAATGGCTAGGCGATAGAATGAAAGTACAAGGGAATAAATTAATTTCACTTTTAATATTAATTATAGTAAAATTCTTTGGGAGCACGACGGTACATTGGAATCACCCAGCCTATTTTAAAGCCATAAGAAATATCTACTCGGCTTCTGTCGTCTTTTCTTTTTTCAGAAAAATTGTACGCTCTTCTGTTTTTTGTGAATCCTTCGTTTAGCTCAATCCCGAAATAGAAATTTATTAATCGAGAACCACTAAAGTATTGATAGCCTAAAAATTGAGTCAGCATAAATCCATTCGTCATTCTGTCGTAACCATTTTGATATGGGAATTTAAACTGTGCGGTTTTGTTCTGTGTGTCTTCCACTCTAATTCGGTGTTGCCAAAAGCCGGCTCCTATCAGAACTTTAAGCCCGCTGTTTGGATTTGGCGATAGAATTTTAAAAACTTTGCCAATTTGCCCTGTGAATCTAAATCCTCTCAAGGTTCCTTTGACGTCAGCATAGTTCCCATCTCCATTTATTAACTGGCCATTTGAGGTTAATACATTGGAGATAGGGTTTTCTTTAAGTTGGTTGCCAAAATGTACTTGCCCATCAACACCATAGATAAACCCCTTTCTATCTTTTACATAAAAAGCACTTCCAATGGTATGGTAAAAACCGAAGCGATCAATAAGATCACCTGAAGGCAATTGGAAAGAATATACCAAGTCGATGTGAGGAATAATGATTGATGAATCTCGTATGCTTTTTTGGGCTAGAACAGGAAAAAAAAGTCCAATCAATAAAGTAATTAGGACGGATTTTTTTGAGAATTTGGAAAACTTCATTATTCGTATTTCTAAGCAACTTTTGTTTCAAATAGAGGCTTCAAATTTAGTTATATTCGCGACCTAAAATTTTGGAAATATTCGTATGAAAAAACTCCAGCTAGTAGACCTTAAATCACAATACCTTAAAATCAAAACTGAGGTAGATCAGGCGGTGCTTAATGTGATGAGTTCAGCTGCCTTTATTAATGGTCCTGAGGTCAAATCTTTTCAAAAAGAATTAGAAGAGTATTTAAACGTTAAGCATGTTATTCCTTGCGCAAATGGCACGGATGCCTTACAAATATCATTAATGGCTTTGGGGTTAAATCCTGGTGATGAAGTTATCTCTCCTAGTTTTACATACATTGCAACCGCAGAGGTAATTGGTCTTTTGAATCTTACGCCTGTTTTTATTGATGTAAATCGTCAAAACTTCACCATTGATGTTCAATCTCTAAGAAGTGCAATAACCGATAAAACTAAGGCAATAGTTCCCGTGCATTTGTATGGGCATTGTGCCAATATGGAGGAGATAATGAAAGTTGCCAAGGAATTTGGAATTCCAGTAATTGAAGATACGGCCCAAGCCCTAGGTAGTGAATTTACTTGGTCTGATGGTAAAGTAGAAAAAGTGGGAACTATAGGCACGGTTGGCTGTACTTCTTTTTTTCCTTCAAAAAACTTAGGTTGTTTTGGAGATGGTGGTGCAATTATGACCAATGATGATGAGCTGGCAAGAAAAATCCGAATGGTTTCAAGTCATGGTCAATCAAAAAAATACCACCATGAAATAATTGGCGTGAACTCAAGATTGGATAGTATACAAGCAGCAGTATTGAGAATAAAACTTCGCCATTTAGATGAATATATCGTAGCCCGGAAAAATGCTGCGGAGTATTATAACAGGGCTTTTGAATCTTTTTCAGAACTTGAAACTCCTCACATTGAATCTTGGAGTGATCATGGTTATCATCAATATACTTTAATACTTCATAATGTTGATCGTGATGCATTAATGGAGTATTTAAATAGTAAGAGTATTCCTTCAAATGTGTATTATCCATTACCCACTCATATGCAAGGGGCGTTTAAAGATACATTTGAAAAAAGAGTAAGTTTAGATGAGACTGAATACCTAACAAAACGGGTTGTTTCACTCCCTATTCACACTGAATTAGATATTGAACAATTAGAATATATTACTTCATCAGTAATAGAATTTATAAAAAACTAAAAGTAAACTAGAATGAAAGTAGCTGTTGTTGGAACAGGATATGTTGGATTAGTTACAGGCACATGTTTGGCTGAAACTGGAAACGACGTGATTTGTGTTGATATAGATGCAAAAAAGGTTCAAAAAATGAAAGACGGAATAGTGCCAATTTATGAGCCAGGTCTTGAAGCATTATTTGAAAGAAACATTAAGCAAGGTAGATTGAAGTTTACTACCAATCTAAACGAAGCAATTAAAGATGCCACTATTATTTTCTTGGCATTGCCTACACCTCCAGGTGAAGATGGTTCGGCAGATTTAAGTTACATTTTAGGTGTTGCTGATGATTTAGGGAAAATTATTACCGATTACAAAATTGTTATAGATAAAAGTACCGTTCCTGTTGGAACTGCTGATAAAGTAAATGCTGCAATAGCAAAAAATACCGACATTGAATTTGATGTTGTTTCTAATCCTGAATTTTTACGTGAAGGGTATGCTATTGAGGATTTTATGAAACCAGATAGAGTAGTTATTGGGTTAGACTCAGAGCGGGCTAAAAAAGAATTAGATCATTTGTATCGTCCTTTTGTTCGTCAGGGAAATCCAATTTTATACATGGATAAAAAATCGGCTGAACTAACCAAATATGCGGCTAATGCATTTCTAGCTACAAAGATTACCTTCATGAACGAAATCGCGAATGTGTGCGAACTTGTAGGTGCTGATGTAGATAAAGTAAGAATCGGAATTGGATCTGATGACAGAATTGGAAAAAGGTTTTTATTTCCCGGAATTGGTTACGGAGGTTCTTGTTTTCCAAAAGATGTTCAAGCTTTAATGAAATCTTCTAAAGAAGTGAATTACGATTTTGAAATATTGAATGCGGTAATGGATGTTAACCAAAGGCAAAAGACCATGTTGATTCCTCGAATTAAAGATCACTTCAATAATGATTTGAAAGGTAAAAAAATTGCTGTTTGGGGATTAGCCTTTAAACCAAACACTGATGATATTAGGGAAGCTCCAGCTTTATATAACATTGACGAATTATTATCTGCCGGGGCAACTGTTTCCGCTTTTGATCCAGAAGCAATGGATAATGTAAAAGAATTGCTTGGAGATAAAATCAGCTACGTTGATGATATGTATGAAGCTTTGAAAAATGCTGATGCTCTGTTGATTTGTACCGAATGGCAAGTTTTCCGTTCACCTGATTTTGACCTAGTAAAAAGTACTTTAAATTCTAAGGTGATTTTTGATGGTCGAAATTTATATGATAAAAACGAAGTAGAAGGATTTGGATTTGAATACTATAGCATAGGAAGATAATGGATAAAGTTTTAATTACTGGAGCAGCAGGTTTTTTAGGTTCACATTTATGTGATCGATTTATTAAAGAAGGATATTCTGTCATAGGAATGGATAATTTAATAACAGGAAACCTCAAGAATATTGAGCATTTGTTTCCTTTGGAGCAGTTTGAGTTTTATAATCATGATGTTTCAAATTATGTACATGTTCCTGGCGAATTAAAATACATTTTACATTTTGCTTCTCCTGCAAGTCCTATTGATTATTTGAAAATTCCAATTCAAACTCTGAAAGTAAGTTCACTTGGAACTCATAATTTATTGGGATTGGCCAAAGCAAAAAATGCAAGAATTATAGTGGCTTCAACTTCTGAAGTTTATGGTGATCCAACTGTTCACCCTCAAACTGAAGATTATTGGGGAAATGTTAACCCAGTTGGGCCTCGTGGAGTTTACGACGAAGCAAAAAGATTCCAAGAAGCCATTACTATGGCCTACAATACTTTTCATGGTGTCGAAACCAGAATGGTAAGAATTTTTAATACTTATGGTCCTAGAATGCGACTTAACGATGGTAGAGTTTTACCTGCTTTTGTTGGTCAAGCGCTTCGTGGCGAGGATATAACCGTTTTTGGAGACGGTTCTCAAACGAGGTCTTTTTGTTATGTTGATGATTTGGTTGAAGGGATTTATAGATTACTTCTTTCTGATTATGACCAGCCAATGAATATTGGAAACCCAGATGAAATTAGCATTTTACAATTTGCTGAGGAAATAATTAAATTGACTGGAACGACTCAAAAAATAATTAATGAAGATCTTCCGGTAAATGACCCTAAACAAAGACAGCCTGAAATTAGTAAGGCTAGATCTATCTTGAATTGGGAACCAAAGGTGAATAGAGCTGATGGACTGAAAATTACCTATGATTACTTTAAGTCTTTGTCTAAAGATGAACTTTATGCGAAAGAGCACAATAATTTCAGTAATTATATAAAAAGATAATGGCTGAGTTTTTCGCACATGATTCTGCAATTGTAGATGACGGATGTACAATTGGAAATGGCACTAAAATTTGGCATTTTTCTCATATTATGTCTAATTGTGTGATGGGCGAAGAATGTAACATTGGACAAAATTGTGTGATTTCTCCTGAAGTTATTTTGGGTAATAATGTGAAAATCCAGAATAACGTTTCAGTTTATACTGGAGTTATTTGTGAGGATGATGTATTTCTCGGTCCTTCAATGGTTTTTACTAATGTAATTAACCCAAGAAGTGCTGTTAATAGAAGAGGACAGTATTCCAGAACTACAGTTAAGAAAGGGGTTTCTATTGGTGCAAATGCAACTATTGTTTGCGGAAATGATATTGGCGAGTATGCCTTTATTGGTGCAGGAGCCGTGGTTACAAAAGAAATTAAACCTTATGCACTTGTTGTAGGTAATCCTGCAAAACAAATTGGTTGGATTAGTGAATTTGGCCAACGATTAAATTTTGATGAAAACGGAAGTGCTACTTGCAGTGAGTCCAATGAAAAATATACTTTGAAAGACGGAAAGGTCTTTAAAAATTAAATCATTATGATTGATAAGCTTATAAATAAAGAAGAAAAACTAGCTGTTATTGGATTAGGATATGTAGGTCTTCCAATTGCTCTTGAATTTGCTAGAAAAATAAAGGTAGTTGGTTTCGATATTAACGCAGAACGTGTTGATATGATGAAAAACAACATTGACCCAAGTGAAGAATTAGAAGCTTCAGATTTTGAAGGTTGTGATATTGAATTTACAGCCTCCACAGATGATTTGAAAGACGTTAAATTTTTTATTGTAGCTGTTCCTACTCCAATTGATGAGTACAATCAGCCTAATTTGCGTCCTTTACTTGGTGCAAGTGCTACCGTTGGTAAAGTATTATCTAAAGGGGACTATGTAGTTTTTGAATCTACGGTTTACCCAGGATGTACTGAAGATGATTGTGTGCCTGTTTTGGAAAAAGAATCTGGCTTGAAATTTATTGACGATTTTAAAGTTGGATATTCACCTGAAAGAATTAATCCGGGAGATAAAGAACATACCATTACCAAAATATTAAAAGTGGTATCGGGTTGTGATGCAGAGTCTGCCGATATTATTTCTAAGGTATACGAATTAATTATTGAACCCGGAGTTCATTGTACAACTTCTATTAAGGTTGCAGAAGCTGCAAAAATCATTGAAAATACTCAACGAGATTTGAATATTGCTTTGATGAATGAGCTTTCGATTATATTTAATAGAATTGGAATAAACACATTTGAAGTATTAGAGGCGGCCGGTACTAAATGGAACTTTCTTCCATTTAAACCAGGGTTAGTTGGTGGACATTGTATTGGTGTTGATCCATATTACCTGACTTTTAAAGCTGAAGGTGTTGGATACCATGCTAAAGTGATAAACTCAGGTCGTTATGTAAACGATAGTATGGGTTTTTACGTAGCTAAACAAACGGTAAAAAAGGTGTTGGCCACTGGAAAAAACATAGCAGGTGCTAGAATCCTTATGATGGGTGCAACGTTTAAAGAAAATGTTTCTGATATTCGAAATTCAAAAGTTTCTGATGTGGTGAAAGAGCTTCAGAGTTACCGCGCCGATGTTGAAGTAGTAGATCCCTATGCAAGCTCAAAAGAATTAATGGAAGAATATCATTTCGGATTAGTTGAAAAACCAACTGGAAAATATGATGCCATTATTGTTGCTGTAAATCATGCCGAATATTTAGAGCTAGACGAAGCTTATTTCCACTCATTAATGGGAGATGAAGGTATAATGGTTGACATAAAAGGCATGTATAGAGATGTTATCAAAAACTTGACTTACTGGTCTTTATAATTTATGAAAAACATTCTAATTACTGGAGGAGCTGGTTTTATTGGATCGCATGTGGTTCGATTATTTGTCAATAAATATCCAGATTATCAAATATTCAATCTGGATAGTTTGACCTATGCTGGGAATCTAGAGAACCTAAGGGATATTGAAAATTTAAGTAATTATCATTTCTTAAAGGCAGATATTAGAGATAGTGTTGCCATGAATTCAATATTCATTGACAATAACATTGATGGTGTAATTCATTTGGCAGCAGAATCTCATGTAGATAGATCTATTGAAAACCCTTCGGTATTTGTAGAAACCAATGTTATTGGTACGGTCAATTTATTAAATGCGGCGAAAGCTCATTGGGGAAATGACTTTTCTGATAAACTATTTTATCATGTTTCTACTGATGAGGTTTATGGTAGCTTAGGAGAAACCGGTTTCTTTTTAGAAGACACTTCTTATGATCCAAAGAGCCCTTATAGCGCTTCAAAAGCATCTTCTGACCACTTTGTAAGAGCTTATGGGAATACTTATGGATTTCCATTCAAAATATCGAACTGCAGCAATAATTATGGCCCTTTTCAATTTCCTGAAAAGCTGATTCCACTTTGTTTGAATAATATTAAGAACAAAAAACCCCTACCCATTTATGGCAAAGGGGAAAATATTAGGGATTGGCTTTTTGTTGAAGATCATGCCGATGCTATTGATACTATTTTTCATAAAGGAAAAATGGGAGATACTTACAACATTGGTGGGCTAAACGAGTGGACAAATATTGATTTGGTAAAGTTACTTTGTGATGTTTCGGATGATTCATTAGGGCAAAATATTGGCGACTCTCAAAAGCTAATCACTTATGTGAAAGATAGGGCTGGTCACGACATGCGATATGCGATTGACGCTACCAAACTTTCGACTGAGTTAGGTTGGAAGCCTTCTGTAACTTTTGAAGAAGGCTTGAAACTTACGGTAGATTGGTATTTAAAGAATTTACCTTGGCTTGAGAATGTAGTTTCAGGAGATTACCAAAATTATTATTCAGCACACTATAGCTGAGAATTACTTTGGCATAAGCCAAAGCTTATGTTCAGCTTCAATAGTAGCCAAATCAATTTTTTCGGATTCTTTTAGTTGTTCTTCTTCATCTTCAATAAGCTCTGCAATTGTATTTCCCATTGTATTAGATACTTGTGTTATTTGACCAGAAAAATATCGGTAAAACAACAAATCGTCTATTGATGTAATTTTTTCTGGAAGAACTGAGTTGGTCAATTTTGGAGAACCTAGATATTTACGAACTTCCGGAAGGTAAACCCAAAATAGATCTTCCGTTTTTCCTTTTTTATTTATTTTTGCTACAGGGCATATTCCAATAATTCGAGTTTCCATAACCTGCCTTTCACTGTCGTAAAAGTTTTCTTCTTTAATTTTATACCCAACTATTCTCTTGCCATCGGGGTCAATTTTACTTACTCTATCTAAGTCTAATTTTGATCCAAATTCATCATCAGCTGGATCGTAAATAGAAATATCACCATTAACTCCCAAATTAAAAAAGATATTGAACATGCTGTTTTCACCAAAAAGTAGTGGGTTGTTTTCTTTGTCAATGGTTCTCCAAATTCTTTTTGACCAAACCACATTTTTTTGCTCAAAAGGATAGTAGGGAATTACACCTTCTTTGTTTTTTTCATAAGTCTGTTCTTTAACTGAAACCGCATCAGCAAGGTTGGTTACGAATGGACTGAAGTATTCTTTTTTAAGAATTTCTTTTCCATTCTCATCCCATATTGTCCATACCCCAGTTCGGTAATTGTTTTCAAACATGCCTTCCGCTTTTTTCTTTCCATTTAAGTAGTAAGAAGTATATAAGCCGTGAAAACGTCCTTGAGTTTTTTCATATTCAATTTTTCCATTTTCAGTTTGAAACGTGAGCTTTTGACTTTGGCCAAATGAAAAGTTGGAAATAATTAGAATGGATAAAAAGGTAATAATTGAGAATTTCATAACGTCCTTATTTTGATTTCTTAAAAGTAAATAATTTATTATTACCTATTTAGAAGTGAAATTCTCAAACGACTAGATTCTGAAAAGATTGCAATAAGTGGCTAGCTCTAGCTCAAATTATCAATTACCGTGAAAAGTTTAGTTTGAATTTCTGTAGCTAAACCACCTAAGTTTTCATTTTTAACCGACATCATTGATGCGATTGGGTCAACGGCTGAAACTTCAATATCATTGTTTTCGTGCTGTTGAACAACAACATTACAAGGTAAAAAGACTCCTATTTTATCTTCATTTTCAATTGCATGATGGGCATAAGAAGGACTGCAAGCACCTAAGATTCTATAATTTTTAAAATCAACGTTAAGTTTATTTTTAAAAGTTGCCGTGATATCAATTTCCGTTACGATTCCAAATCCTTCTTTTTTTAATTCCGAAGTCACATAATCAATGGCTTCATCAAAATCTTTTCCTTTTACAAAGGCACTTTTATAATAACTCATAGCTTAGTTTTTATGCAAATGTGTTTAGGATTAAGAATAAAGTATGTGAACTTTAGCACTTAAGAGTTTAGCTTAAATTGGAGAGTTCTTTATTTACAATTGTACTAATCGTTTCTCCATCAGTATTCGATGCTAAATGACCTCCGCTGAGCCAATAGTCAATATTTTTTAAATTTCGAGTGGGAAACAGCAAGTCATTTTTTCCGTGTAGTCGAATTACATTTTTGTTTTCTGGAGTTCCTTTCCATAAACCGATTTGGGTTAAACCCCAGCGCACATATTCTATGTTTATTGAATCAAGAATTCGACTGATAAACGCTTTTTCTTTTTTCTTTTTTGCTCCAAAAAGCATACAAGTAATCCTCTTTGTTTTACTAATACCTGCTTTAGGGATTTTTTTCGTTAATCCTGTTTTTGCGAAAAACCTCATATAAACTGGAATTTCATGAGGAGTTTCAACACTTGAAATAACAAAAAGCTTTTCGGGGTTTAGGAACTTACTTATTTCTTGAATCATAATTCCCCCAAAGGATACTCCCATTAAAGAAAAGGGCTCTGAGGTATTAATATCCTTGGCCATTCTTTTGGCATACGATTCTATTGATTCATTTGGTATTGGGTCAATCCAGGGAATAAAAACAGTAGGACAGTTAAGCGTTATGTTGTCAAAGACTTCAATGTCAGCTCCTAATCCACTGATCTGGTAAATGGTCATTTTTTGCTTTTTCTTTTCTTTTTAGTATCAACTGTGTTTCCATATTTAAAGCCTATTCCTTTGCTTTTGGCTTTTTCACTTTGTGATTTTTCATCGTCTGGTTTTTCCTCATCAGAATTAGGAATAGGTATCTCACAATCTACATCGGCAGTTACAATGTTTACGCCCATTCTTGCAGCAATTTTATCATGAAGTTTTTTTTCTCCTTGATCAAATTTACCGTTCGATACAGCAATATCTCTTATTTCAGAAAGAACCTTTTTAATCATTACAGGGTCCATGTGATCATTAGAAGTAATTTCGTCGGCAACTTTCATGAGTTTTTCTTCTTTTTTTTCGTTGTCAATAGTGTTGAACCAGGATAATGATTCGCGCATGACCATTTCATATTGGTCTACATTTTTATAGCTTAAATCTATCCATTCAGCTATTTTTCTTTTAATAGCCATTTCTTGCTCCAGAGGAATGTCATTGTTTGATAGTTGTCCAAATCCGATGTATAAAAATGCGAGTTGATGTAAAATTGTGGGGTTTTCCATATTACTTCTTTCAGAATTCAATAAAGTTTTGCAATTTAGTTTTCTTATTCAAACAAAAATATCTAAAGATTGACATACGACCTCATTGGAGATGTTCACGGGCAGTTTTTGAAGTTAAAAAACGTTTTAGAACACTTAGGATACAAAAAGAAAAAAGGGATTTACTATAAAAAGAATCATCTGGCTATTTTTATAGGCGATCTGGTTGATCGAGGTGATAACACCTTGGAAGTTGTTGAATTAGTGAAAAATATGGTTGAAGCCGGTTATGCCGAAGCCATTATGGGGAACCATGAATACAATTTGTTCGGCTATCTTACCAAGGATAGTAAAAACAAGTTTCTTCGTACCCATTCATCCAAAAATAGAAATCAAGTAAGTAAGACTTTACTTAGTTACAAGAATAAAGATCAAATTCTACAAGATCATTTGAAGTGGATTAGCAATTTACCATTATACATAAATAAACCTGGATTTAGAGCTGTTCACGCCTGCTGGGATAAGAAAGCCTACAAGTTTGTGAAAAATAATGTTGGAAGTGTTTTATCCGAAAAAGGGTTAAGAGCAAGTTACGTGTGTGGTTCTGAACTCGAAAATGCAGTGAAGTTGTTGCTAACTGGTCCAGAATTAGAATTGCCCGGCAAAATGTCTCAAAAGGATAAAGATGGGCAATCTAGATCAGCCATGCGATATGCATGGTGGAATAAAGTAAAAGGGAAAACTTATCAAGAGGTTGCCATTAAAGATTCCGAATCTTTACCAGACATTAAAATAGATTTACCAAAAGATTTTAATAATCTGAATTATTCAGCCAAAAGAAAACCTTTGTTTTTTGGACATTACAGTATGAAAGGGATGCCCGAATTATTAAAACCGAATGTATGTTGTTTAGATTGGGTAGTAAAAATCAACCGAATTGCAGTTTATAGATTTTCGGGTGAAGAAACGCTAGATACTAAAAACTTAAAGTGGTTTTATTAATTTGGCCTGGCCCAACCGCCTCCAAGAGCTTTGTACAATTCAACGTAGGAAGTATAAAGTCTTTGTTTAGCTAGTACAAGTTGAAGTTGCGCCTCAAATGCTTGACGTTGCTGTTCTAAAAATTCAAGATAACTCGTAACGCCTCGGTCATATCTCATTCTAGATAGGTTTTGAGCATTAAGTGCTGCTTTTACATGATATTCTCGAGCAATCATTTCTTGCTTATAGGTTTTTATTTTAACCAAAGCATCTTCCACATCTTTAAAAGCATTTAGAACTGTTTGCTCATAATTTAAAATGGCTTGTTCAGTTTTGACTCTTTCAACTTCTACTCTTCTTTTGTTTTTTCCAAAATGAAATAATGGGGCGGTTAAACTAGCTCCAGCATTCCATGCTAACCCAGCTCCGGTTAATCCTGTAAGTTCACTACTGGCAACGCCTAGAATTCCAGTTAAACTAATTGCTGGAAACCTTGCAGCTTGTGCAGCTCCTGCCAAAGCATTTTGAGAAACAATATTTTGTTCAGCAAGTAAAATATCTGGCCTTCTATTCAATAATTCGGAAGGCAAGCCTGTTGGAATTTCAGGGATATTGTTTCGTCCATGGATTAATTTGATATTGTCAACAGATTTTGGCATTGAGCCAATTAGTAAACTCAACACATTTTCTGAAAGTGAAATTTGTCTTTCATAGACAGGAACTGCACTTGCCGCAATGGCCTTTTGAATTTGAGCCTGATTTAAATCAATTTCAGGAATAATCCCTTGATCAAATTTTTCTTG
>ENA-UOXV01004911-UOXV01004911.1-marine-metagenome-genome-assembly--contig:-NODE-4911-length-15028-cov-5.536566_pt1 | contig 15028 bp, 1 predicted proteins | sample MGYA00238165_ERZ766961 | MGnify/ENA primary metagenome ERZ766961 (study PRJEB28924, sample SAMN03173240) | marine metagenome | biome: Marine; feature: Water; material: Subsurface seawater | place: North... | reverse complement strand
TTCCCCAGACTCTGGGTCAAAAATCTTAATGTGTCCTTGAACGTGTAAACCACCGTGTTCGTCTGGTTTACGCTCAAGTTCTGATTGTTCAGGTAGAGTTTGCATATTAGTTTTTTCCGTATCTAGAGTATTTATCTGGGGTTTAATCATGGAGTATAACTCCTCTCTGCTTTGATGAATTCGGCCCACTCAGTGGTGCTAGAATCTAGTGTATCACCAGTTCCGTATGCTTTCCACAAGTAGTCCTGTTTAATTGTTTTGCCTGTTACACTAACGTTACCAGTGCTGAGTACTTCACCTAGTATGTTGAGTGCAGTAACATTGGCTGTGGTTGTGGTTCCGTTAATACTTACATTAGCATTTGCAATTCTCAAGTTACCGTCAACAAAGTCCACAGCAACCACATTGGCATTTGCTACAGTTTCAAGTATTCTAACATTTGCTGTAGGTGCAGTCATGGTCATGTAGTCACCAATGTTAGCACTGATTGTGTTGTTTAAGGACACACGCCATGTAACGTTGGCAGCAACTTTCTTTTCGCCTGTTAATGAATCTGTTGATGTTAGTGCTATGTTTGGTAACTGTTGTGCCAACGAACTGTCAACTACACGTGCATTAGCATAGTGTACATTTGCGCCAGTACCATCAACTCCTCTACGCAACTGTGAAATTGTGTTAGCATATACCTGCTTAACGTTTGCAGTGTTGATATATGCTGTGGTATTAGCATATACATTTCCTAATACTAGGAAAACATTACTGCTGTATGTAATCAAACTATCTGTTGCAAACTCAGTGTTGGCTGTCCACACATCAGCAGTAAGTATCTTAGCATCATCGTACTTCTGATAGTAGTAAATCAATTCGCCGTTAATAAACACTTCACCTGGTGCTCCGCCAACTCCTGTGCCTGGATCCGGTAGCAAGGCAGCGTTGTCAACAAATATGTTAACATCGTCAAGAGCCAAATTGGCAGTAAGTGTTGTGGTGCTGTTTGCACTTATTCTGTAGTATTCTCTGTTACGGTCCATTGGCTCAAACACTCTAAAGCCATAACTTGCGGTATTAGAAGCAGTATTAGTAAACACACGCATTTCAAGCGTGTCATACATTCTGCCCGGAATTAGTTCTTCTGGTGCATGACTATTGTAAGCATCCAAGTAGAAACCACCAACAATGTTTATGTCTTCTGGTCTGGTTCCTAGTGCTGTATCTGTGTAGAAACTTGCAATATTACTGTCAAGTATATCATCAATGTACAGGTTACTGATCTTAACATTAGCAGTACCAGAGCTTAGTACATCCATAACGTTGGCAGTGGTTACAACACCGTTAACACTTACAACATTTGCGTCTAGTTCTAGCCAACCGTACTTTTCTTGTATAACTGCAATTTGTGATGCATTTGTATAATCATTCAGTACTCTTGCGTTGGCAGTAGTGTTTGCTTGTGTTATGTAATCTCCAGCACTGGCAGTTATGGTATCGCCTAGTGATAGTGTAACTACACTTTCAATTGGTTGCCCACTAAGCATCATCTCATCACGTGATAAGCTCACTACTCTAAATGTTGCATTGTTTTCGAAGTTGAAGTTGTCGTACATGCCTTCAATTCTAATAGGATCATTTAGATTAAAGCCACGATCAATAAAATCTACCTGCTGTGTGTTTGCACTGGTAATTTTATGGCCTGTGTAGTTAAATCCAATTACATTACTTGTTAGCGTGAAGCTGTTAGATGTAAAAGTCTCTCCAATTACTTTGTTGCCAGGATAACTTGTTCCAAACATCAATTGATCGATATCTTTACCTGGTCTACCAAAACTAGGTACATAGTAACTGGTTATTCTATCTGCGGCACTTAACAACACATTACCGCTATCAATTTCTATAAAGCGTGTAAAGTCAAACACACTTTCAGAACTTACATTAGCATTGGTTGCCAAGTAAGCAGTGTTGTTGTAGAATATAATATTACCACTGGTGATGTACAAGTTGCCATCTATTTGTGTAATTCCGTTGCTGTTGAAATTGTACTGTTGTACAAAATCACCTACATCATCTGCTACAAACAAGCGTGTACCGTCGTGTCTCATGTACATGCCGGTTGGATTAGTTGCATTCAAATCTGCTGAATTGTTAAGCGTGGCAGTTGAAATATTCCAAGCAGTTGAAAGTGTATAACTCCATATCTTATTGTACTGTTGTCCAGTTACAAACAGTTCTTTACCATCTTCACGGAAGCGCATACCTGTTGGAGTATTCTCCTCACTGGCTACGCTCTTGCTTCGTGTACTGTAGGTTGCACTGCTTGCCAACCACGGAACACTAAGTTCGTATTCAAACACTGTGTCATTTGCTGTACCTAACACGTACATTCTTGTACCATCTGTACTAAATTCAACACTAGTTGCACTTGTTTCTTGACTGTTAATGCTTACAACACTAATGTTAGCGGCTGTATTAACAAACCAAGGTGTAGCAAGTCTATACTCATAAACGCTGTTACTGGTGTCACCAACAGTGTACATGCGAGATCCATCTTCCCTAAAGAATAAACCTTGTACACTAGAGTCTTGAACATTTACATTTGCTACAGCAACATTACTTGCTGTTGTAACTTCCCATGGTGTACCTAGTGTGTACTCATAAACACTATCGGATGTATCACCTGCGATGTACATCTTAGTGCCGTCAGGTTTGAAGTATACATCTGTAACCGTTGAGTCTTGAGGCGCAACGTTTGCATTGCCTCCAAGTTTTATTCTATTTAGATCATAACTGTTTGCAAAGTTGCCATTAACAACAATAGTATCTTCGTAAGCAGTATTAGCTTTCCACTGTGTTACATTGCTAGTATAGGTTATTCTATCAAACTTAATTGTGCTGTCTATGCTTCTAACTGTGCTGTATGCACCTTGGCTATCGAATTCACTGCTTAATACTGCGTATGCGGTTGCGCCTTCGCCTGCACCGTTAATCACAACGTTTGGTGTAGTAGTATAGCCGGAACCAGATTTGAGAACAGTAATGCTGGTCACAGTACCATCTGCGGCACTAATTGTTGCAACTGCATTTGCTCCTGAACCGCCGCCTCCTGAAATTTCAACGTTAGGGGCAATTGTGTAGTTTTGTCCTATGTTACCAACAATAATTTCACCAACTTTCAACTTGTAGTTGTCAGCGTATGGCTTATACAAGTCAGCCGTGAAATATGTACTGTCAGACGCAATTTGTATATTTGGTGAACGGAAGGTATTTTCGTCAGCATACCAGCGTGCCGGAATGTCAAAGTCTGTCCAACTACCTGTTGCTGTATCAGTTTTAGTATAAACAGGTATAAATTCTTTAAGTTGTGTTCTATAAGGCTTTACTTCGTTTATGTACTGCTCATAGAAATCTTGATTATCTTTACTATAGGTAGGAATCTGTTCAAGTGATCGAATGTTATGTAGTACATCAATGAAACTGGTTTTAAACACCCAGTCTGGATTTTTCTGTTCTTCGAAGACATAATTTATTACTTTGAAGAACAATTTATTAAATTCAGAAGCCAAACTATCAATAAAGATCTGGCTGAACAAACTATCAAAAATACTTCCAGTTTCTGTACCTGCTTGCTTATCAAATGCCAAGGAATCAAAAACAGCACTGTCAAATCCTAATGTAGTTGTTGTGTCGTATATTGACGCATTTAGTTTTATTGTGGCATTCTGTGCCGCTATTAGCGTTAATTGGCCTGTAGTTTCGTATCTATAAATAGACCAATTACCTGCTCCGTCATCTAGTATTTTTATATACTCGTCGTCTAGTAGAGTCAGCTTTTGAATATCACCATACATAGGAACAGTATGTGCTATAGCATTACCTACAATGTAGGTACTGTCATACCAATCCGACGGTGTCCACCACAAGTCTGTTTTGTAACTCTGGCTACGAATTAGTTCAAACTCTCTTGTTGTGCCATTAAACTTAAGCAATGACCATCTATTTTCATAGCGGCTGTCCTGCGGAATTAAAATAGTATAACCATCAGCAAAGTCTGTGGTATCTAAATATTCCACATCTGTGTATGATGCTACTTGTGCATCATAACTAGCAGGAAATGGTTCTTCTGCATACAAGCTGGTTGCTGTAGTGGTTAGTAATACCGGATGCAGTGCTAACATTCTATTCGCTTCAGTTACAAAAACTTTTAAGGCAGCTGTTCTGTTAACAAATAGTGCTTGTCTAGGGTCAGAGAGTATACCTAGTCTGTCTTGTGGCTTCAACGTAATGTCAGGTACTAATCTACCTGTACTATCTTCGCCTCGTAAACTATCACGCAGTTTATCTATTACACGCTTCGGAATAATACTTGTGGGGTTACCTTGTTGTATTAACCCAAACTCATTGTGTATCAGCTGATCGTCATCAATGATTTGTGTGTCTAAATGCAACACAACGTCACTGCCTGTAGTCTTTTCGTTTATGTTATACAAGTTAAGACTGCTAGGAGATGTCAAGCCCACATAAGGTATATTTTGATCCTTAGGGCTGGTTATGTATTGTTCTAATCGGCTGGTACTGATCTGACGTTTTGCAATATTTGCATCAACCCCGGACTTTCCACTTACCCAGAAATAGTATTTGCTTACAATAATACCAGTAGCAGGATCAACAAAAGTTGATTGTGTATAAGCAGAATCATCTGCATTCTTAGGTACACCGTCTCCGCCATTGGCTACATATTGGCTAGGTAGTACATCACTTTCTACCCATTCATAAATTGTTACTACACTACCCGGGAATAAACTTCCCCAGTTGATACTTCTATACAATAGAGTGCTTTGCTCATAGTCAATAAAATTAGCTACACTGGTATCCCACCATGTCTTGCCGATTTGCTGTGTAGTCCAATAAAAAGAATCATTGGATATAACAGCACCGCTTGTTGTAGTATTATAAGAAGCAGGGTCAAATTCTTCTATGTAATCAAGTTCTTGTTCTACTACTCCCAACAGTTTGCCTTTAGCAGGATCTAATATATCTAAGTAATTAATTATAGTCTGCGATTTTTTATTATAGATAAACGCAGAGTTCAGTGCGTCAATCGCTACCCTCGGTTCCTTGTATCTGAGCAATTCCCATCCTGGCTTGCTGTTTTCGTTGTAATAGGTATAAGCACTTCCGCCACCAACTTTAACATCTGAATCGTTAGTAACACCAATGACCATGATATCATTCACAATATCAATATCAGCACCATAATCATCACCGGTCTCAATGCCTGGTGCAGTTAGTTTTTGGCTAAATGCAAATATTGATGGGTTGTCTTCTGACTCGTAAGGGTTAGCTATGAGATCATATAGGTAAACTGCACCCGAATCTTTAACTATCTTAACAAACGTAGTAGATAAACTATCAAATGTTGTTACTGTTTCAGCTACGTCAAAAGTCGTAGGGGTTGTGGTATCTGCGCCCTCGCTAGATATTGCTAACTTACCAACGCTTTGGCTAATTCCTATCGCAGTACCAAATTTTTCTCCAATCTGATTAGGATGGGTTACAACTTGTGTATGCTTGTAAATCTCTATTCCGAGATCAGTTAATCCAGTACCTGTGCTTGCAGAGGTAATGTTAAGTTTTTCTGTAGCAACTTGTACATTGCTTGTAATTCGTAGCCTCCAATGGCTTTCTGTTTCTCCCGATGTTACATTACTGATAAACACTAGAGCGTTACTTGCAGTAACTCCCGGGATACTTGTTACATTAATATCGTTGGCTACGTCTGTTATAGTAGTTCCTGTAAACTCTACTGGTCTATCATTGATAACGATACTATCACCTACGGTGACAGTAGCATTACTTACAGTACCTGTTACGTTACCGTAAACTCTTCCTATGTTTACTAGTCTATAGACCGCTCCCGAACTATATTGATTTGCAAAATAAGACGGGGCACTTCCGTATAGATTACAGCCAGTACCGCATAATTGAATGTCAGTTCCAAATCTTTGTCCATTGACTCCTGTTAAGCTAGGAGGAATAATTTGATCTTGTATAAAGTTATTGGTTTCGACTGTTAGTGTAAGTCCTGCTGTTTGGACATCTGGAAACTGTACAGTACTTGGTGCAATTACATAATAATCACTGCCCTCTACTAACTCTACACCATTCAATAATACTCTATAGTCGTTAGCAAAAGCGTCCGGGGCTGTAAATGATGACGATGTACCGTCTGTAGTAAACTCTGTAATCGTTCTATGGTATGCATACAATAAGCCTTCGTTGCCCTGTGTTCCCACAACTGCTGTGTCGCTTCCAACAGTAAGTACACTACCGTCCGAATTCGTAGCGAGGCTTGATCCAAAGTTTGTACTAGCGTTTCCAGTTATTGTTGTAAGGTTTGTGTAGAAGCTACCACGTTTGAATACCTGTATAACCTCGTTAGTTGCTGGTGGTGTTACAAATGTAATTGTTTCGCCGCTTACACTGTATTCAATGGTCGGTACATACTCTACTGCACGTAGCTGTGAGTACACAACTACTTCTGTTGGATCACTTGTGAGTATGGATACATTACTAAATGTGCCTGTAGCCACAGACTGCGTGTCTGACACAATGTTGGCTGCAACATTGGCTCCGTTAATTGCAATAAGATCTGTGTCAGTAAATGCCGCAATATTTCCTGTAATAATAACAACATTAGTGTTAGTTAAAACTCTAGTGCTGTCAAACACTACTGTACCACTTGCTGTTGATGTCGTGCCTGGACTTTGATACGTTATAGTATCGTTTACCGCAACACTAACATTAGCATCTAGTACTAGGTTATAACGTTCAACTGGTAGCAAAACTGGATCAACTGCTGTTCTCAAATTCAATTGGTAACAGAAAACTTTATTTGCACCACTAGCACCAATATACAAATAGTTTGCATCTCTACTGATTGCTAAACTAGATCCAAACAAATCACTTGGGCTACCTGAGTCATCAGTTAATATTTGTTGTATGATACCATCTTTAAAGATGTAAACATAGCCTTTTCCGCTTGAACTGTCTGGTGCGCTAACTGCAACATATCCTTGCGCATTTACTACTTTGTGTCCGAAGCTGTCTAGTCCTGTGCTGTTTGCACTTAAAGCAAAACTCGCCGTCCACGAATTGGTAACGGATCTAGTAAATGCATTAACTCTACCCTCGCCTGATCCTGGCGAACCAACATACATCAATTGAGCAAGATTAGGCTCTATGCTAATTGTTTGTCCAAAATTATCATTGCCAGATAATTTACTAGGATCTAGCTCTGCTTTGCTGTTATAAACCCACGGGCTTGTTTTATTGTATACACCCCAGTTTCCGTTACTGTCTAAATTTTCTACCCATACCTTGTCATTCTCTAGCCATCCACTTACTGGCATAACACTTTGTATGTCAACAGGGTTACTTATTTTAGCACTGGACAATTTATACAACAATCCTGATCCACTGATTACTGCTTCTTCCTGTAATGCTTCCAGGTTTCTTGTTACTGTAATACTAAATCTAGTAGTGTCAATGATGTTATCTACTTTGTATGCTCCATCAAATCTATCATCAAAGTTTTTAATAACAACTACATCATTAACTGCTAGTCCGTGATTTTCATTAAACACAACTTCTGCAGAACCGTCGTCTCGGCTTCGCAGTATAAACACTAAACCTTCTATATAGGTTGCTCTGAATACATTGAAGCTGTTGTTAAAATCTTTAGCTACCCAAATTTTGTAGCCTGTTCCTATTTTATCAATTAATGCAGATAATGAATCATAGTTATTTAAATTAAACAATGTAGCGTCTACGTCTGCTAGGTTTACAAAGCCCGCTACTGGTAAAGGACGTAACAATGGAAACTGTGTGCGGTCTTCTGTTACGAATACGTTTGCATTGTAAGTGCCAGATATCTTGTAGATATCGTTTTCGGTCAATGCCACAGCACCTTCTTGAGCAACATTGTTGCTGTCTGTATACTGCACAAGTGTAGGATTGTTAGTAATCGTTGTATCGCTTAACGTTGTTTCTATAAACGCATTTGTATCCAATGCTCCGTATTCGCCTACACGGAAAGCCCAGTTTTCGTACCAATCAATGTCGGTATCTAAATTTCCAAATGTTCCACCTTCTAGTGCGTTAATAGAGTTAGGTGTACCTTTTTGTGTAATCAATCCTTGGTAATACTTTGATTGGGTAGTAACATCTATACCTAAATCAGTAAAGTACTGTCTTTCTCTGAATCCAGTAATGCCATCACTGAATAACTGTATTTCTTCGTTTGCAGGTTGATTGTCTATGTCATAGAAACTAGCGCCAAGTTGTGCGTTCGATGCAAGATTTCTCAGCATTCCGCTTTGTAGTTCAGATTTTTCAAACTGCTTCCACTTAGTAGTTTGGAAATTGGGGTCAGCAGTTATGTTCTGTAATGCTGTGTAATATCTATTTTTGTGCTGAACTATAGACCCTTTGAGATAGTCAGTGCCTCCACTCCATACGTCAATGTTATCACTGCTGAACATGAACCCCGGTAATTCTAAACTACCATTCCAAGAATCTGTTTTGTATCCAACAAACTTTAATCTATATTGTCTATTACCTAATTCCGGAACATAGATAACATCGTTGAATTCAGTAACGTTGTCCAGTATCAATAAGTGTTCTGTTTGCACTAAGTTTAGTTCAGCAAAACCCACTGACTTCTGTCTATTAGATTGGAACGTAAATAGGTTATCCTCTCTATATACTGAAAATTCATTTTTACTAATTGGCTTAAAGTTTAAGTCAAGTACTCTACTGTCAAACGGTGCATTCTTAATTTCGTCTACAATGGCTGTTTGTTCGAATACTTTTACTGTGTCACTGACTGGACTTAGGACAAGAACACTGTTAACCTTCCATCCTTGTGTCGTCCAGTGAACAAATTCTCTAACACTTAATACGAAATCTTTTTGTTGTTTAAGAGCGTCTTCGTTGTCTACAAAAATAAATCCTTGACTTTGTAGGAATCTTTGATAACCGACTAAGAAGTCTGTCACTTGCTGTACACTGTTAAATTCAAAACCGTAAGGTATTGTGATCTTTTGTTTCTTGAAGTCTCTGAATATCACAGCACGAACGCCACTTTCTTCAATGCTATACGCATTGTTGTTGGGCTCACTAGGAATAATGGTAAAGAACGGATTCGTAGTGTCGTAGCCGCTAACTGTATAACCGTTAGCACTTTTTTGTACAATTACAGCACTATAGGCAATCTTCCGAATAGGACTGCCTTTGTATATTTTTAAAGTGTAGTTGTCGTCAGGAATAACAACACTGTTATTAATGCTACTAGGACTGCTCTGCTCTGCTAGTAGTTCAACGAATTTTTTATCAGTATATCCTGCAACTTTGTTTACAAGTTGTACATTAAGTTTTGACAGGTTGTCGACCACTACTGTTGATGCAGATCCAGCACCCAAATTAGTTATGTAATCCTTAATCCAATTAATATACCCAGCAGTGCGTTGTGTTACACTGTTTGCATCCACATAACCGTTAACATGTAGCGATGTAGGAGTAATGTGCTGGCTCGTACCAGTTGTCTCGAACTGGCCTGTAAAACTGTTTCTATTGTACCTATGTACGTTTGCTTGCAATCCAAAGAACCTTGCAGGTTTTGCCAACGCTAGTGCTAACATTAACGCAAATGGGTATTCACTACTGCGTCTCCATGCAAGTTCAACAGGGCCTATATCTCCAACTGCATAACTTATATTAGCTCGACTACTGTCAAAATCAGCAACTAGTATTTGCTCTGGGCTACGTAAATTGCCGTTGTCATCAACAGGTATAAACTGACTTAGGTTTGGTCTTTGGTAACGTAGATCAATACCTTGTCTTGTGCCGCTATGTATGTACCCTATACTTAAATCACTCCATAATGTGCTGTTTCCGCCTGTGTACGGAGCAACACCATACCTAGTGTTCCAGTAGTCTGGTTTTTCACTAAAGCCCAACATTTCCCATGGATGTGTATGTGGTCTATCAGTATCATAGAAATACCTATAAATGCTTCTCCAGGTACCTGGTAAAGTTTCGCCATTGACTACATCTATAAATGCTTTGTAGTTCCAAGTAAACGGGTCGCTTGCACTGAAGTAACTGTTTGTCGAAAAGTCAACTCTGCTTGTGCCTACCCATGTTAAAAATCCTTGACTAAGAATTTGAGTAAACTCTGCTCTGGTATAGTCAGTATCTCTGAACTTGCCAGGCATGTAGTCAATAATGTCAAAAGTATTAGTATCGTAGGTAACTTTAATGTTATTGTAAATTCTGCGTTCTAGTTCTAACAACAAATCGTCTCTGAAGTCATTGAATGCAGGTGTAATGCTTCCGTCATGTCCTTGGATTACATTAACTGGTGTGCGTAGTGTATTGTCCAAATACTTCTCAGGAATAAACTTTGGATACATACCCATCTTGGTTGGAGTTTCAGGAACAAAACTCCCATCTGTATCACTGTACTCTACGATATCTATTAGGTCATTAAATAATAATTTAAAATTACTTGTAAAAGTAATTGCGGCACGATCTGTATTAAATGTATAATCTCTACCTTTTATTACTAACGACTTTGTTGTTACATTGTCGATAGTCCTAGTTACATAAACCAAAACAGATTTATTGTTTGGCTGAGTATCATTGAATATACTTGTAATTTCATACGACACAATGTCTGGATCAATCACAGTATAGGTAGGTATCACAGTTCTGTTTTCATCACCGTGCGGTAGCATATCACTTTGGTACCACGGGAAACTACTGTTCTTAACGCTGTGCATCTGTAGAAGCACTGCATCAAAACTAGTTTGTACATTGTTTAGATCTAAATTAATTTTGCCTGCAACTTCTAAGAAGTTCTTTTTAAATTTTGAATACTCTCTATTGGCTAACTTAATAGCGTTAACCGCATCCATTGTTGGATGGTTTAAGAACAGCCCTGCATACACAGCAGGAGCACTGTGTTGCAGTATACTTCCAGATGTGTTTTTATACTCAATGTCTCTTAGGTTACTGCTTCCAGGAACACTACCGACAACATTAAGGCTGTTGTTCTTCAATTCAGTTAAATGATTGCGCATCTGTCCTAGTGTAACTGTAGACAGATTTTTGTTTAGAGTATTGATATCTAAGTTAATAGGAACTTCGTAGTGTGCGTTGGCTGTTACAGGTACGTCTTGATTAAAGATGGCAACAAATACTGCATCATTTTTTGTAATAAGATCAGGATTAACCAATATGGCAAATTTATCTACAACTTTTGTAGTTGCAAAATTGCCTACACTTAGAATTTTATTATTTACATAAACTTTAATATGTGGGAAATCTGTACTTACATCAGGAAGATGATCAACTGGGAATAAGTTAGTAACGCCGTCGTAAATAAAATCATAGATCTTAAATTGTTTACTAAAGTCTCTTGCGATCTGCCAGATGTTTTCTCTACTGCAAGTTGTGGTTGATGCATTTTTCTGTAAGTAACCAGCATTGACTTTTTGTGTAGTTACAACATTAGTATCGCCTGTCAGGTAAGTGAATGTTTGAGAATCAAAAGTATTTTCAAATTGGATATCACCTTGATTTGCAAAGTTTTTATAACTTAAAGGGAAGCCCAGTACCTTATCGTTATTGCCAGTTCCCCGCTTGTAGGAAATTACTTTAGATCCAGTAAATGTTGTACCAGTATATGTACTTGCATCAGCATAACTTATACCTGTACTGTCAACTATGTCGAATAGAGGTTCTTGGTTGTTTGCTGTTTTTTCTTGTGCTATTGTCCAACTTGTGCCGTTATAGTGCCATCCCTTGCCACCATTTGCGCCCGATAGGACTAGCACAGTATTATTGTCTACAACAGTTGCATCATCTGCTTCAACTAGGTATGCTTTATAAACATCACTCGGGTCATCTACTGCTTTTTCAATTGTAAAGTTGTAAATCTTGTTTCTTACATCGTTATCTGTGTCGTTTGCAAATACTACTCTATCGCCAGTTGTAAGAGTAAGTGTCCCTACAGTAAAAACTGTTGTGTCGACTGATACTACACCTTGCACCTGCTGGAACGCACGAGTAATGGTTGTATCTAATATGTCAACAGGTAGCTTGGCAACCGCTCCATTATTGTATAATTGATAATCTGCTTCAAATTCTATGATAGGTCTGCTGGCACGTTGTGTTTGGTCCAACAATACTTCTTGATCAAGATAGCCTGCTGTTTTCTCTATTACATCTATGTGAACCCATCTATTAGCACGGCTCCATGCGTTTCTATCTAAACTGGATCTATTAATTGTGATATAATCAGGAAACTTTGGTTGCAGATATACTTCAAAACTTGCACCTGATCCTGATCCGCCTGTAACTGTTACAGGGTTAGTAGGTAGGACTGTGTAGTTTCCTCGTTCCTTAATCTTGAATGTTTTGATAGGTCCAGACTGCGGTGCTGTAACTGTAATTACAGGGTTAGATTCATAACCACTACCACTACTCGCTAGTGTAACTGCTGTAATAACACCATTGGTTATTGTCGCTGTGGCGCTAGCCAAACTTCCGCTGGCAGGAGTAGCAAAAGTTAACGTTGGTGTTGCCAAGTAACCGCTACCGCCATCTACAATAGTAACTGCTGTAACTGAGCCCGAAGTAGGATCTATAGTTGCTGACAACACAGCAGTATCTTGAGTTATGCTATCAACAACTGCTACTGCCGCAGTAGTAAAAGTACCACCTTGGATAGTAACTCGATCATCGACTTGGTAGCCTAATCCGCCTGCTGTAACAAAACTGTTGTTTAGTGTTTCTACACTGATAAGCTCGTTCTCTGGAACTAGACGTATACCCGTGCCTACACCCTCAACATAGTAGTTCTTGTTTTGCCAACTTGCTGGTACTGTAGAATCAAAATTAATTTTTAACCCGTTTGTGAATACCACACCATTAGGACTTATATAATTAAGTTCTCCTAGTATATCTGTGCTAGGATCTATAGTGTCAACACTAGGGTCAACTAGGTTTATAATACCACTTGCGGCTGAATCAGCTTGATTCTGATAGTATAAATTTGCAAGTGGTGCTGTGATATAAGGAACGAGTTCGTATACTGAATTTCTAACAAACCATTGTTTGCTTGCATACGTAGCACCGCCTGTTATTCGTACTTTGTGGTCTTCAGGAACAGCAATTTTAGGTAATAATAAAATTCTGTCATTGCCTTCTGCGTCTGGCTGTATTGAAACTGTATAAACGTTAGTCCTATCAGCGAGTGGGATCTGTACACTTTGATCTAGATAAACAATACCGTTCTCAGTCCTGGCAACGTTTATCCAAAAACTATCGTCGATGTATGCCCTATTTACAAAAACAACCGTGGCGCCGTCTAGGTATGCAACAGGACCGTCGATACCACCGTATGTGTTAATTAAGTCTTGTGGCTTTGCACCTTGCACTTGATTGAATGCTAAATCAGTAGCATAACTAACTGACTCTACAGTTGGGAAACTTGTGTACTGATCTTGTGCTGTTGCACTAGGGACTGTAAAAGTTACCGTTCCGGAATCTGTTCCGTTATTTGCAACACCAAGTACTCCCCTAGTTTCTACGTTACTCTGATCAGGGTCTATGCCATCTGTGCCTGGCTTGCCTTGGATCCAAAAATTATTTCCTGGATTATTAATTACAAATTCGTATACTCCACCACGTGCTAGTGTAATATTTGGGTTAGGCACATTACCACTGCCTGTAAATTCAAAAGCATTATTAACAGGATTATATGTTACTGTAAACGTTTGACGAGTACTTACACCAGTGCTGGTAATTTGTACTGGGTTTGGACCCAGGCTTAACCAATAATACTGACTGAAGTTAACAAACTTGTCAAAACTAATTCTAGGGTCATAAGAATAAAATTCATTGTCAAACAGTCTATTGTGGTTATTTGTAATGCCGCCTTCGTATCCAATTTTGTTAACAATGTCTACATAAGTTGTTGCATAATCTACTTTTTTAGTTAGTTGGTCTTTTATTACTACACCAGGCTCCAGCTGATAGTCTGCTCTTGATGCTGTTGGCTCAGATACATAACTGTCGTTCGCTTTGTAAGAAGGTGCTAGTTTTCTACCAATGTAGCCATTAACCTGTTTAAGATTGGGCTCACTGATTAACTGATCAACTGTGGCGTTTAAAAACTTTTTGTTAGTATCAGTTTGAAAAACGTCAGGTAAAAACTGATGAGTTTTGAATGCTGCCATTGCCTACCTTCCTATACCCTATTAAGTTGTCCTGCTGTGATAGCAGAAATAATTTGTACATCATTAACTGTTGCCGCACTTACAAGTATCTCGTTTGGCTCTGTGTTAATTTGATATAAGTTACCAAAACTGTTTGATCCTGAATTAGGCACAATAATGATACTGCTTACTGTTGGTGTTAGTTCGCTGTGCAAATATGCACTTAGCTCACTAAAGTAAAATGTTTCGCCAAAGTCCCAATTGTTGATGTCAAAGTAAGAATTAATAGAATCAATTACTAAACTCTTAACTTCATTATCACTTACATTAGAACTTGGATTCTTAACTACCTTAAACGTGGCTCGTAATGCTGATTCGGCTTTGCTGCCGAACAAAGGTTTAAACTTTGCGGCATTATATATCAAACTGTCACTTACAGTTTTGAGATTTTCAATGGTGCTGTAATCTGTTTGCAAGTCTTCGCTAGTTGGTGCAACTGGCTCTTTTAGTGTTGCTGTTGTATCCGTAATGTATGCAGTGTAGTCGTCACTATAAGCCTTGGTCAATATATACAAATCTATTAAATTATTTGGGCTAGGGTCTATTCTATTGTTGTTTGGGCTGTTATGCTTGTACTGGAACGAAATCTGCTCCCTACCAACTCTGGCAATATAGTTTGTCAACTGTGTTAGTGCTGTACCGCTGGATTGGAAAAACTTATTATCCGTGTACGCATAAAAGATTGTATTAAT
>ENA-UOXV01004910-UOXV01004910.1-marine-metagenome-genome-assembly--contig:-NODE-4910-length-15035-cov-15.564887_pt1 | contig 15035 bp, 6 predicted proteins | sample MGYA00238165_ERZ766961 | MGnify/ENA primary metagenome ERZ766961 (study PRJEB28924, sample SAMN03173240) | marine metagenome | biome: Marine; feature: Water; material: Subsurface seawater | place: North... | reverse complement strand
GGGAAGAAGAACGAGAGCAGGAAAAGCAACGAAAATCGCGCTCGTATCTCTCCTTTCTTTGCTGAATTTATGTCGTATTGGTGTAGTATTCGTGGTGGTATGCAAAACTGACTTTCGGTGTGTGTATCACATATACTCTCTTATTCTCTTATTCTCTCTTATTCTCTTTTATATAAAACACTTGGATAAAGGTAACAACGCGGAGTAACGACGGAAACAACGTAAAGAAGCAGAGAAGAAGAAGGAGTATAAAGCGAAGACTTCAGAGCGATACAACACGAAAAGAAAACAACAATGTGTGGGATATTCTCCGTGCATTACTTAAAAGGCGAACCGAAACCGAACCGGGAACGGATTTATAAGCTGGCGAAACGCCTTCGCCACCGCGGGCCGGATTCGTATAAAATCGACAAGTTCGAACACTCGGAAAACGAACAAACGTTTATGGTGCACAAACGATTGGCGATCGTCGCGCCGGGCGAGAGCGGGGAACAACCGTTGTACACGGATGGAGGGAAACAGACGTGTTTTATCGCCAACGGGGAGATTTATAATCACCAAAAGTTGAGAGAAACGTTTAACATCGAGCATCCGAACAAGTCGGATTGTCAAGTCATCGGCCACGTGTACGAGAAATTCGGCGCGCTCGAGTTTTCGAAACATTTGGACGGGATGTTTGCCACGGTCATTGAAGATCGAAAAACAGGAAGGCTCATCGCCAGTCGCGATCACATGGGGAAGATTCCCATGTACATGGCGAAAGGGAAAGACGGGTCGTTTTGGTTCGCCTCGGAGATGAAGTGTTTACACGACGACCCCGGGGTGGAGTCGTATCAGTTGTTTCCCCCCGGTCACGTCTGGGTGAAAGAGAAAAACGAGACAGAAGGGACGATGACGAGATGGTACGACGAGAGATGGATCACAGACGTGGACTACATTCCGGAGAAACGAGCGGATTTATCAGAGTTGAGAGAAATCGTCGTCAAAGCGGTGAAAGATCGATTGATGTCGGACGTCCCGTACGCGGTTTTACTCTCCGGAGGGTTGGATTCGAGTCTAATCACCTCTATTGCGGTGAGGAACCGAGCGACTGCGAAAAACACCTACGGGAGCACGGAGAAAGTGCACTCGTTTTCAATCGGTATTAAAGGCGCGCCGGATTTGAAAGCGGCGAGGAAAGTCGCCGATAGTTTGGGGACCATTCACCACGAAATTTATTTCACGCCAGAGGAAGCGTTGGACGCGTTGCCGGATGTGGTTTGGCACTTGGAGACGTTCGAACAAGTGCGAGCATCGGTGCCGATGTATTTACTCTCTCGAGCGATTAAATCCATGGGATTCAAAATGGTCTTATCCGGCGAAGGCGCCGACGAATTATTCGGCGGGTACTTATACTTTCACAAGGCGCCGTCGCCGGAGGAGTTTCACAAGGAGTGCGCGAGAAAAACGAGTCGTTTGCACCAGTGGGACGTGGCGAGAGCGAACAAAATGACCATGGCCTGGGGCGTGGAAGCGAGGACGCCTCTGTTATCCAAAGCAGTCGTCGATTACGCGATGAACATGTCCCCGCTGGACAAGATGATCGACGTGAAAAAGCTCGATCAAGACGGTAAAAAATATTTAGAAAAGTACATCTTGAGAAAAGCGTTCGATACGCCAGAGGATCCGTATTTACCGGCGGAAGTTTTATGGCGTCAAAAAGAACAGTTCTCCGACGGCGTCGGGTACGATTGGGTGGACGGGTTAAAAGCGCACGCCGAGGAAAAAGTTTCCGACGAAGAGTTTTCCAAAAGAGCCGAACGCTTCCCGCTTTCGCCGCCGACGACGAAAGAGTATTACTTGTTGAGATCGATTTTTGAGGAACACTTCGTGACGGGATTTGAAAACGGCCAAGACGCGTATAAGACGGTGCCGTTTGGGAAATCCATCGCGTGTTCGACGCCGGAGGCTGTCGCCTGGGATCCGGAGTGGGAGAAGAGCGTCGGCGACATCTCCGGCAGAGCCGTCGGGGTGCACGACTCAAGCGATGGGTTCGATTTAGGGAAAGATAGTGCTGTTAGTGCTTCTTCTTCTTCTTCTTCTTCTTCTTCTTCGAGTAGTAGCGGTAGCGGTAGCAGTAGTAACGCAACAACATCTAGCGCGAGAGCAACGAGTTCGACGGTTACTACCACTACTGTGGCGGCTTTGAACAACAAAAAAATCGCCGCCGCGAGCAGAAAAGCGCGGCATTCGCGACGCTTACCCGGAGGAGGCGGAATTCGAAGAGGTTCTACCAAAGCAATTGGTTTCATCTCCCAGGTTCGGTTGGCGACGAACTCTTCTTCGGTTTTTTGCGCGTTCGCGTGATAGAGAGAGAGACGGAGACAGAGACAGAGTTTAAGACAGAGAGGAGGATACATAACATGCACAAAAAATGAGATACACGCGCACACTACTACTTGTTCAATTCCATCTCTCGTCGTCGGTTTTGTACACAGAGAAAAGAAAGAGAGAGAGAGAGCGAAAGGAGAGAGAGAGAGCGCTTTACTTTGTATATATAGTCAAATTCTTTGGGTCGTAAAAATACAATTGAAAAGAAGTACATTGTTGCACATCCACGTGCTACTATACAAAAATCTCACACCGTTCCTTTCGTACCTGCTCAAACAGCAGGCACGCAAATTTCTACTCGTAATAATACATTTCGCTTTGCTCGCTGCTAGTTTTAATTCTTCTTGTTATTATATCGGCGGTTACTACCGCTCGAGGCGGACGCGTCGTTCTCCGCGGGGACTAAATCTTCTTCCTCGTCGTACTCGTACGCGTTCGGAAACGCTTCCCGGTAGTAGTCGTCCGCGGAACCTCCATCCGCGGAAAACGCGCTGCTACTGCTTCTTTCGTCGAAGAACTTTACGACCGGGTCTCTCTTCCCGGAGCCGCTCCCGCTGGCGTACTTCCGCGCTCTGATTCTGTCCACCGCGATTTGCGCTTGCTCTTCCGTCTTGTTCCGTTCGTCCGGCGCCCACGTGCCTCGTTTGTTCTTGTTGTTATAAGAAGTAGAAGTAGTATTGGTTGTAGCAAGAAGGTTGTTCTTTTTCACCGACGATTTCATCCCGAGCGCTTTGGCCTTGTTGTACAAGTGCGACGCTTTCGCCGCGTTGCCTCGCTTCTCGTACAATTTCGCGCTCTCGTGAAAGACGCCCCAGCTGTCCGGGTTGGACAGCATGGCCAACTCGAGCGTTTCTCGACACTTATCGAACAGTTCCATCTCGTCGTAGCACTTGGCTAAACCAATCAGCGCTCTCGAGTTCCCGAGTTCGGCTTCGACGGCTCGTTCGAAGAGTCTTTTCGCGGCGTCGACGTGCGATTTCGCGTACTCGAATTGGCCCCACGCGGACCAAACTTGAACCGACCACGGGGCTAACGACGCCGCTCGGGCAAACTCCGATCGAGCGACCGTTTCTTTCCCTTTAGACAAAAACAGTTTCGATTCCGCGATGGCGAAGGACGTCGCCAAGACGTGATTTTGCGGGAACTTTTCGATCGCCTCTTTGAACGTCTTGCGGCTGTTGACCACGTGACCTCTTCGCGCCAACGCTTCGGCGAACGATTGCAGAATATACGCGTCGTTCGGGAAGATTCTAATCGCGAAGCGATACTTACGCAGAGCAGGTTTTAACTGTCCCTCGGATTCGTCTAACTGCGCGTACAAATGCGCGACGTGTGGCGACGCGCGCAGGATTTTCACGTCTTTGAAGATTTCAGAGGAGTACTCGACGTTTTCCGTAGCGCAAAGTTCGCGCGCGATCGGTTCGGTGTCCGTCTCGTTCACGTGGTCCGCGCACAACTTCAAAACTCGTCTCGCTTCTTCGACGTTGCCTCGTCTGAATTCGCCTTTGGCCCACGCGTGTAACGCCACCAAACGACCTTCGACTAAATTCTTCATGATCTCGCCCTTGGGCGGGTAGTCGCAGGAGGAGGAGGATAAAGACGACGACGATCCTAAGGACGGACCGCAAATCTCGTCGTCGTACACCGACACGCACCTCTTGAATAGACTCGTGCTCTCCTCGAAGTTCTTTGCCCCGAATTCCATGGTCGCCCATTTCCGTAAGCTCGCGCCTCGAACCGCCGCGTCGCCTTCCGAGTGCAACAAAGCCGTCTTGTATAAACCTCGAGATCGTTCCTGATCTCCTTGCAAGAGCTCAAATCTCGCCCATTGCTCCCACAACTGCACGTTCGACGGCGTTCTTGTCGTTCGCTGGTAAAACAGCTGCCTCGCAGTTTCCGCTCGCCCGGCTCTTTGCAAGTCCCAAATCAGTTGCCACTCGACGACGCCGCCGAGAGGATCTTTCAGAGCTTCTCTCGCCTTGCGAGAGGAAGCGTCCGAGTCGGAGATCAACACGTACGATTGCGAGATGATTTGGTCCGGGCTTATTGTTTTTTCAGGCGATGATGATGACGGTTGCGCTGCTTTTGCGCCTTCCTTCTTTTCTTCCTTATTCTTCTCTTCACCTTTTTTCTCATTCTTCTCGTTTATATCGTCGTCGTCCGTGACGTCGTGGATGCTTGTTTTCATCGTCGTCGTTGATGACGATTGTTGCAAAATCTCTTCTTTTTCCTCCTTCTCGTCCGAGGAAACGTCGTGCGAACTGCTGATTGCATCGAACGAACCAGAAGCGCTGATGACTTCCTTCACTAATTTATCCACATCAATTTCGTCGTCGTCTTTGACCTTTTGTTGCGTTTGTTGTTGTTGTCCTCGAATAATTCGTCGTCGCGCAGAATTCGACGTCGACGCGGGGCCGCTTCCTTCTTCGATAATCGATTTTCCGTCGTCAATCTTAACAGTACTCTCGATGATGGCGTCAACGACAACGATCTCTTCCTCGTCGTCGTCGTCGTCCTCATCATCCTCGTCATCATCATCGACGCTGCTCATCTCCACTTCGACGGCTTTACGAATGCGTTCGGATTGCTTCTCGTCCGCGTTCGAACACGCTTTAAACGTCGATGCGAATTCTCTAAATTTTTTAAACTCCTCCGGCGAAATCTTGCCGTCGGCGTCGACGTCGAGCATTTTCATCAAAGTCTCCGCTGTCTCAGTCGTCGATTTTGTCGTCGCATTCTCTCCTTCATCGTCGTACACGTCGTTTACGTCGTCTGAATCGTCGTCGTTCAACCAAATCGTTTCGATCGTTTGTTTCAACTCTTCCACCGATACGCTTCCGCTCTTGTCGACGTCAAACGCGCGAAAGAGCGCGTCCTCGGCGTCCGGATTATAGGTGTCGTTACCTCCCTCGTATCGCAAAGAATCGTCCGTAAAGTCGCCAAACTTTTCATACGCGGCAATATTCGCCGCGTCCACGAGGTCTTTCAGCGTTTTCGCGGCGCCCGGATCGCCCTCGGTAAAACCGCCTTTGTAGGACGAGTGCGCGGCGTTGCCGATTTCAGCCGAAGCGTGCATGCGCCTGGTTCGGATTTGCAGTTCAATCGTCGTTCTCGATCCGTTATTATGAGAGTTGTTATTGTGGTTGTTATCGTAGGACGACGACGATGAGGGCGAGTCATTTTTACTCTTCTCGGATGGATCGTCGTCCTCGTTGTCGTCGTCGGTATCATCGCTCACGATCAGCGCCGAGTGTAAACTCTGGTACCCGTTCTTCTTCGGTTTCGCGACGTAATCCTTCGTTCTGCCTTTCACCGCACTAAACGTCGCGTGTGCGATTTGCTGCGCGCGATAACACGCCATATCCGCGGATTTCAAATCTATATCCGCGATGGAGCCTTTTTGCGGATTTAATATCACTCGAACGCCCAACAAGTCTCGTAATTTCGCGCGGTCGCGTCCGTCGCGCAGTATTTTCTTCATGGAAGAGAATCGAGATTTGCGTCGAGCGGAGACGGTGAGCGCGGAATTCAAGGCTACGCGCAAGGACGCGGGATAGTTATTGTTGTTCTCACCACCATCACTACCGCTGTTGCTGGTGCTGGTGCCGCTCTTCTTGTCATCACTTGTTTTTGCCATTTTTGCCGATGTTTTCAACAACTCCTCGTACACTTCGTCGTCCTTGATTAAAACGCGCATCAAAACCGCGTCTTTGCTCATCTTCTCGAGCAAAACCTGTCTCGCTCTTTCCAACTTTCTCGCGTCGTCTTTCTCCGTCTGTCGCAACCATTTGTCTAAACTCTCGTAGGATTTCGGAAAGAGCGCTCGAAACGCGGCGTCTTCCAACTCCGCCGAGAGTTGTCCGCAGTGTAAAGCGGACGCGAGAGGCGCGTATACTTTCATCGTCTCCAGCGCGAATTGCTGCAAGCGGACGGTTGATTTGAAAATCTCCCGACTGTGTTGCAAAATGTCCAATCGAGAGGCGAGTTCGACGACGATCGCGCGTTGGTCGTGGAAAGTGAGCAAAAACGTGCGCATTTTTTCCGCGTATTCGTCGTCGCAGAGTAACATTTTTTGGTTGTTGTTCGAATTAGTAGTATTGTTGTTCTTTGTTGACGACGACGAGGAGGAAGTATCGTTCGAGTTGAAAGTAGTAGCGTTCGCCGACGACGCGTTGTTGTTGTTGTTGTTGTTTCGCAATCGTTCCGGTAAGTCTCTCAATCTCTGACAATCGTGCGCGACTCTCACGACGCCCGAACCTAACTGTTGTTCGATCGTTTCCAAGGAAATCTCGTTCGCCAACGAGGCGTCTCTGAGTAAACCGGCCGAGCAGCACTCCGCGTCCATGCCTAAATCGATGAGTTGCGTGCACATCGCCACCGCTCGCTCGCGCGGACATCTGCCGTTCAATGCATCATCCTTTTCCTTTCTGTTTTTTGCTCTAAATTCATGTCTCCGGTTAAAATCATCCAAAACTATGTGTGGCATCCGTTGTAACTTCGGTATCGCCAGCGCTAAAGCCGCGAGGAGCATTTCCCGCGACGGCGAGTTCGAGCTCGCGATGTCATCCGATTCGTCCTCTTCGGATCTCAGCATCGACGACTCGGAGAGGCGACCGCTCAACACATCCCACGCCGCGACGAAATCCACCACTCGCGACGTTTTCGTCGTACCGGCGATCGTTTCGTTCGTTTTCTCTTCGTTTTTGTCCTCGTTTGTCTCGTTATTTGCGTCGAAAAGCGCGGAAGACGAGGACGAGATTCGACGATTACGTCGACGATTTCCCGTCGCCCGTTCGAGATGTTCACGACGCGACGGTCGGTCTTTTGTCCTTCTTTTCGACGAAACATTTGCGAGAGAACACGAACGCACGCGTGAAGTCATTTTTCTCGGACTTTAATGTGCTTTTAAAACGCGTAGTGTGTGCGACGAAAGCGCGCGCGTGCAGAGTGACGAACGCGTGGCAGTCGAGCGCCAGAAAGATATCCGGAATAGTTTAGGGTATCATAATCTGTCATATTTATTAGTGTATACGTTCCGCGACGAGACCGCGTGCTCTGTACGAAAGACATTCAATTCGAAACTGAAGATGGGAATGCGCAGAAAAAGACGCAGAGTGAAAGGTTTTCAGTGCACGTGTGGCTCTGGTTGAAATTTTAGGGTGCATGTTCCAAAGTCGCCGTACGCGCGCGGTTGACGGTTGGAAAGAAAAACGCCGCGCGACTCGTACTCGAGGAGTTTCGAAGCCGCCGTAGAAGTCGGAACATTTCCTTTGTGTGTGCATACAAATGTGGTGGTCCGAAATATACTTTGATGCATTCGTGGTGTGCGCTTGGATGCGACTGCTACCTTTTTTTCGTTGGGAAAGGAGTGCTTTGTTGTCGTCGTTTGGCGTCCTGGACGTATTCGCGTCGGTGTAACGGCGTCGCATTTAACACTGAGAATACCCTATTTAGATCGCCAATAAATCGGCAATCCTGTGGAGTTACCACTGAAATCAGATTTTATACGAAATGAAGCTCTTCCAGGCAACAGTTGTGTACGTTGCGTCAGATGTTGGAGATCTCCAGGTATGGCGCACTCACGCTGTCCTTTCGTGTATTTTCCCTCATTGTATGAACGACTTCTGAAAGAAAGACGCCAGCATTCGAGACTTTTCGAGACGAGACTCTCGCGATGTATTCGAAAAACAATATCATCGTTGCGCTGCTCTGCTCGCGTTCTGAATCGTCTCTTTTCCCTCTCAATCGTCTTCTTTTGATCGATAGAATGTCTCTCTGATTTGACAGACATTTATCCAAAACGACGAACACATCATGTCGGAGGGAAAGTCGAACGATGACGATACCGATGGAAAAAAGATGTTTAATTCGTCGTCGTCTCTGATTATGAACCAATTCCTCGCCGGCGGTGTGAGCGGTCTCCTCTCGAGAGCAGCGACGCACCCGGTGGATACGATCAAGAGTCAGATGCAAGTTTCGAATTTGGTCGTCACAAGGAGGAGTACCGAGAGGAGCGGATGCGATAGTACGAGTCATCGTCGTCCGATTTTGACGAGCGCTCGACTTTTGAACGCAAAACGTGCGATACAAAATCTGTACAGAGGTTTCGGGGCAGCCGCGCTTGGTGCGCCGATGGCGAGCGGGATGTATTTTCTCGGGTACGAGACGACGAAGAAGACGCTGAAGAAGATACGCAGAGAACGAAGATTAGAAGGAGCGTTTAATGATGATGATCACGAAGAAGAAGAAGAAGATAATAAAACAACGATATATATGATAGATAATATAATCACGGGCGTCGTCGCGCAAGCGTTTGCCGGGATCGCGTACACGCCGGTGGACGTCGTCAAAGAACGGATGCAAGTGAGTTCGGTGTTGCCGACGAATTTGAAAACGAATAACGGGGTGGATTACCGGAACGCGTTCGACGCGTTGAAAACGATCGTGAAAAACGAAGGCATCAAGAACGGTTTGATGCGAGGGTACTGGGCGCAGAATTTCGTCTGGTGGCCGTGGTCGGCGTGTTATTTCGTCGCGTACGAAAAAGGTTTAGAGATTTTTCGTAGAAACAACAACGACAACAAAAGTAGTCTTCGCGTTGATGATGATAACGGTGGTGTTTTTGGTGGTGATGCTGAGCGCAGTAATTTTGAGAGTAGCAGTAGTAGTAGTAGTAGTGTTAAAAGTAGTAGTAGTTTTTATCGGGAGGGGGGGTGGTACGAAAACAACATTTCGCCGCACGCGGTCTCGGCGTTCGCCGCGGCGACGTGCGCGACGATCTTGACGCACCCGTTGGATTTGTGCAAAACACGAGTACAAACGATGACTAATAATAATAATAACAACAATAACAAGAAAGTGATGACGTTACGGACGGTTTTCAAAGATGTCGTCAGAAAAGAAGGCGTTTTGGCTTTATACAGAGGCGTGTTTGCGAGAGTTTTGAGCGTCGCGCCCGGGTCGGCGATTTCTTTTTACGCGTACGAATCCATTCGGAAAAGTGGCGCGTTACGTTTAGAGGAGGATGATTAGATTATTCCACTAGCTTAGTATTAATTGCGTTTAAACCGTTATTAGTATTAGTATCATTTATTACATACCCATAGGCATTTGCTCGGCGCTCCCGATTTCGAAATCTTCGACTTCGTCCCACCACTCTAAACCCGCCGCCATGTGTTTTATATTCTCGGCGCCGAATCCTCGAGCGACTAATTCGTGAATAGCCATCAGCGACGGCGTTTGCACTCCGTCTTGAAAATCCATCATTTCCTCCCCGATGACCCCGCCGACGTCGTCGTATAAAATCACCTTCTCGCCCCACAACCCTTCCTCTACGACTTCCTCTATAAAGTTCTCGTTCTCTTCCACGTTCGCGTACCCGCTGCTGGAGAATACCCTCTCCGGAAAAATCGCCAGCGACGCCGCTTGTTTCGTAAACGTCCTCAAATCTCTCACTTCGAGCGGTATAAAGTATTGGCAATTTTTGGACGGATACGCGTGTTTTCTACACCAATCGATTTGCGGCCGAACGTCGACTAAAATCCAGTTCTCGTTTTGCATTAACTCTTTCGCTCGTTTCGGCATAATTTGCTCCACCTGTTAAAAAGAGAGAGAGAGAGAGAGAGAGGTCAGATTAACATTCGATCGAGAGGAAGATTTTCATCTCGCACCTGTGCTTTCTTCAACACTTTTTGCATCAATTTCCAAACGGTCGGGTCGGTCGTGTTCGCTAAAATTGGCGCCCCAGCTGGGCGTAAAAACGGCGACATGTTTACATTTTCGAAGAATTCTTCGTCCTCGGTGTACGAGACGTCCTCGTTAATGTCCTTTTCGTCGTTGACATCATCGTTCGTATCCTTGTCTTTTTGTGATGATTTTCCCCTAAAATTCGTGCATTTTCTGCTTCTTTTTATCCGACTTTTGACACCAAAACCAGCCTTGGTTCGCGGTAAAATTGAACCAAAACGAAGCATCGATGAATGCTCCGATGCTCTCGTGTGTTTATGCAGTATTTACGCGTCCGTTTGATGATGTAAAGTGTGTCTGTTTTATGGGGAAAATGACTTAAATTTCACTCCATTTCTCCATAAAAAATGGCACCACATGACGCTTAATCGACCGTTCGTTTCGGTCTTTTTATCCTCCTCTCCGCGACGAGCGAGCGATGCGTGCGCGCACCATCGTCGCCGTCATCGAGAATTCACGTTTTCGTCATCGAGAGGAAGAACTGTGCGACAAAAAGCCTCTGAAACAGATGCGGATTTGGACGAACACATCCTCCTTCTCGCCGTTCCAGCGTTGTTGAGTTTACTCTTAGACCCTTTACTGACGGCCGCAGATACCGCGTTCGTCGGCAAATCCGAAGAAACTTTATTCACAGAAGCTCATCGGAGCGTTTTTATGAAAGTTAAAGGGGAAAATTCCGGCCTAGCGGCCTTAGCGGTGAGCTCGTCGGTGTTCAACTTTATAAGCTACTCTGGAAGCTTTCTGGCGCAAGCGACGACGCCGCTGGTCAGTCGAGAAGTCGCTTTGGAAGAAGCGAAGAGGAAGAATAGAAAGAATGACGATGAAAACGATGAAAATGATTCAAACGTTGTTGAATCGTCGTCTTCTGCGTCGAAGACAATATCGGCGGCTTTAGCTTTAGCTGTAGTCGTCGGCGTATCGGCGACGTTTCTCGTCGAGACGAACGCGGAGTGGTTGTTAGGATTGAGCGGTGGGAACAGTTTAGAAATAAACGCGTACGAAAGCGCGTTAGAGTACGTGAAAATACGAGCGTTGGGTTTACCGTTTTTCTGTTGTTCGTTGATTGGGATTGGCGCGTTTCGAGGCGTGGCGGATACGAGGTCGATTTTGAACGTCGCGTTGGTGAGCGAATCCGTACATTTTTTCTTAGATTGGTTTTTGGTTTTAGGATTACACTTAGGCGTAGAAGGTGCTGGATGGTCGACGTTTGCGAGCACGGTGTTAGAGTTTAGTTTGTTTTCGCGAGCGATGTTCGACCGAGGGATTTTAAACGTACCGCCGACCCGCGGCGAGGAGGATTTCTTCTATAAACAAACAATAAAGGATTTCCTCGAAAACGATGTGAAAGACATGAGCGGTAAACTCGGCCAGTTAGTCTCGAACGGTTCCAATCAGCTCTTGCGAACGCTGTTTTTACAATTCGTGTTGGTTCGCGCGACGGCGTTGGCGACGGAAAACAACGTCTCCGGGCCGCACCAAATCGTCAGTCAAGTCTGGTGGATCGAGCTGTTCGTGCTGGACGCCATCGCGGTTGCCGCGCAAACGTTAGTGTCCACGCGATTGGCGAAAAACGATGGAAGCGAGGAGGATATTTTAGCCGCGCGAAAAGCCGTCGATAGGTGTTTGTTTTGGTCGTTTTTGCTCGGCGTTCTTTTAACCGTCGTCACGGAACTTTTTTCCAACGATTTACCGAAAATTTTCACCGGCGACGCCGCGATCGCGGCCGCGACGTTCGTCCCGTTGGCGTTTATATTAGCGCCACTTCAACCACTCAACGCGCTGGTCTTCGTCGGCGACGGCGTTTTCCAAGGCGCGAACGATTTCAAATTTCTCTCCAAGGCGATGATTGTCTGTTCGCTTTTCGCTTTGGCGGCGTTTCAAACGCCTATATTCGCGGACGCGTTCGACAGCGGTTTATTGGGGGTTTTAGGGCTCAATGATAGTAATAATAATAATAACGGTTTAGAACGAGTCTGGTTAGGCATCGCCGTGTTGATGCTCACCCGAGCCGCATCGCTTGGGTATCGCTATTGGTTGGATCCGGAATCGCCTTTAGCCGTCGTCGTCGATACTCACGGAATCGGGGGAATCAACTCCTCGGCTTTTGTCCGCGACGAAAAAGAAGACCAAACGAAAGGAACGAAAAAGAAGTCTTAGTCACGTCTTCTCGACGAAACCGCGAGAAAGAAGTAGTTGAGAGCACTCACTACTGCGTAGCACCATTTTTAGTCTGTTGCGTCGCGCGCGTAAAAGCGTAGTAAAACGCGACGCGTAGCTTAAACAACAACAACACGTAGCAGTTAAACAAACGAAACGAAATAATAATCAACGCGCTCAAAACGACACGTGTTATGAGTACACTCTCCATCACGCACAGAGAGCGCGCGTGAGAACACATCTTTCACGAAAAGCTCTTCGTCGCGGAAATCTGTCGTATTCCGTCGAATCTGTCACATCTGTCACTCTTTTGTCCCAATTGGCTCCATTTTATCCATCATTTAGTACCAGAGGAAACGCAACAAAGATGAAGAAAAGTAGCGTTACAGTAAAAGCACACTCGTAAAGAAGGAGTTTAGAGAATAACACATACTCTGTTTGCTTTCTTTCTCATCAAAATGCGACGCGCGACGAGTAAACGCGCGCGTTTGCTGATCCAATTTCAGTCTCAAAATCCAATTCTTACGCGTCGACGGCTTCAAATGAGTCAAGAAACATCGTCCTCGTCGTCGTCGAAATGCGGTGTTTTTGCCGCACCTTTATGTCATAACGACGCCTCTCGCTCGTATTCTTCGAGGAGTAACAATGCTGCGATAAAACCGTGGGCGACGGAAGAGGAGTTACGTGTGCTCTCCGTGCACTTGAAATCCGTTCGAGAGAAAGCAGCCGCTGCTTCAGAAAATGTTCGTCGATCGAAAGACGACGCGGATGATGTAGTCGTTTCAACGAACACTGAGTATACGTTGTGCGCGAAAACGTTTCGAGAGTACAACCCGGAATTACTCGCAAAACACTTCCAGAAGCAACCGTTCAAAGTGCTCAAGCGAATGATTGAGATTGTATCGTCGATGACGTTCGTCGGCGCTCGGGTGTATTTTAAAGTCGGCGATACGGAATCCAGGGCGAAGTTTTTTAGGGACGAGTTAGTTAAACTAGGACCGGCGTTCGTGAAGTTTGGGCAGGTTTTATCGACGAGAGAGGACGTGTTGCCGAGAGAATATTGCGAGCAGTTGGCGGAGTTGCAAGATTCGATGGCGCCGTCGGATTTGGCGAGTTCGAGGGAGTTTTTGAAGTTACACTTAGAGTGCGAGCCGGAGGCGGCGTTCGCGACGTTTGATCCGACGCCGATAGCGGCGGCGAGTTTGGCGCAGGTGTATAAAGCGACGTTAGTTGGGAGCGGGAAAGCAGTCGCGGTGAAGTTGCAGCGACCAGAGGCGTTCGAGAACGTCGCTTTGGATAGTTACGTGTTACGATTGGTGGCTAAATATAGCGCGAAGAATCCAATCAAAAAGTTCAATTCTGACGTGGTGAGAATAGTGGACGAATTAGTCGGACGATTATTCGAAGAGATGGATTACGAGCGCGAGGCGAAGCAGTGCAATCGATTTCGAGAGACGTACCAAGACGGAAAGATTGCCGGTCGCGTGAGAGCGCCAGTCGTCGTCGACGCGTTGTCGACGAGTCGAGTTTTAACCATGGAATTCGTCCAAGGCGAACGCATCGACGGGTTACAAAAGCTCTACGGCGACGATTCTTCCTGGGAACTCGACGAAAAAGACGGCGGCAAGAGGAAGAAAAGAAACTTTTCATCAAAGTTGAAGAAAGAGTTTCAGCCGCACGAAATCCTTCGACGAGGCGTGCGGTGTTCTTTACACCAACTGTTGGCGACTGGTTTCATGCACGCGGATCCGCACCCGGGAAATTTAATCGTCGACGAACAAGGCGCTTTGGTGTATTTAGATTTCGGCACGTGCGTGTACGTCCCGCAGTTCCAAAGACGAGCGATGATTCGAGGTTTGATTGGTTTCGTCAATCGAGACGCGGAATCGTTGGTGAGCGATTTGAAAACGTTGGATTTCTTGCCCGAGGACGCCGACGACGAAGCGTGCGTCCAAGCGCTGACGAAGGTGTTCGACGAACGAGGCAATCGAATTCGAGACTCGAACGATTTCATGGCGGTCATCACGCAACTCACGGAAGCTTTGTTATACAAAGGATTCCGACTGCCGCCGACGTTTGCGAGAGTCTTGAGAGCTTTAGCCGCTTTAGAAGGAACCGCGCAAGCCATCGATCCGAATTTCAAAGTTTTAGAGCAATCGTATCCGTACGTTTTAGCCAGAGTGACGAGCGACCGGTCGCCGGAAATGCGATCGGCCGTGAGACGGTTGTTGTTGGACGAAAAGAGCGGGAAAGTTCGATGGGCGAGGTTAAGAAGATTAGTCGAGGCGTACGCCGAGAAAGGCTCGGAAGTTTCCGGAGAGTTTCATAAAACGAGGATGAGTAAAAGCGGCGCTGGAAATAGAAAAAATACTACAAAGAAGAGTTTAGACGATGACGATGATGATGACTTTTCTTTCGACGAAAACGAAGATTTAGACGATTTGGAAGACGATGGTGAATCCAGCAGATCCTCATACCTCAACGATTTCGATCGGGCCAGAGGCGTCACGAAAGCGGAAAAGTTGCGAAGAGAAAACGCGTTTGAATACTTCCGCGACTTCTCCCGCAAATCCGCCAAAGGCGTCAAGACGTTGGTTGAAGACGTCTTTTGTAGCAGCAAAAACAGCGGCGGTCAACATCATCGGAATTTTGAGGAAGAAACCGTCGATAAAAACGAATACGAAAAAGAAGAAAACCACACCGATACATCGTCGGAATCTCCAGCCGTAGACGCGGTCGAAGACGCCTTGCGCTTCCTCTTC
>ENA-UOXV01004909-UOXV01004909.1-marine-metagenome-genome-assembly--contig:-NODE-4909-length-15038-cov-5.399653_pt1 | contig 15038 bp, 7 predicted proteins | sample MGYA00238165_ERZ766961 | MGnify/ENA primary metagenome ERZ766961 (study PRJEB28924, sample SAMN03173240) | marine metagenome | biome: Marine; feature: Water; material: Subsurface seawater | place: North... | reverse complement strand
CCCCATCGCCGGTACCCGCCCCGTCATCCCCCGACCCGGCATCGCGACCCGCATCTCCCTCACCGACATCGGCGTCGTCATCCCCGGCGCCGAGTGCATCCGCTGCGGCGTTCGTCGTGTCCTTCCCGATTTTGACGATTTGCCGCGTGAAACTCACGCTCTTCCCGCCATCCTCCTTTGCCTCGCTGGACGCAGCCCTCGCGACGTTCTTACCCGTACCCGCGGTTTTCCCCGCGGCACCTTTCGTACCGTCAGACACAGCTTTGATGTCGTCCCAGGTTTCGTTCAGGCTCGCCTCCCACCTCTTCTGCCGTTGCTGCTTGGCCAAAAACGCCATGAGCTCGAGGTTGACCCTGCGACTCTCAACCCTGGCCTGGTGCGCGCTCGCCGCGTCGTGCCATCCCCGCAGAACGCCGAAAAAGAAGAACGTCTCGATCTTGCGTCTTCGTCGCCTTCGCCTGTTGCGAGGGTCACGCAGCGCGCAGCTCCACGCGGCTGTCGCGAAGACGCAACCGAGAAAGGCGCCGAGCATATCTTCGGACCACGCCGCGTACGCGTATCTAGTCTGGTGGGAGACGCGGTACACTCGAGCCTCCTCCTTCAGCCGTTCGTACACGTCCGGCCGCTCGCCGGTGACGTGGGGCGGTTCGGGTTCGGCGCACAGCGCGGGGTCCACGCGTTGAAACGTCGCGAGGGACCGCCACATCGGCTGTGAAAAAACAAACGCCATCTGGGACATGAGCAGCACGGACGGTTGCCCGAACGAGATGTCGATGGGACGTCGGGGCTTCCACGTGGCGTACACCCTCGCGCGGTTGGCGAAGAATCCTTCCCCTTTGAGTGACGCGCGAGCGGGGTGCCAGTCGGGGTAGTCCGTCCCTCGGTCGCCCTCCTCCTCGTCGAACCAGTCGTCGAACATGGAGTTGTACCCTTCGTCGTCTGAGACGCGCACGCCCGCGTCGCTCCCATCCTCGACGGTACCGGGATGGAGCAGCGCCGTTCGTGCCTTCCGTCTCTCGTCGCGCTCCCGTTGCTTTCTCCGTCTCCTCACAACCTCCTCGGAGGGCCCGAACAGGAACGCGAAGCACCCTCCGAAGCTGTTCGGACCGCACCGGACAGCACCCTCGTCGTCCCAGCCATCGTCGCCTCCATCACCGCGTCTCCTCCGCCGCGACTTCTTCTTACCCCCCGACCTAGACCCTTCATCGTCGGAGCTGGACCAGTCCCCGACGCAGTCCAACGCACTGCACAGACCCTTGGAAGGTTTCGCACGCCGCCTCCGTCCTCCGCGCTTAATGTCCAGCTCGTCTTCATCCCCGCGTTTGTCTTGGCCCGCCGCGTTCTTTTTCCTCCTCCGGCGCCTTCGCCGGCGGTTCCCAGCCGCCGGTACGCACGCCGCGCACTGAACATCGGAGTCCATGTCGCTCTCGTCCGACCCGTCACCCGCGCGCCCCTTCTTCTTCTTCATCCGAGACTTGGACTTGTCATCCAGGTCGTCATCCAGGTAGTCGACGTCGAAGCCGAGCCCGAGCCCGCGGAGATCATCATCGTCGTGCATCTTTCCTCCCATGGCTCGGGGAGTCCCGGGCTCGGTCTCGTCCACCATGCCCCCGCCGAAGCACTTGAAGCAGCTCACGGGCGGGCCGCATCCGCAGCATAGAGGATCCGGCGGCTTTACCGGCGCGAACCTCGGGGGCTCCGGCGGCGGGGGCACGCCCAGCGCAGAGTGGGGCTGACCCAGCACCCAGAGCGAAGTGAGCTGCGCCCGTATGTTGGGCGTGCCGTCGGGCCAGGTCTGCTTGGGCAGGAGCTCCTTCTCCAGGAAGAACGGGTTGACGCTCACGACTTTGGCGTCCCTCGCGGCCAGAACCTCGGCGTCCTTCTTGTTCCTCGCCGCGTTCCTCCTCGCCGTCGCATCCGACTTTCTCTCCCCGCCCACGGTGCCTTCGGGTGAACCCGCGAGTCGGCCCCTGGGAATATCGCGCGTCGACGCTTCACCGCCGCGCGCGACGCGACGTGCATCACCCGCACGATCGCCGCGAGTCCTTCCGCCGTCGGCGCCGGCCCCCATTACGCGCTGGAAAGGGGCACTCGGCGCGTCGGCGGGAGTGTGATGGCTGTTAATGGGTGTTACCAATATATAGAGCAAGGTCGCACCATGGGCAAACAGTCATAATTGTATCGGTTTGTGCCTAATTATGGTAAACAGGCTATTTAAATACCGCCAAGCCATGAGTCAGCACTCAGCACACAGGTGGGCACCGCGGACACTGATGGCGTCGTCCGTCGCGGGAACCGAGTTCCGCGCGGTCGCGGCGGCCATGTATCGGCGCCTGATGCGCCAGGCCGGCGCCGTGTCCCGTCAGAGGGTGAGGGGCATCGTGCGCGAGGAGGTGAGGCGCGAGTTCTCGTCTCCGCCCGGCGAGTGCCAGGCGACGCAGGCGAGAGCGATGGCGAGGTCGATGCTGGCGCTGAACTGGCTGAAGCGCGCGTCCGCGGACCCGATCAGCACCGAGGGTGAGCTGTTGTGGGCGCTGGTGGGCCAGTACGACAGCCTCAACCGCCGACGGCAGATGGAGGAACGGCAACCGACGAAACGGATGCGACGGTTGGAGAAGCTCGGGGATGCGGAGCGGGCGGCGGTGGAGGCGGTGTACGGGCCCTTGGTGGACGTCATCGGGGTCAGGGGTGTATTAGGGGAGTACTGGGCGCCGCAATGAGACATCGGTACCGGCCGCCAGGGGCCTCAGGTACCTTCGAAGGTAGCACTTAGCTGGAGTCACACTCCGCTTGCCAAAAACTTAGGGTAGCACATCTTAGTTTCCACGTCACTCGCCGGGGCGTTCGAAGGATAGGGCGGGCCATGGTGAACTTCAAGCTATCGCGCGGGCCCAACTCGCTGATGGGCGTCGCGTCCGCGCCAAAGGAGGAGGATGGATCGTACGTCAGCACCAGGGTGCTGGGCTCGAGGCACCACAAGAGCGCGGAGGCACATCCTCTGCGTGTCCACTGCTCCGAGAAGCTGGCGCGCGACACCGGCGCTTCCCTCCCCAGGGGCGTCGCGTGGCTCCACCCGGACCATCCCCTCGTCTCGAACAAGGGCCACGCGCAAATAACCCTCGAGGGCGGCGCGGACTGCGTGCTCCGGGCGTCGGTATCGCCCGCGGTTCCCTCGACGGACGCCATCGCCCTCGCCGACGAGGACCGATACAACTGTCACGTCGCGGAGGATCAGACCGCCAACTTCGTGCGGTTCGTGCCCCCGGCGGACGAGCGGCACGATCTGGTGGACGTGGAGATCGAGGTACGCGTGATGCGTGTCGTGGACGTCGCCGAGACGCGCGCGTCCTCCTCCGATGAGGACGAAGAGGATGAAGAGGGAGCAAAGGTTTCATCACCGTCGGAACGAATCTCGGCGGAGGTCGACGGCGCGTCGCTGCTTCCCGCGCTTCGAAAGAGGCTCGAGAACAGGTGGGTCTACGTCGGTGAGGTGGTGACGTTATCGTACCCGCGCGACGGGGACGATCTCGAGTTCCTCGGCCACACGTCGCTCAGGCTGCGGGTGGCGAGGTGCGACACGATTGACGCGACGGACGCCGCGGTGGCGCTGGGGTACCACTGCTACCGGGGATGTGTCGTGAATGACACCCGCGTGTTGCTGCACGCGGTGGACGACGTGGGGTGCGACGAAGGCGGCACGTGCGTCACCGTCGGCGGGGGTCTGCGGCTGGTGAACAGCACAGTTCGGGGAGGAGAAGCCGCCGCCAAGAAGGCCGCCGCGAGGGAACTGGTGTCCGTCCACACGAGCGACGGAGAAACGTTCCCGGTGCACAGGCGCTTGCTCAGGCCGTGTATAGCGTTGACCCGGGCGATACGCGAGGCTGGTGCGGATGGGCCCGCGGTGAGCTCCGGGAAGAGGCGTGAGTGGGAGGCGTCGGCAGGGATCGAGGACTCAAAACCCGCGGGCTCGGACCGTATAAAAGAGGACCGCCGACAGGCTGAGTGCGATGTGGACGTCGACTGCGCCACGTTCGACAGGGTCCTGGTCTGGCTCGAGGCTGAGGCTTTGGGCCGTGTACCACCCGAGCACGACATTAGGATCGTCGAGGAGCTCGCCGAGGCTGCGGACGCGTTGGGTCTGACGACCCTGACGGATTACTGCTCTGAGAGACTCGGCGAGCACGAGAGCCGGCGGCGGGTACGGTCGTGGCGCGAGGTGTTCGAGCACAACGAGCGCGGCGGGTGCTGGATCGTGATCGACGGTATGGTGCTGGACGTCAAGAGGTGGCTTCCCGAGCACCCGGGCGGGGACCGCATCATACCCGCGCAGTCCATGAACGTCGAGTGCGCCAGACACTTTGAGCTCTACCACTCGAGCCGGGAGTCGTTCCTGTACCTGAAGCACTTCTACGTCGGCGAGGTAAGGGCGGAGGATCGGTCGTCGGTGCCGACGTTGCCCGGGCCTCCCGCTTCGGACGATTTTCTGCAGCAGCTGCGCGAGTTCACCGATGACTTTAGGGTTAGCAACGAGGCGCCGGAGGATGAGAACCCCGTTCGAGTTCATCTTGGAGCGCGGTGAGGCGACGGTGATATTAGCGAGGAGACACGTGTTTGAGACGGATGATTTCGATCGTCGTATTTCAATGTTAGTCTTATGCAAGCAATGCAGAGTAATGTCGCGCGCGCGAGCTATTGATACAGCGGTGCTCTTAGCAGTACAGCGGTGGGCTCACCATTTCCCCGGTGAGCCTCGTAAAATAATCCCCTTGGGTGTTTTGTTTCACATGTTGTAGTCCCTTAAACCCTCGCGACGGGCGCGGAGGAGAAGAAGGAGGAGATGCGGGACATGTCCATGGAGGACCTGGCGCAGTCCACGGAGGTGCGGACCTGAGCCACCGCCCTGGAGGTGGCGAGGGCACGCTCCCAAGACGCGGCGGAGAGAGTCGCAGACTTGAGCGACTTCTTCACCATGTTCTTGCGGGACGCCTCCACGGAGCCGCGGCGGGTGTCGATGGACGCGCGTCGCACGGCGGTGACGAGGTCGGCGACCATGCGGTCCTGGAACGCGACCGCCTTGGCGATCTGCGCGTCCATCTCCACCTTCTGGGTCCTCGGGGAGACGGGGCGAACCTCCACGGCTTTCTCGGTCGCGGCTTTCTCGGCGGCGGCTTTCTCGGCAGCCTCGCGGGCGCGGCGGAGCGCGGGGGGCACGTACGCCGACTTGGTGTGGTGGAGGGTGGGGTGCACGTGCCAGTCGGCGTTGCCGTCGCCCTCGGAGTTGGTGGTGCCCCACTTGTGAGCCGGGACGGAGTTCTCGGGAACGGTGTCGACCGAGCGCCTGGCCTTCCTGGCGGGCGCGGCGGCGCGGTTGCCCTGGGCGGTGGACCAGAACTGGGTGAACTCGATGGGCTTCACGTAGCGGTGGCCGAAGATGAAGCGGCCGGAGGGGAGCGAGGTGAGGTCGAGGGACGCGTCGAGGCCCATGGCCTGGGCGGTGAGACCCGCGCACGCCACCAGGGTTCCGTCGGCGGTGAAGCCGTAGGAGAGGGGCGCGGAGTTCTTGGTCCTGGCGGCGAGGACGCGGCCCATCTTGGCGTCGAACGCGATGACGGCGAACGAGCCGTTCTCGGTGTGGAGTTCGCCGAGAGCCTTGCGGAGCGCGTTCACCCTGGAACGGGTGTCGTTGGCGTCGCCGGACTGGGCAGCCTTGTTGTAGGACGCGAGGACGTCGTCGACGGAGACGGTGGTGGAGGCGAGCGCGAGGATCAAACCGTCGGCCGTGCTCCTGGTCTGGAGGCCGTCGTCGGAGATGACGTGAAGGGCACCGCCGTCGACGGCGAGCACGCGCTTGGTGGCGGCACCGGTGGAGCCGAGGAGCGCGTTGCCGGTCCATCTGAACGATCGGAAAGGGAGACGTGGGGGGGAATACGGTCAGCGACGGTTGGTGGTGACGATAAGCGGGTTATCTCTCCGCGATCGCGGGGGAAACACATGTCGGCGAAGCGCGCGTCGGGGCGCGCGCGACGCCGGATCGTGCCCCTTCTCGGGGTCCATCTCTGGGACAGGCATCGATGACGCGAAACGAGCACGATCCTCGGAGGTATCGGCGACGTGCGGGGTAGGGTGCGCGGGGTTCCGGCGGTCATCTCACCTGGCATCGGAGGCTGTGGCGTCGAAACGCTTGGGTGGCGCCACGACCGCGAAGGTGGGCGTGGGGGGCTGCACGAACGCGGTGGCGGTGCGCGCGCCGGGGGCCTTGTACGCCTTGGTAGCAGGGGCGATGCACATGCTGTCCTTTCTTTGTTTCTTGGGTGCTTGGAGCTCGGGACGCGTGGTCTCCGGCTGCTGCGAGGGAACGGAATGGCACACACGCGGTTCGTTTGCGTGGCCAAACGCGAACAAACGCACCGATTTTGCAAGTTGGAGAAGTTTCACTGGCTCACAAACTCGTCGGCCAATCACGAATCGACAGGGCACGTTTAGGGCCGAATCGAGCGACGTGGCCGACCAGTGAGCCGGGATTAACGAAATGGATTCTATTGGCGTTTTCTTGAGTCGTGGACCACCGTTTGGTTTTTCGCGTTTAACTCCTCATTCTCGGTTTGTTTGGGTTTTGTTGTTACACCGCGATCAGTCACACTCGCTTTCCACCTCTCTCCGCCTAAACCATCCCTCAACTCGCATCCCTCTGCTAAAAAGTTTTTTTTTGGTGTCCTCCATCCCCAAAAGGTTTTTCACGTCTAGTCGTCCTCGCACGGCCCGCCACCCCACACGGTGCCCGCGATTAAAGCCTCGATGGCGTCGCACGCGTCGTTGAAGGTCTCAACGCACCCCTGGAACTGGAGCCTCCTGACCTGGCTGAGGCCGTCGACGCGCACCCGCACGTCCACGCCGCGCTTGTCGATTGAGATGATCCACACGTCGTCAACCTTGGCCTTTTCGCTCAGGACGGACTCGTTGGGGCCGATGGAGTCATCCACCGCGCCGGACGTGGCCAGCTTGACGCCGTACCTGGTGTTGAGCTCGGCGAGTGTGTCGAGCACGGACGACCCTTCAGACGGGGTGACGATGTTGTCCGGCTTGGCGTTCTTGTACTCGTCCAGGTTCACCCAGTTCAGCGTGCCAAAGCCGCCCACAAAGTACACGTCGATTATGTTGTTCATGCGGTAAAAGGTGTAGTCGCCCCATCGGTCCTCCAAGTCAACCTCCTCTTTCCGTGCCTCGTACTTAGCCTTGAACACCTCGTTCGCGGCGCCCTGGTACTCGTCCGGTAGCCGGTGCACGTCGCCGAAGATGGTCACCCGCGCGTTGGCCAAACCGCCCCAGCCGTTCATCTTAACCGTGAGAGACGCCCGCGAGTTGTACGCCAGGTTACGCGTGTGCATGGCCAGCGGGGTGAGGCAGAAGATGGGGAAGCCGTCGGCGTCCGTGGCGAAGTCCACCGTGGAGGCGAACGGGTACCCGGTCCGTCGGTGGTTCATGTTGGACATGATCGTCGACAGGTCCGCGTAGTCGGCGAGCTCCATCAGGTTCCGCGCCGCAACCGCGACGGATGGCAGATCCGCATCCTTCATGCTGTTCAAAACACCGCCCGACAGTGGGGTCCGTAGGAGACGCGTGAGCGAGGACTTCTTTTTGGGGTCAACCTCGCCGTGCGCCTCTGCCGCGTCCCTCGCGGGCTTGACGTCGCCCGTCGCGCTCTCCCGCGGGAGCCTGAGCTCGCCGGCTGGAGAAGCCTCAGCCGTGGGCTTTGCGGCGGGCGGAGGGATCTTGGGGTTGGCGGCCGGCGTGGACGAGCCCTGGTCCGCGCCCGCGGACGAGCCGCCCGCCTTGCGGGTGATGGGCCGGATCGCGCGGAGGTTACGTCGCCCCGGGGTGATCGCCCCGTCCTGAACGAGCGACGACGTGCCCACCGCCGAGCGGTTATCCACCGCGCCGTACCACGACGTCCTTTGAAAGCCGGCGGAGTTGACGGCCGCGTTGGAGAAGGTGACGGAGCTGCGACCGCGCGCGGACTGGTCGGAACCGGACGCGGACAGCGCGCTGGTGGTACCCGCGGCGGTCGCCTTCGCCGCCGCGTCGGACTGCGTCACCGTCTTGGGCTGCGCGAGCACCGAACCGGGGCGGGGCTTCGACGGGGACACCGCCCGATGGTTGTGGGGCGAGTTTGCGGCCTGAGCCGTCACCTGCAGGCCGTGCGTGGCGCGAGCGAGGGAGACGCGCCTCGACGCCCGCAGCCCCTGGGTGGGCGCCGCCGCGCCCGAATGGATACCAAGCGTGTGTGACATCGTCACCCACGCACGGGTGGTGCCACTCGCGAGGTGGTGCGCCTTCGCGAGTGCCAAGGTTCGGGCGGCGCATTTCAAACAAACATCTGGGGTTCAAATACTTGGGTTCAAACTCGGCCTTGAACGGGAAGCACTTTTTGGAAGCACTTTTTGCAAAGGTTGTAGACTAAATCACCATACGGTCATCGTTGGTAACTTTTTTCACTTTTTGCCGACCTTTCTCGCCAACAGCCGAGTTTTTCACTGGCGGCGAGTTGGTTCTGTTGTGTCGGGCCCGAGGAAGTTTTCCCCACAACGAACTCGCTCCGTCGACGCCCGGTGGGGTAACGGCTGAATGGGCCAGAAGCGCGGAGGAGACGTCGAGGACGATGGCGACGATGCCAAGCGTCTCAAGCCGGACGAGGAGGTGGAGGACGACGAAGAAGGCGGTTCCGAGGAGGAGGAGGAGGACGACTCCGATGAGGAGGACTCCGATGAGGAGGAGTCCGATGAGGACGACGAAGAGGACTCCGACTCCGACGACGACTCCGACGACGGTGAAGAGCTGGAGCTGACGATGAGAGAGGACGGTCGCGTGCACGCCCCCGCGGTGGACAGCCTCGCGCTCGACACCTTCCGGACCTTCCCCGACCTCATCCAAGGGCTGGACGAGGACAAAGATTTGCACACACGCATCCTCGCAGACTGCCGCCGGGTCTTCACCGCCAGGAGCGTCAAGAAGAAGGCCGGGAAGGACGGGAAGAAGACGGGGCGTCAGTACAGTTCGGGTGAGACGTTCTGGATATCCGCCGACGCCACGCCGCGGTGCGCCCTGGAGCACCTCGCGCAGCAGATATTCCACCTGCACGTGACGGACGCGGCGCGTAAATGGGAGGATGAGTGCGGGGACGACGCGAACGCGCCGCCGCCCTTCGACCCGCACCGCTCGGGCGCCGAGTGGTGGACGCAGGTCATCGACCCGACGCACGACGCCATCGGCCTGCACTGGGATAAGGACTACGCGCTGGAACGTAACGACCTCAACGTGCACCCGCACGTGGGCACCGTCACGTACTTGGCCGACCACGGCGCGCCCACCATGTTCGTCCGCGCCACCACGCCGGTGTACTACAGCCAACCGGTGACAGGCGCGTTTGGACCGATGTGCTGCGAGGACGAGGACGACTTCGAGGATCCGCCCCCAGGGCCGGGCGTGTACCTGTCGTGGCCGAAGAAGGGGAAACACGCGGCGTTTGACGGTCGGTGGCTTCACGGCGCGCCCAGCGAACTGGCCGAGTGCGGGGACGACTCCGGTTCCGAGGACGGGGACGGGGACGGGGGCGACGGCGGGGGCGTGAAGGGTAAGGGTGACGTGAAGGGTGACGTGGAGGGTGGAAAAGGACCGAGGGTGACATTTTTGGTCAACGTGTGGCTCAACCACGTCCCCGCCTCATCCGCCCCTTGTCCCGAGGACGTCGTGAAGGATCTATCCGCCGAGCCGTTCCTGCCGGAGGTTGAGAACCCGGACGACGTGGACGAGGACCCGCCCGCGATGTTCTCCGTGATGGGTAACTACCAGACGGTGTTCAAGGAGATGTCGTGGGAGTTTGAGCACGACGGACGGACGCACGCGCTGAGGGTACCACACATACCGGAGCGGTGGGTGAGCCGGGAAGCCGGCGGGAACGGGTGCGCCTTAGGGGACGGCGTCTCTGTCGCCATCGTGGGCGGGTGCGGGGAGGTGATGGAGAAACATGAGAAATAGAAGTAGTGATGCGTTGTTCTAACGGCGTCGTTATTTATCGTAACACCAGGCTAGCTAACATATGATAAGTTACTCCTCGTCGCCGTCTCCCGCCGCTCCGTCGCCTTCGTCGTCCTCGGGATTCTCGCTATCTTCCTCGTCCTTGTCAGCCTCGGCGTTGAGCGCCGCCTGTTCCGCCAGTCGACGCGCGGCGGATTCACCCTGGCCGTCGTACCTCGCCTGCTGTGCGTCAAACAGAGTGGCCACCTCATTCGGTCCGCTCGCGTCGTCCACGTTCTTGTCGTCCCTGACACAAATGAACCTCGGGAACCGCAGGCTTATCCCCCTCGTCTCGTGCCTCGCACCCGCGGCGGCTCGGTGCTTCGGGGACAGCGTCAGGTCCGCGCCGCGAATCTCCCACACCTCCGTCGGGTTGAACCAAACGTCCGGCTGCTCCAGGGTATCGTAAATCGGGGGTTTAATTCCGGACTCGATGATGGACGGCGGCTTGCCAAAGTTCTCTCGTCGGGTCTTGTAAAACTCGTCGGTGAACCCGCTCATGCACCGGCACATGCTCTGGTACGTCTCCGTCTCGGGGTCGTACACCGCGAGTAGGAACGGTGAGTACCAGCCAGCCTTGCGACCTTGCCCGAACCACGCCCCTATGGGCACGAGGTCGAGCGAATCCCTCAGGCTCTCGCAGTAGTCCTTCTTCAGCTTCAACCAGCAGTCCGAGCGCTTACTCGGCGAGTACCGGCTCTTCGCGCCGTCCAGCCGCTTGAGCATCACACCCTCGCACGCGGCGTCGAGGGATTCGAGCATGAACGACTGCACAGTCTCGATGGCGGGGAGTAAACGGTCGTCGTCGTCCACCTGGACAACGCTCTCCTCCTTCACCGGCGACGGAGGCGCCTCCACTTCCACGCTCCACGCCAGCTCCAACCTTCCGGGCATGCGACCCAGACCCGGGAGCGCCTTGGCCATCGCGGACCGTCTATCCCTGAGCGACATGTCGTGTAACGCCGTCGTGTCGCCCGTGATAACCCCTTCCGCGTCGCCGACCCACACGAGGTCAAACGCGAACACGACGACGTCCGTGGCTTTCTGCGCCGCCAGCTCAGCCTCGTTCACCCCGCCACGTGGTCGGGATGCGAGGTCCTGGAAAGCCCGTAGGCGCCCGGTGGTTCGGTCTATGCCGACAACTTCCGCGTCTATGATCAGTCCCCCGCCCCCTCGCCCGGTTTTTGGGTCGACTCGGAGCCCCGACCCGTTCCCGGCGCCCTCGAGAATTATGTTGACGACGTCGGGGAAGGCGGCTGTTCTGTCCTCGCAGTTTCTGGAGAATATCTTAACCTCCCACGGAACATCGCTTCCGTCCGCCGGGGGTGCCACGTGGATCTGAGCCCGGACCCCGTCGTACTTGTACTCGGCGAGGAACGTTTTCCCGGTGTGTGCCCCTGAGTCCTCCTCGTCCTCGTCGCGCTTGCAAATTCTCGCAACCGCGTCCGCCGCGCCCGCCGTGATCGACGCCAACATGGGCTTGACGGGCGTGAACGGTCGCATGGTGCACGCCCTCACAGCCTCGGGTACCCCGCCGGCGACGAGCGCGGGGACCAACACGTCGACGGACGGACACAGGCTGTACGCCCGCTGCACCGCCGCCGCGGCGGGAGTCACCCCGAGCTTCGCCTCGTCCTCTCGACCGACGACGGCGTCTTCGTGTCCGTCCCGCGCCGAGTGGTGCTGCTCGGACGCGGCAGCGAGCGCGTGGAGCACACTTGTCTTGTTCGCCCCGATCCTCATGTTACGGATCAATGTCCTGGTCAGCCACCTGATCTCGCCCTCCCTCGCGGCGCGCATCAGCCCGAGCACCCGTTCCTTCTTCCGACCCGCGCTGCCCGATCCCTTCTCATTCGCGATCGCCCGCAACGTCTCCAGTACCACCCGCACGGTCAACGGCTTTGGCCTGGCCAGCGTCACCTGCCTTCTCTTCAACGCAGCGGCGACGTCACCCAAGTCACCCAACTCGTCGTTCATCCGCCACACCGTTTGTTTGGAAACACCCGCCACATCCGCTATGCAGTTACCCACCGTCGCGCCGCCCACCACGAGCTCACTGCCGACCTCGTGCCTCTCCGCGCACCGCCCGAACGTGAGGTACACCGCCGCTAACACGTCATGCGGCGCGCGGTCCATGATCTCCACGAACAAGTTGCTCAACAAGTCTCCTTTCCTGACTCGCTTAGCGGATGACGACGTTTCGTCGAAGCACCGCGAGAGGATGAGATACGGCGCGTGCTTCTCCGACGTTGGCCACGCGGTGTTCGTGTCACCTGTCCGCGCGGAGGTAGTGAGGTCGGTGGATGGTACCTCGGGTGCCGACCTGTGGAGCGCGAGGGTTGGGACGGTCCGTCCATCGGCCGGTGTTTCGTCGTCCTTTGACGTCGGATCCGAAGACTCGGGGATCTCAGATGACTCGGGTATCTCAGATGACTCGTCGTCCGTCTTTGGGGTGGCGCGGGCGTGGATTGGGGTAGGGGCGTGGTCCGTCGATGGCTCGGCGCGATCGCCGTGACCCTTTTCGAAGAAGGAGAGAACGCTGCGCTGCTGCGTATCGGCTCCCCCGCTCCCAAACCGCGCCTTCGCGGGCGACTCTCGCCGAGCGGCAGTCGACGAATGTCTCCGCTTCTCCCCCACCTGGGACGGACGAGGCTGCGACGCCGGACCGGACGTCGACGCGAGCGCGTTACCGTCGCGATTGTCGTGGGCGGCGAAGTGTCTGTTCACCGCCGTCGTCACGTCGCCGGCCGCGCGCGATAGCATCGCCGCACACGACTCTCGCGACAGACCTGTGATGGCCTGGAGCGAACTGACTTTATCGCCGACGTCGTCATCGCCTGGGTCGCCGCTCATGGCCCAACGCCGCCACCACCGAGCGATGCCACCGTGTCCGCTGTACGCCTACCCCACGTGTGGCGCGACCGCCTCCGGTCACGTCCGCCGCGGCGGTGCGCGAAACGTTGTGGACGACGTGTCACTTTGTGGCTCGTCACGTCCCGCGAAAAAGTAAATTTGGTTCTCTGTTGTTACCGCCCCTTCCACGCCCGCACAGCTCGAGGCGCGGGTTGGACGGGTGGAGAGGAGGATGCGACCCGCGACGCCACCGGAAGACGGGTACGACGCATCGGGCGACGTCTCGGGCGCCGGACGCCCGCGCGACGACGACGACAACGGGGAGAGGCGAGGTCCATCTCGGGGCGGGGGCTGGCGAGCCTCCCTCGCCGCGCTGTCGCATCCCTCGTGCGGGCGCCAGCTCCGGCTGCTCGTCGCGTTCGTCATTCTCCACAACTTCAAGCCGTCGGAGCCCTTCCTCGTGGAGTGGCTGACCACCGCCACGACGGACGGCGGGGCACCGGCGATGTCGACGAAGGACGTGTACTCCAGGCTCTTCCCGGTGTTCACGTACTCGCGGGTTCCGTCGCTCGCAGCCATCGCGCTCGGGTCCGGCGCGTTCGGACCGAAGTCATCCGTAGTCCTCGGCGCCGCGTGCGCGCTAGCCACAGCTCTCATCACCGTATCGTGCCGCGGGTCGTTCGGGGCACTCGCCGCGTCGCAGGCGACCGTGGCGCTCTCATTCGCGTCGCACCAGGCGTTGCTCGGGCTGACGTTCGCGACGACGCCCCCCGTCGCGCACCCGGCTGCGTCGCACGCCACCAAGGCTGCCACGTTAGCCTCGTGCGCCTTGTCTGCGCTGTGCGGCCAGGTGCTACGGTCGTATCTGAACGCACCGCTCGTGGTCCTGTTCGTCATGTCCGCGATGGCCCAGACCGCCGCGCTCGTCGCAGCGGTGGCTCTACGCGTTTCAACCCCACTTTCTTCACGCCACCACCGTCCTACGGAGCGTCCTCCGTCGTACGTCCCGTACCCTTTAGCGCGCGGGACGTGGCGGTTGCTGACGTCGGGACCGGGCGTGACGGCGTGGAGCGCGTGGAGCGTCGGGTGCGCGCCCGCGCACTCGTTCGCCGCCACTAACTGGCAGGCGCTGGTGAGGGTCGGACGGAGCTCAAAGTCGACGGGTACCAACTCCAACGGGTGGTTCGCCGCGGCGCAGTACGCGTGCGCCTGTGCGACGGCGGTGTACGTCGGTGACCTGGCGTACCGGGACGATAACGATGATGACTGGGACTGGGCTCTGGACGGGGCGGACATGGGTGCGAGGAGGGCGCGACGGCGGGGCGCGAGCTTAGGGGCGCTGACGTCTACGCCGTTTGTCGCCGCGGGCTTGTTGGCTGCGTGCGCGGCGCTCGCCGACGTGAAAGGGTCCGGAGTGAAGGACGGTCTTCCCGCGATGATCGCGCTGCTGGCGTTCAACTGCGTGTTCGAGGCGACGTCGTGCGTGTGCGCGGCGAACATAGGGAGGCACGCGCGCGCGGCCGCGGAGGATGGGGCCGGCGCGGCGGGTGGGGTGGACAACGAAGACGAGGACGCCGCGAGTGAACCATCGGAGGGCTGGGGTGAAGAAGAAACGCGGCTCGGTGTCACCTCAGGGCACCAAAGGCTCGACGCGTTCGGTGGCAGGGTCACCGCGCTGTTCGTCATGATATCCGCGGCGGGTTATCTCCTCGAGGCGGCGCTGACCGCACTGTGCGGGTGGGGCGGTCGGGGAGGGTTGGGGGTTCGAGACAGGTTCTTGGTTCACGCCGCGTGGCTGGCGGTTGCGGGTTGCGGCTTGGTGGTATTTCGGTTCCGGTCGAGGGATCGGGCGGAGGAGGGAGACTACGTCGCGTTGGAGGGGGACGAGCTGTAATTTTACGGTGTACTTCGAGTGAAGGAGACAAGGTTTGAAAGACGTTCGTCCTGTTAAATTACAACAATACGATGGGTCTAGCAAAGTTGTTTATGTGTAAGCGTTCTCATAAGTGAAATGATCTTGGCGCGCAATTGCGCGTCGTCCCAATTCCATCCGAACCTTAACCGATAATATCCTATGCAAACTTTAAAATGCTAAAGTTAGCGGATATTTACCA
>ENA-UOXV01004908-UOXV01004908.1-marine-metagenome-genome-assembly--contig:-NODE-4908-length-15041-cov-17.090551_pt1 | contig 15041 bp, 10 predicted proteins | sample MGYA00238165_ERZ766961 | MGnify/ENA primary metagenome ERZ766961 (study PRJEB28924, sample SAMN03173240) | marine metagenome | biome: Marine; feature: Water; material: Subsurface seawater | place: North... | reverse complement strand
AAAGTTATCGGTATACTACTAGGTAATTAACATAATGTTACATTGTTTCCGCACTAATTCGCGCAAATTATGTCCACAGCAACGACGCTCCCAACGCCATTCTCGACAGGGGATTAATGAATTAGGGGAATTTTTATAAGTACAGCTATATAACAACAAACAAAGACTAGTTTTTAATCAATCTTCACGGCGCCGTAAATCACCCGCACGAAGACGTAACACGCCATAAATCCAATCGTTCCAGTTAAAATACCGAAACCATACGACAACAAACCCATGTACGAAAAGTACATGATTGAAGGTACCGTTTTCTCAATGTCCAGATTTATGTAAAAATAGTACGCAGAATACAAGAACACGTATAAACTCGAGCTCGCGCACGTAAAGAACGATCTCCACTGCCACCTGTAATCCTCCGCACACAAGTGAAAGTAACACAAGACGATTGCAATTTCCGCGCACGTCACGCACAGGATGGCAAAAACTATAAACAAGACGCCAAAAATGTAATACACTTGGTTCAACCACATGGACGTCAGGATAAAGAAGAGCTCGATGAACACGGCGCCGAACGGTAAAATGCCTCCAACTAATACAGCGAAATTGTGTCGAATGAACCACGGTTGCGGTGGGACTTGTCTCGGAATCTTATTCGTTCGCACCGGCGACTCCGCCGCGTCCTTTTTGTATCCGAGGTACGACCCCGCAAAGACAAGCGGAACTGAGATGCCGAACCATAAGAAAACTAACGCGAGCAACGTACCAAAGGGTGCCGCTCCAGACGATCGCTGACCCCAAACTAACAAGTTCAAACAGAAGAAAATGACCGCTGCTACACCCGGGAACATCAACGCCGTTCTGATGGTGACGGATTTCCACGCTAAAATTTGAAACGTCTTGGCAAATCTACCGGCGACATAGCCTCCGACGATTCCCATCAAGACAAAGAGGAGCAACATGGCGGTCATTAAGCTCCCACGATTCGCTGGCGATAGAAAGCCAGCCACGGCGAATATCATCAGAACAAAAGACATGCCGAATAACTGCGCACCGGAACCTACGTAAACGGCCAAAGTTCCCGCCATTTTTGGTGGACGAAAAACATCGCCGTGCACGAGTTTCCAGCCAGTCTCTTCTGCATCTTGCGACATAGCTGCGTCGTCAAGAAGTATTTGGTCCAGTTGGTTGTAATTCGTGATATCACGTCGCAAGGTTCGGATCATAATCACCGCAACCATGCCGGAAAGGAAAAGCAAAATCATGACAGAGTTGACGATAGAGAACCAGTGAATTTGTTGATCTTGCATGCTTAAATAGGTGTCCCATCGCGATGCCCAACGGATGTCACTCATTTTGAATTTGACGTCGTACGTGAATATAATTTCCTCGCCTGCGACCAATGGTTGTGGCGAAACCATGCCGTCGTTTCCGTTCTTGATTTCAAATGGCGATACGGTGGCGGAAGAAGAGGAGAAATCCTCCGCGCCTTGCTGTTTCGTGCACGTTTCCAACCGCGGATACGCTTCGTTGAACTCTTTGCGCGTGTCGTATTCGTGCTTAATCGACATCGGTTCAACTTCAAATCCAACGACTCTGACTAAATCCGTTTCCAAGTCTTTGTGGAAAAGAATAGTAAACCGGACGTGGTTGTTTACGAAGATATCGTCATCGGTCTGGTACCCGACTGGGAATCCTCTGTCGTATGTTTTGTACTCCTCGCCTGTTTGTGAATCGATGTTCTCTTTTGCAATGGCAACGGGAAGGTTGTCTAAAATCATATTCACACGATATTCGTCCTCGATGATTGCTTTCAACCTCTCCGTGTCCTCAGACGACAACGGATCGATTTTGCAAAGCACTTTACAGCTCTCGTCCGTTCGCATTTGTATTTGATACTTGGAATTGTAAATGCGATCGCCACGTAAAACTTCCCCGAGGTTCTCCGCCGAAGACATTATCACGTTTGGTTTACAAAAAGGTAAGTCCGTGTAATAATCTCTCGGCAAGTGCGATTTCATGGATGTTAAACTGTTCACTTTCAGATTGACCAAATCGTCTCTCTCGAAATCTTGAGGAGCAACTCCGGGGAGATAAAACGCATTCGCAAAGTTCGTCGTCGAACAACAACATATCGCGAGGATGATGATGACGATGACGACGATGGAAGAAAAGAAGGAGGATGCGTACGAGGAGGAGGAAAGTTTTCTGCTCTTCATCGCGCGTGAAGTTGAAGAAAGTGAAGAAACAGCACACACAAACACACTTGTGACAGCTCGCACATCAGCAAACACGACCGAAGGAAAAAAATTCAAAAAACAAAAAATCGAACATCTGATGTGCTCCACATCCACAACAACAACACACCCCGCCCGGCCCGTTGAGAAGCAGTCAAAAAGAAGTCGAGAGTCGAAAAGAGAAAAAGAGAGAACGAAGATAAGAATGTTTAGCATGTATCCTCACTCGACGGCGACGATGGGAGCCTTTGCCACTGGCGCTGGTGCGACATCCACCAACAGAAAACAACATCATCACCTTCGTCGTTATTTGAACACGTTTTCAACTAACAAAAATAATAAAACGAGAAGAAGAAGTAGTAGCAGAAGAAGAAAGGGAGACGAAAGGAGAACGATGGTATCGGCGAAATACTCGTCAGGTTTACAGAAGTTGGAAAACTGCGTGGACTCTGGTCAGTTCGATCGTCCAATGATGGAAGAGTTATTCACAATCGCGGACGAGATGGCCAAAGTGAAACCCGGCTCCAAGGACTCTTTGTTGTTGCAAGGCTATTTGATGTCAACGCTGTTTTACGAAGCTTCCACGCGTACGAGATTATCGTTTGAATCAGCCATGGGAAGATTAGGTGGAGGAATTGTATCCACGGAATCAGCTGGTGAGTACTCCTCCGCGGCGAAAGGCGAAACGTTAGAAGATACCATGCGCACGGTGGAGAGTTACTGCGACATTGTTGTTCTCAGACACTTCCAAGCCGGGTCCGCGGCAAAAGCGGCAAAAGTTATGCGGGCGCCGTTAATCAACGCTGGCGACGGTCCGGGCCAGCACCCAACGCAAGCGTTATTGGACGTGTACACCATTCAAAAAGAGATTGGTCGATTGGATGGTTTTAAAATAGCATTCGTCGGCGACTTGGCCAACGGGAGAACCGTGAGAAGTTTAGCGATGGCGTTGACAAAATTTAACGACGTGGAGTTTTTCTTCGTGGCCCCAGACGTGGTAAAAATGAAAGACGACATCAAGCTGTTCCTGGACGAGCGAGGCGTGAAGTGGTCGGAAAGTACGGATTTGATTGCCACGGCGAAGAAAGTGGACGTGATGTACCAGACGAGAATTCAAAAAGAACGCTTCGGCGACAGATTGGACGATTACGAAAAGGCTAAAGGAAAGTATATAATCGATCAATCTGTGATGGATGCTTTGTCGGATACAGCCTGCGTGATGCACCCCTTACCGAGAGTCGATGAGATCGACCCAGCGGTTGATGGCGATAAAAGAAGTGCGTATTTTCGCCAAGCGCAAAACGGATTGTTCGTGCGCATGGCTTTATTGAAGGTACTGCTATTGAAGTGAATATCATAGAGAGAAAGAGAAAGAGAGAGTGAGAGAGTGAGAGATGAAGAGGAACACACACACAGACACACAGAGAGAGATTAAGGAGTAGCAATGCTCGCTGTTGTTGTTCTTCTTGTTATGAAAAGATATATTAATACACCTCATGTTGCGCGAAAAGTACCCAAAAAATAACAGAATGTCAGGTATCGGTCGACAAAAAAAAAGTGTCGCCGGAAGGAAAAATATCTCCCATTACAACACGCGCATAGGGGAGTATGATTAGAAAGACTGCCGATACTGCTTCAACTCGGCGCTCATCTGCGGCGCTACCGTTTCTGTGCGCGATCTTATCATTCAGCGCAGTTTGTTTGGTCGTCGCAATGAGTTGTCTCGCGTCTGGTTTTGTTGTTGCGAGTGGTGGAGTTGGTAACAACAACAACAACATGCAAGAAAAAGTAACGAAGAATCTTCGCACTCGGCTCGATGCTGTGCACACAAACGATATCGATTGCAACGCGTGCGTAAGAGTGAATGAATTTCTTCACGCCGAGTTAGTCGAGATGGAGGAAGAAACCAACGTCGATGCCATAGAAAACGAGGAGGAGTTGGCGAAACACCACGCGAAAGAAATGAAAACGAGAAAACGAAAACTGTTACACGGAAGAAGCGAACCGAAAATACGGGACACGGTATTACACGCGTGCGTAAAGTGCGCGGATTACGACCGCAAGAAGACGTATTATTTGCAAGATCACGACTGCGATGCGTGTCACGTGATACTTTTCGGTGGCAAAGAGAGAGGGCGAGTATTACTAGAAGGCAAAGACGGCGAAGTAGAAGAGGACGAGAGGCGACTGGACCACGCGTTCCACGCGCTCGTCGATCACACGTTTGAATTAGGTACCCCGGAGCTGCAAGAGATGGTAGACTTTCTGTGTGTGCCTCATTTCTGTCGAGTGAAGGAAGTGGAGCAACGCTTCTCTGGCGGATTTGAGGGAGCACGACACGAGGAACTTTAAAACTAAATATTGTACCATATTTTATTCTCATCCCTCTCACTTCGTCAGTCTTCACACCTTTTTTTTTCTTCACAACAATTCATAAATATTCAAACAACAACAACAACAACATCAACGAACATGAACTCTCTGGTGTCGTCTCTTTTATCACCCGGCGCCGTTGTTGTTCCGTATGATACCCATCGAATACTTCATCGTCGTCATCGTCACATTCCTCGATGCAATGCAAAAGCAGCAGCAACACTGACAACAAACGTCGCCTCTTCGTCGTCGTCGTTAGAAATCCGAGTCGAGGAGGCCGTTAGGGGAATGGATGGATTCATAGAAAAAGCTCTCGTCGAATGCGCCGCGAATGTTCCAGAGATTACCTGGTCGAACGAGCAAATTAAAGAAGAACTAGGGAGGGATATATCTCGCGTGTTCATAGCCGTTGAGGTCGATGACGAAAATGGTCATGATAATGTAGATGAAGAAGTGAAAAAGCAACTCAACGGAGCAAACAACAAAAGAGTGCTCGGGTTTCTCGTCTGTTGGCTCGTCGCCGGGGAGACGCAGATTTTAGAACTCGCGGTGAGAAGCGATCAGAGAAGAAGAGGCATTGCGCGACGACTTCTCGATGCAGCCGTGAATGCCGCTCCTGTAAACGAGTTGCACTTGGAAGTTTCCGAGAGGAACGGAGCAGCGATAGCTTTATACAAAAGGTACGGCTTCGTTTCTTCCTCGCCGGAAGCGGTTCGGAAAAATTATTACAAAGATGGTTCGGGCGCCATTTTAATGTTCATGAATAGCAGTAGCAGTAGTAGCGGCGGCGATAGTGATAGCAGTAGCGACGCTCAGAAAAACGGAAATGAAGAAGAGGTGGTGTCAACTCGCGAATTGGTGAGGCGTTTGGCCGGATTACCAGAAGAGCTCGCGAAAGTCCCCGCCCCGTTGGATCCAAACGATAGAAGCGACGTCGATGGCGACTCATCGACGCGATACTTGAAAACGCAAGCACCAATACGCGAGGTACCTTTCGAACGCAACCGTGATGGGAACGACTTCTCGTACCGACGTTCGAATAGGCGCAATAGTCTTTTAGATGGATAATTACAAGTTTCGTGTACAAACAAAACGTGCGTTAAATTGACAATTGGATTATAACTCTTCTAAACCGCTCAGTAGCTTTTCTAATTCTTTCGGATCCATCTGTGGCGACTTTGTAGCTTCCGGAGATGCTATATTCGCATTTTGCGTTTTGAGGTGAGAGTGTTGATGAGGAGGAGGTGTACTTGGGTGAAGTTGTCCAAGGGCAACATCAGGAAGAGGAGGTGGAGACGGAGAAGACAAAACGCGCGATGGGCTTTGTAAAGTCAGCGATCCCTCCATGCTCATCAAATCACCGATGAACGCTTCTGGATTCAAAATATTCGTACCGCCGATGAACACGTCGCGGTCGAGCTCCTCGCTCAAATGAAATCCCTCTCGAATCTCGCCACGAGTCACGCCTCCCAAGACGAAGACGATTAGGCGTTTCTTCTTTATTTTTCTCTTCTTTTCCATATCGTCTTCTGTGAAAGAATCCGGCGTTCCCGTTCGACTTGGAACATCAGGAATCGCCGAACCACTTCGAGCGTGCAACGCCCATCGTCCTAATTTTGTTTGGGGGCGGGCTGAAAAATTCGAGCCCGAACTCTTTGACCCGTCATCGCCGACGCGAATGTTGGTGCCGTCTTGGAAAGTCTTCGCACCGTCGCTATTTTTGCCGTTTGCTTCGTTAGTGAATGAAGGTAAAACAGAACAGGACGGGAAATCGTCTGGTGAAAGCGAGTTACCGTCCAATTCTCGCACCATTGCCGCGACTCTTGGAACAAATCGGTCAAAGCTCGCTTCAGACTGGTTACTTGACGGCGCTTTCAATCGCTCATCTACTCGAGGTCTGTTCATCCGCGTACTTTTTGAAGTTGTTGCATCTGTTTTACGAATCTTTGCTCCGAGCTGTTCTAATTTTACGACGGTGTCGATATCTTTCTCGGTTAAACCACTCGCTTGAATCCATTTCAGCGCTTCTTGCTCGTCAATCTTCTCTGGATGCGTGGCAGCGTAAATCATCAATAGTCTAAGCTTTTCTGTTGCCGGTAGCATTTGTTCAATGGTAATTGTCGATGGCGCATTGCTTCCTCCCCCGTTCGCGTTGTCGACTACGCTTGAAGGAGGACTGGATAACAGATGAATAATGTCTTTCGATGTCGCTTCCCCGAAAGCAACCATTTGCTCCATTCTCCCTATTAAAGCTAAGTCGCAAACATTCAGCACGTGGTTTAGTTCAGCAGCTATTGAGGTGTGAATACTAAGTTTCGCTCGTCTTGCTAAGGTTTCCGGCAACGCTTGTACCATTCTCTTAATGTCTGAATTCGAGGCGTTCTTCTGGTTCGCTTCATTTTCAATGCGCCCTTTTTCAAACAAATCACCCATTACTTTCGCGACGTGAGCGTGTCGCAGCTCTACAAATAAGGCATCTTTTTCATCTAATTTCGCTATTTTCTCTTCAACACCTTTCTTTGTATTTATAGAGTACGTGTACACAGAATTTGGTACGTTCAAGAGATCGTGAATTATAGCTTCGTACGTCCACTCGTGAATAATTGGAGCGACGTAGTCAAACGATCGGTCTAATATCAACACCTCGCACGTAGATGTATCTCCACTTGTGCCTAGATTCGAGCTAACGGAGCCATTCGTTCTCTTCGTCTCCTCGTCCGTTGATTTTTTCTCTCGCATGTTTGAGAGCAAATACTCCGTCTGTCTCGCTACCGCTTCGCATGCGTTTCTTCCGATAATTTCCCCGTCTTCGTTCATGGCTCCTTTCTTATACCGAACGTTTGCATTTAATTCTCCAATCGTCGATAGCATTGTGGATAAACGCGTCGAACACGCGTCGACACATTCGCCCAAAGTTCTACCGCGTTCGCCAAATAACGCCGGTAACGCACCGGCGTAATCGACCGAGAAAGATCTCGAATCATTCACTTGGAACTCCGCGTATACTTCTTTGCACGTCTTCAAATGTCGTATTAAGTTTGCCGTCTGTTGCAATCGTAGAAGCGTTTCTTTTTGAACCGGTGAGGAAAAGAATACGTGCGCCGCGCGATACGGGTTCGTTGGTTTCTTCTTTGACTCTTTCTTGTTGTTGCTGTTGTACTTTTTGTTGCCGAAGAGTGCTATTTTCTTCTTCTTCTTCTTCTTCTTCTGCTCCTCTTCGTTGCTATCGCCTTTTTCATCATCATTAGTTTCGCTCACGTCCCAGTCGTCAATCAACGCTCGTATCGCTTTCTCGTTTGTTGGAGAAATAAAATATATCGCTTCCCTTTCTGGTTGCGGTTCGCGAGATTTGAGAATAGACTCGACGCTCGTGATGGACCGTTCAGCCATCAAGTCAGCCATCCCTACCGCGGAAGAGACGACTTTGGTCGTCACGTCGTCTAAAATCAAAACTCTCCACTCGAACGCCGATTGAGACAAAACGCCTTCACCATTTTCTTCTTCTTCTTCTTCCTTGAAACTGTTAAAAGCGCCGAGCATGTCGTCCAATATTCTTTCTTTCAAACATTTCCGAATTCCTTCGCTCGTGCTGCTATTTGGTACGTTCATTTTTCTACACTACTATTGTTAATATTCCTATTGTTATTCTATTCTCCTTCCTAAACCACAACCGCACTATGTGTGTGTGATACGTGTTTGTGTGATACGTGTTGTGTGCGCGCGATGAAACTTCTGAGGAGAGATGCGAAAAAAAAACGGAAGGAACGATTTGTCTGTTCGTTACTTCTGGTTTTCGTACGAACAAGAGGAGAAAGAGAGACACAAGTGTCTTCATTTTTAATAAAAGAAAGAGAGAGAGAGAACGCACGCACGCGCTCATCATCACTCTCGATTTTCTATCATCATCGTCTCTGATCTGTATCAAAGAGATAGAGAGAAAGAGTGGTTGAGAGAGAGGTTCGAGTAAATCACAGATCCGTGGTATTGAAAATACAGCGCGCGCGCGAGCGCGGCGGAACTCTTTTTTCACTGGCGTGTGTCGTCTTCTTCCAATTCGAAGCGTAGTTTGACTTTTATCGTCGTTGCTTGCCGCCGGAAATCATCACCGTCCGCGTTTCAACACACGCACACACGCACAGAGAGAGAGAAAGAGAAAGAGAAAGAAAGAGAAGATCGAAGAGACGGCGCATTCGTTATTAGCGCAATGCCCATCCCGAGATCGCTCGCGGCGAAGAAGAAACGACGACCCCCGGGTTCGGTAAAGAAAACGACGTCGTCTTCTACTCCTCCGCAACGAGAAGAAGAAGTGGGAGAGGAAGACGGAGAAGAAAATCAACGACGCCGACAGCCTTCTTCGTCTTCTCCGTCTTCCTCTCCCACTTCTTCTTCGCGATCGTTCTCATCGTCTTCTCCACACGCGACGAGGATGAACTCTCACGAGCATCCGCAGTTCCGACCGGCGCCTGGGTTGTTCGGAGACGACGACAACGACTTGAAAGGAGGAAGTAACAAAAGTAGCGCAGAAAAGAAAAAGACAAAGTTTCGTCTCGAGACGTTGGACGACGACGAGGACGACGAGGACGACGACGAGGACAAAGGTGACGGAGAAGAGTGCGAAAGAGAAAAACTGGGAACGAAAACATCAACAACAACAACAGCGAATACACACATCGAGAGCGACGTGTCATCTGAAGCGAAGGAAGTTCCGCGACTAAAAGCGCTCTACAATCTTGACTCGTTCGAAGACGCGAAACAACTGTTCCAAAAGCTCTCGGCGTGCCGAGCATTAGTACGCGGTAAAACCATGAAACTTTTCCGAAGGAGTTCTCCAACAGCGTCAGCTATTATGCGATGTTTAGAAAAGCTTCATCCGAGGGGAACGCTAGTGATTGATTCGGTCCACTACCGCACGATTTACGGCGACGAAGATCGATGGGATTCTCTGTACTCGTATATTTACGGTGGCGTGTACGGAACGATGTGGGATCCATCAAACGAGCTCATAGAGTATCCAACCTTGGAAATTTGCGACGACTGCGAAAGGCCTTACAAACCGAGGTCGCGAGGTATTTTCGTCGAGGAAAAAGAAGGCGGAGAGGATGTGAATAACTTTAGTTTAGTCAGCAACCGCAAACTCAACTCAGCGCGCGGCGCTGAATACAAGAAACTCGTCGAGAGTAACAACACCAGTAGCAACGACGAAAGAGAGGAAGAACACTCGTTGAGTGACGAGGATTGCAAGCACATGCCCGGGTATATCAAGGCGACGTGGTATAAATCACCGAATCCAAATTGCGACGACTTGGCGAGGATCCCTCGATGCGTTTTGTCTTGCTTCGATATCGCCGAATTGCCCGAATCTTGCAGAGAAGTCGTGTTGAGAATCTTAAAAAGACCGACAAAATATAGCCCAGACTCGAACGCTCCAGAAACCTGGCACAACATCAAAGAATGGAAGAGACCGTTCTTCTCCTTTTCTGGTAACGAATACGATTTGGTTCGAAGTAAATCGGAATACGCGGCGTGGATTTTGGTGTGCGGTCCGTTTCATTGCGAAAGAATCACAATTTCTGCGCATGAACTCATCGATAGTGTCCCTGAATTTGATACCATGGAGGATATTCTGGATTATGTTGAGAACGAAGTTCCGTTTGCGCGAGTGAACGACCAAAATGGAGAGACGATTAAAGTCTCCTCGGACGATAGATTTCGTTCGTTTAGTTTTTGCGCTGAAACTTTTCCTTTCAAGTGCCAGCTCGACGGCGCGAAACGCAAGGCGCGCGGAGCCGCCCTCGAGTTTGCCTTTCGACGTCCAAAACCAGTCTTTGAACGTAGCGACCCGTGTGCTGAACGCATGCGATACGACGGATTTGAGCCTTCGTTTTTGTGCGATTTACAAGAGATGAACGATTCGGCGATTGACAAGATGAAGTGTGATTGCGAGCAAGGAGAATTGTACGAAGATCTTTTGAGAGAAACGGAACGCCTGAATTTGATGAAGCGTCCGGAACCGCGGAAGTTGCGATTCCCGTTGGGTGCATGTGTTCAGTGTAAAATGAGCACGGGGTGGAAATCTGGCGTTGTCGTGCAACACTGGTACAAACCAAACGCGGTTGCCGTGCGCGAGTTGGACTTGAATCCTCGAGCGCGCTTCCCGTATCAAATCCAACTCGATGGTAAAAATGGCGAAGAGGGATTGATATTTGCACCAGAAGACGTCGACGACTGCATTCGTCGGCCAAAGACTACAAAAGCTGAGCCTAGACCATTGCTTCGTTTCAACATCAACGACCTCGTCTTGGTTCTCGTTAGGAAAGGCGTCTGGTCGAGCGGCAAAATCGTCAAGCACTGGAGTTTAGGCGAACTCGAAGGAAAAGCGAAGGTGAACAAAAAAGGGGAGATCTTCAGGCTGAAGAAAGGAAGCAGCGAGCAATACGAATCGCAGCCGCACGTCATGTGGGACTGTCTGTGGAACATGTACTCGTACGAAGTTAGTTTGGATTCAGAGGATACCGTGACAAAGTCGAAAAAATGGTTTGTCTGCAACGACTTGGACTCTGAAGTGCGCTTAAAACCTTCGTTTCGGAACCGAAAGAATACGAACAGCAGAGGCGTTAGAAGATAAAAGAAGAGTTGATACTAATAGAAAGATAATATATTTCGACACATATACCCTGTGCGTATTAACAATAATCGTGTTATTATTTGTTTAGTATTTATTCGTAGATCCACTTTTGCAAGGCGTGTTCGTATTCGCAAACGCCTTCCGGGAACCACAAACCGATTTCGTGCTGCGCCGACTCGACGGCATCGGAGCCATGGATGACATTTCTTCCAACTTCGATGCAGAAATCACCTCTCAAAGATCCCGGCTCCGAGGCCAACGGGTTGGTCGCACCGATGATCTTTCTACCAGTCTTGACGACGTCCTTGCCTTCCCAGACCATGCAAACGACCGGGCCAGAGCACATGTACGTGACTAATCCAGCGAAAAACGGCTTGGAGCTCAAATCCGCGTAGTGTTTTTCCGCGTGTTCCTTGGTGACCATTTGCATCTTCATGGCCTTCAAGTAGAAGCCTCTTTGCTCAAATCTCTCGATGACTTTGTGGATGAGACCACGTTGGACGCCGTCCGGCTTAATCATGATGTAAGTGCGTTCCATGTTTACGTGTGTATTGCTTGTGTGTGCGTGCGTACAAAGTGGAGAAGATAATCGATCGGCCGCCGTCGTCCAAATTGTTCTTTTTTTAGCCCACACAAATGCCACACCACGCCGCCCATTCTGATATGAAACAAGAAAAAGTGCCATCAAAACAGACAACAAAAAACATTTTTTCATCAAAAACAACACAACAACAACACAACACACACACAACGAGGAGGGGACAGAGAAGACGTTTGACAAGATGTTATCCTCGGAAGCTTCATCCACGGCGGCGTCGCAGATTGAGATTCTTCTCAAACCGAGCGACGTGAACACGGAAGCGAAATATTACGAAAAACTCATCCGACGAGGTATCGAGGAATGCGGTCACGAAACTTTTTCGAACGTCTGCGTGCAAAGACACCATCATACTCCTGCCGCCGTCGCTAGCGGTGTTATTTCTCCTCCTCCTCCTGCTGCTGCTGATGTTGCTAATAATAATAATAGTTCTAATCATTCAAATATGAGCGGCGGAAAAAATAGAGGTAAAGGCTTATACGCGACGAGAGATTTTATAGTTGGCGACCGGGTGCTGATAGAACCTCCGTTGGTGGCCATGCAACACGAGAGAAATAGAAACGACGCGATTGTCTGTTCGTTCTGTTTTCGATACGTCGGGTCTATTGAAAAACAGATTGGTCAAAGATTGTTTCATCAGTTATCATCCGCGCAAGAGAAACTGCAGCAACAAAAGGAACAACAAATGGAGGCGACGACGGCCGGCGACGCAGCCGCCGAGGAATCGGCGAGGAGGTCGGGAGATCTCGATGTCTTAAATAGCATGGCATCTGTAGGCGAACCGAAGTTACCTCTCGCGGACCAGTGCTTTCCACTTCCAACGGAACGCGCGTGTGTGGGTGGGTGTTACCGCGAAATTTTTTGCTCGAACGAGTGCGCGCAAAACGCTTGGAGTTCACACGAACGAGCCATGTGTATAGGGAACAAAAGCGGAGACCAAGACGAACAGGCGAAAAATCGCGCATCTATGATGCATCAGTTCATCGAGCACGCCAAAGATACGAACGATATCTTCATTTTAGCTGCCAAAGTAGTCGCTATGGTTACAGAAAATGCCAGCCTCGCCTTGAGCGACGCGAGTAATAATATCACATTTTTAGGGGAGGCTTTAGAAGTTGCATGGGAACCGTTTTCTCGCGTTCAGAAAGCTATTTGGTGGGATATCGTCGCGATTCCTTCAGATGTCGAGGAGAAAGACGAGGAAAGCTTTAGGCAGCAACTCATAGAGCTCGCATCAGGTTCTTTAGAGTTGTTATGCAAAGCGTGGCCAGACCGCGCTCAGGCGTTTCCTGGATTGTTCTCTTTACCGGTGTGGGGGGCCATCGTCGGGATGTTTGAGTTGAACAATTTAGAACTCGTCGTAGAGTCTCCGGTGGAAAACTATTTCCTCGCCGTTGATGGCTTAGCCGACGAGAACCAAAAGATGGCAATTTTACCACAAACGCAACCTTTTCTGGACGCGTTGGACGTGAAATACGACATTCCTTGTTTGGGAACGGCGCTTTTTGCGTTGCAATCCAACTGTAATCACGACTGCGATCCGAACTGTCATCCGTTCAAAGACGAGACCGATATAAACGGGAGTTGCGTCTTAGTCGCGCGTAAACCTATACGGAAAGGAGAGGAACTAACAATTAGCTATTTAGAAGACGACCAACTAGATTGGAGCAGGCGTCAAGATGCCTTGTCGGATTACGGTTTCGTGTGCAGATGTGCAAGGTGCGAATCCGAAGTCAGTCAAACTCGAGGACGACAAAAGATGAAAATGTAAAATTGTTCAAATGTAATATACGAAAGTACCGTACATTTATGTTCTAGAATATGCTAAGATTATACGCAGGCTACTACGCTACGAGTTCTTCTTCGATTTTCAAGATGTACGTTGACGTCGTATCCAGAAAATATTCCGCTCGGTCTAAGTGCACGCAAGATGCCGCCGCCTCAATGTTGTTATCAAACGAACACAAGGAATTTCTCACTTTACTCTTGTTCTCGAATTTCGCTTCATTCAACGAAGAAACTAACTCATTGGCGTTGCCCTCCGATATCACATCATTTATACCTCGAACGACCCGAATACCCCGTAAAGTGTCCGGTATTTCGTTCTTGACCGATGCTAAGAGCTTCTTTACGTCCCAATCATTTTCCAATGAAGAAACATATTTTAGCGCCGAAGTTGCGTTTGAGAAACACGTGCCCGATTTGCCTCTGTTTGTCCAATATCGCTCGTAAAAATCGTCGGTTGCAGTATTACGAGCATCTGCGGTGGGAAATTGCAGACTTTCGAAATCTTTCTTATTTCGCTCTGACGAAGATCCACCGCCGATTAGCGTCAAACTGTGTACGAGATTTTTACTCTGTAACGCGTGTTTCAGCGCAAGCTCGCAGCCGGTGCCGTGCGCGATAATGTGGATGCCCTCGTCTGCTAAACCGCATTCCCTCCGAACGCCAGCAAGTTCCTCGAGTAAAAAATCATCTAGATTCGCATTTGAGTCTAATTTATGTTTCGACTTTCCTCGGTTTAACTGGTCGTAGAAGAAAATCTCCCTTCGGAAATCGTCGGGGGTGAACGCTAAGATTTCAATGGCTTCGAGATATTTCATATCAAGACGCTGGTCGTGCAAAACGAGCACTGGAAGGCACGTCTTGTTACCCTTCTTAAATTTACCCACCTGTCTCACGAACGTTTGCAGATTGTTCACGTAGCCCTCCGAAAACGTGCTTTGGTACGCAGCCTGCGACACGGGAGAGTCGACGTCTGCATAGTAGCCACAGAAAGGTTCTCTTGCTGCTTCAGCTTTTTCAGCGAAAGTTCCAGAGCACGACAAAGACGTCGTCAAAATCGCCAAAGACGAGAAGGATACAAAATCCCGTCTGTTTCGCTTGTTGTGTTCTGTGTTCTTTTTATTCTTGTTCTCGTTCTTCTTCTTCTTCTTGTTCTTGTCATTCGTGTTCGTGTCGTTTTTATCACGACGCTTGTCGTTGCAATAAACGCTCCTAGTTTTCTCGTTAGAAGCGAAGCGCATCGCCCACCTTCTCCTTCTGTTCTTGTCGTTATTTCTCACGGCATTGAAACGCCTTAAAGACGAGGACAATGAGGAAGGAAAGAAGAAAGAGGAGGAGGAGGAGGAGGTAGACGATGCCATTGTCGTCGGTGTGAGCGATGCGGTGTTGGATACCGTAAAGCGACTAAAGTACAAAGCGCGTGCAC
>ENA-UOXV01004907-UOXV01004907.1-marine-metagenome-genome-assembly--contig:-NODE-4907-length-15044-cov-4.982054_pt1 | contig 15044 bp, 13 predicted proteins | sample MGYA00238165_ERZ766961 | MGnify/ENA primary metagenome ERZ766961 (study PRJEB28924, sample SAMN03173240) | marine metagenome | biome: Marine; feature: Water; material: Subsurface seawater | place: North... | reverse complement strand
CCGCCAGCGACGACAGCGCGGCAGCCGGCGGCGCCGGCGGCGCGCCCTTGCGCGCGGCGCGCGCGGCGCGGACCCTCGCGAGCGCGTCGTCGCTCGCGAGGCGCCACGAGACCACCTGGTTGGAGCCGCCGAGGCGCTCCACTGCCGCGAGCAGCGCCGAGAGCGGCACCCGCACCCCGTCCAGCACCACGGGCGCCGCCGCCGCGGGCGCGGGCGCGCCCTCCTCGCGCGTGAGCTGCGCCAAGTCGCGCCGCAGCTGCTCCTCGTCCTCCCCGCCCTCATCCTCCTCTTCGGGGCCAGCCCCCGCCGCCCCGCCGCCCCCCCGCCCCCCCCCCGCCGTACCCACCCCCTCCGCCGGCGCCAGCCCCTCCGCGTCGTCCCCGCCCTTGGCCTCCTCGCCCGCGCCCGCGCCCGCGTCCTTGTCGCCCGCGGCGGGCGCGGCGGGCGCGTCCCGCGCGGGCGCCAGAGCGCCGTGCAGGTCCAGCACGAACGCCTCCTCTTCGATGTGCGCCCGCGACCCCGCCCCCTGCCACGACGCGCACCCGACCTGCTCCGCCCGCCCCGCGCCTCAGCCCACGTCCCGCTGCGCGCGCCGCGGTGTGTGCGCGCGTGCGCGGGGCGGGCGTGGGCGCTCGGACCTTGTAGTGGGGGTGCGAGTTCTCGTGGCGGCGCATGCGGCGCGGCTGCATCATCGGGTGCATGAACGGCTGCGACGGGAACATCCCGCCCCCGCGGCCGCCCCCGCGCCCGAGGCCTCCGAACGGCACGCCCGCCGGGGAGCTGAATCCGACGCCCCAGCCGCCCATGGGGCCATCCATCCCGTCCTGCCGCGGGCGGCGCCCGCGGCCGCCTCCCATCCCCAGCGCCTGCGCTTGCTGCGCACCCGCACGCCACGTCAGCGCGCGGATCATGCACAACGGCGAAGGCGCAGCCGTCAGGGCACCCCCAGGCGCGCTGCGGGGAGGGGGGGGGGCGGAGGGGGCGGGCAAGCAACCTTCTGCGCGATCGATTCTGCTGGGATGGGCGCCGCGCCGCTCACAATCTCGCCCTTGGTGTTGAGAGTGCAGCCCTTGACGATGTAGTGTCCAGCGTTCTCTGACCCCTCCTCTGCAATGTATGCGCCGCGGGGGAGACGCCCAGGGCCCTGGCACACGACTCTGCGTGAGGCCTCGCCCGCCGGGCCGCGAAGGCACACGTATGCACGCACGCACGCAAGCACGCGCACACACGCGCACGGATTCCGGGCCGCTTGCGGTCTTGCACACGATCAGATCCGTTTGGGGGCGTGCAGGGACTGGGACAGACCTTGGCCTTGCGCGTGATCTCCTGATCATCCTCATCGTAGTAGATCACGTATCTGCCAACGGCCAGCACACGGTCAGAGCGCCGCCCCCTTGCGCAACGTCCCAACCAAAAGCACGGTGTGATGCTGAAAGCGCTCAGCACACGCGCCGCCGCCTGGCCTGCGGCGGCGCAGCGCGGCGCGGCGCGCTGGCGCGCCCGGCGCGGCAGATCGCACCGGACGAAGTTCTTGTTGGTGCTCATCGGTGTGCTGGTCTTCATGCCAGCCATGCCCGGCGTTCCCATACCGCCTGGTGTCCCGGCCATTGACCCTGTGCCACCCCCGCCGCCCGCGCCTGGGTGCGGGGAGAACATGCTAGCAGGCAGGCCCCCGCGCCTGCCGGAAACCTCCTTCGTGGAACGCGCGCCAACTCGAGGAATCAACTTTTGATTTTGTCCCCGTCAACTTGGAGGTCCGCCATAAAAAAACGCGGTCTCTCCGCGTAGGAAACAAAAGAGGGGATTCCGCTCCTCCGCCGCAGACAGTCGAGCAGCTCTGGCCCTCGTCGCATAAACCGCTTCCCGATCTTCCGCCGCCCCCGAGGACTGTATCGAGAGGTACGTGAGAGGCTGGGCCGGCTCATCGGTCTGGGTTCGGTTGCGCTGCGTAGATACGCTCGGTGGTTCGACGCCGCGAACGGGCGCAGCGGGACTGCCCCCGTGGCACTGGGGCCAAGAAAGTGACAGTGTGCTGCGGTGCGCAGGGCTGGGCTTGAGCAGGGCGCCGGGGTTCGCGAGGTGCGGCGGTGCGAGGTTGAGGCCCGGGGGCGAGCGCACAGCCATGGGGGACACGCCGAAGTACGCCTGTATTTTCTTTCGTGAGCTACCCGCCCCGCCGATGGCTGCGCCGCTCTGCTGCCCTGTTTTGGGAGCCATGCGCCGCCCTCCAGCCCGTTACGCTCGTTTTGAGCCTGGTCGGTGACGCAGGCAAGGGTTCCTGCCGCAACGGGGACGCCTGTGCGTTCTCGCACGACCCGAACGCCCCGGACGCCCCGCCAAAGGCCGGGGCCCGCCCCGCGCCCTCCAAGCCCCGCCCCGCCGTCATCGAGCTCAAGCCTGGCGTCCCCTATGTCTCCATTGATGTAATCGTCCCCCCCCTGCCCGGTCTGCGCCGCAAAACACAGCCAGTGCATCGAGCGGGCTGCAGGCTGCGCAGCGTGCTGGAACCAAACCTCACCCCGAGGGCGCGCCCCGCCCCTGCAGGTGGAGTGCGTCGCGACCGCCAAAGAGCACAATGCGCGCGCGACCGCACAGATCGCGCTAGTGTCCCAGACGGGCGAGCAGATCCTGAACCTCTGTACGCTCCCCGCCCGCGCGCGCGTCTCGCGCGAGAGCCTCGCCTGCCCCGTTCTCTCAGCGCGCCGCGTGCCCCACGATTTCTCGCGCGTGCCGCCCTGACGCCTTGCCCCACCGGCGCGGCGCGGCGCAGACGTGAGGCCCGACCAGCCGGTGGTGTCGTACCTGGAGCCGCTGACGTCGCTCAACAAGGAGCTGCTCGACTCCAACGGCATCCCCCTCGCCGACGCCATGGCGCAGCTGCGCGCGCGGCTGCCCAAGAACGCCATCCTCGTCGGGCAGAACATCGGCAAGGACGTCGAGTGGCTCCAGGTCTCCCTGCCTCCCCGCGCCCCCGCAGCGACGCGCGCGCGCGCGGACTGAGGCGCGCGCGCGCGCGCGCGGGTGGCAGCTCAAGGAGGGGGAGGACTTTGCGGAGCTGATTGATCTCGCGGCGCTCTTCCGCGTGTGGAACGAAAAGTACCGGTGCGTCCCGCCGCCCCGCCCGCGGGGTGGCGTTCGGGCGCGCGCGGCGCGCGCGGCGGCTGAGGCACGCGGGCGGCGGGGGCAGGTCGTACACCTACTTTGGGCTGGACCACGCCGCGACGTGCTGGATGGGGCAGGCCAACGACGGCGCGGCGCACAACGCGGTGACGGACGCGATCAAGTCGATGCAGCTCTTCAACCTGTATGTGCAGGTGCAGCACGACGAGAAGGAGCTCGCGCGCCTGCAGGGCCTGCTGCTCTCCACGCCTGTCGCGCCCTCCTTTGCCAAAAAGGTCCGCCCCGCAGTGCGCCGCGCCCCGCGACGGGGCGCGCCATGGACCGCGTGCCCGGGGCGTGTGGCCCACGCTGCGAGCCGCGCCGGCTCACGCGCTCTCGGCCGCGGGGCAGAACCCGGAGTTTGAGGGCTGCTGCATGGGCAACCGCAAGACGTGCACGTGCGGTGCTCCCTTCTTCTCGTGAGCGGCCGCTGGGCGCACGGAGAGGGCGGAGTCGGGAGAGCAGGCCGAAAGGAGCCGCGCTGAACTTTGCTCGGCGCCGAGGTTCGGCCGTGTCCCAGGCTGGAGTTTTTGCGCGATGGGGAGGCCGGCGGCGCAGGCGGAGGGGGGGAGGGGCGGTGAGCGGGGGATGGGACAGATGAGCGTCAAGAGGGCGTGTGAAGAGTGAGTTGGGGCATGGAGTATGGGTGAGCGGGGCTGCAGTGAGCGCTCAAGACAAGTTTTTACAAAACTTTGAAAAGATGACAGCTGTGCATGGAGCGAGGACAGGAGTGCCCACATGCTGCCAACTCGATCAAGCGCCCCGTCGTTCAACGCGGGGGGGACGGGGTAGCCTGCAGGGCACAGCCGCGTCAGTGCGAAGAACGACAGTGCCCGCTGCCCGTTCGCATGTGGTTCATCAGGGTGCTGTGCGGCATGGTTGAGCGTACTGCTGCGGGTGGAACGAGCGTGGGGAATGAACAGCATTCGGAGGCATACCGGGACCACGTCATCATCTTCCTCTGATTCGGCGACTTCCTGTTGGCTGTCTACAGCTACGCTTTCTCCCGTTTTGATCCGCTTATCGCTGTCTGGTATTACCCTCCCGACGCTGTCCCACGATCTCTTCCCACCGGTCGAACCAACTGTGCTGCGAGGACGCCGATCGGGTGTTGCGAACGAGTCCATGGCGTAGCTCTCCGCATCATCCGCTCTGCTGCCGCCGAGTGTTCCTCTACCTCGCTTCCCTGAATCCATAGAAAATTCATAGTCGTCCACATCTTGCAGTTTTCTCGTGCTGCTCATTGTCGTGCCGCCCCACCCGACAGAAGGACCCTCGTCATGTCCCCCGGCTGCTGGAGTTTTCGGAGCCCCGCTTCTATTCGCAGATCGGGAAGCAGGAAAACGCGAAGCCGTGTTTGTTTCGGAGGTGGCTGCAAATCAGCGACGTTAGTATCAGGAACTGGGCATGATGCCGTGAAGAGGTTAAGAGCGGTAGCCTGCTGAGAAACCACGAGATCTCGGGTGTGGCATACCCGCTGAGACGATTGTGTCGTTGGACAGTTTGACGGTGTCTGCTGCTTTGCCTTTTTGGATCGCACCTCGGAAAGGTGCAGCAGTCGGTTGGCGGTGAACTGAGTCGCCTCGTACTGATTCTGAAACCGCCCCATTCAGGTCAAATGGACATTGCCATCGCGCATAGAACGCTCGGGCTGGGTGGGACCTGGCGGCTGCTGGCTCGGAGGGACGGACTCGTCGAGTTGCGACTGGTCCTGAAAGCCGTCAGCACCCTGGAGCGTGGCGAGGACAAGGTCTAACTGCAGATCCTCCTCCATGTTCTCTGCACTGAAGATGATTGGACTCCCAGGCCCGTCGAAAGAAAAGGCGATACCGCAATGAACCTTGTCACACATCTCCACAATGGACTTGAGCTCTCGTATGGCAAACGTTACCGAAGTGCTACCCCGTACAGTGTAGCGATCAAGCTCCCGCGGATTGAATGAAGTCTCTGTCTGCATGTTGCCATCCCCCCCCGTGCCCGGAGCAAAGCTCTTCCAACCGAGTGCATCTTTCGATGCAGTCATCGTCACCTCATCCACAGCACTGTGAAAGGAGGAGAGGCACTCCATCAAGGGTTTTGCGCTGAGAAGAGCTTTGTTGGAACAGCGTTCCTTGTTGTACACCGCCTGCATTACATCGCACGCCTCGTAGGCAAGCTTGTAGCGCCTGGATACATCTGCGACAGGCCACACGTCATCACTTTGTGCTCGTGATGAAAGCCTACGGCCGACACTGAATCTTCCCTGGCTTGAGCCTGAGAACAAGATAAAACTATCGCCTCAGGGGGCGGCGTGGGTCGGCTGACCATTCTTTCCGAGCAGGTGAAATGAGAAGTCCGCCTTCCCGCAGTCGAAACGGACCGTGAAACTTTCGAGATGATGTGAGTTTCGAAACACCGCCACGGCCGACTGCGCAACGGATCCGTCATGTCCATAGCCCAATCAAGGATAAGTCATAAGATGCGGCACTGTCAGCTCGCGATTGCATCCACTTCTCGGTGAATTTGCCGATTGTGATTGCGGTGTAGGAAGGGGGCGCATGTCACCTTGAGCAGGATTTTGCACTTCTCGACCTCTCCACGCACCTCAAAATGCGTGAAGAAACCTTCGCCCAGCGTCACAGTGACAAAGGCAGACCTCGTCCTGTTCAGAGTGCGCAGCACAATCTGCAACACCACATGCGCTTCATCAGCACATTGCCTGAGTCGTCGCAACACGCCCAGTGCCAGGGCCGTGATGGTGCATCCGGGCACATCAATTTGTACGAAATATGTCGCCCTGATGCTGCTACATTTGGCTGCGCCTGTGACGCTAGGCAAACTGCGTCGCTGGCGCTGTACGCAAGTTCGCTGGTCCATCTCGGTTTCGCACCTCGCTTGGATGCACCTCTACAAAGAGATCATCCCCAACCTTCACCAGCGCCTTGATCACAAGCTGGAGCGTGCGCGCCTGGCTCGATCCAGCCTGCAGAATCCGGAGTTCGCATGCAAATCAGTGGCGATTCCGGATTCCCTCAGCCCCCACACAAACAGCAGGCAGTGTACGTCCAGTAACCAAAGACGCTTGGAACGGGGGAACTTGTCCAGGACTCCAACCTGCGCCTCAAAGTAACCCTCTTCGGTTTGAGTCATCGAAATGGCGACCCAAGTCCTCCGAGGAGGCTGCCGGGCTGCGCCGCTGTGCTTTGACCCAATGCTGTGGACGGGCTTGTAAAAAAAAGGATGCGCCCCCAAGTGGGTGAGCCCGCCTCTCCTTCCCAGGACTCGCGGTGCCGAAGATGGCGTTGATTGGGGCGCGTCTTGAGGACCGCTCCCTATGCTAAGGACGTCCAACGGGATTTGGGGTGGTCCTATGGGGACGGGGTCGTTATCCGCGCTCCGATGGACGGGTATCCTGCTGGTTCTTTGCTGCATCGTCATTGGTGGGAGCCGGGAAGGCGCAGCGGGCGGGATACGCGGATCTCTCAACGCCAGGGCCTCAAAGCGCGAGGGGCGCGCGCTTGCCGGGGTTTCCGCCAGTGATTCTAGTGTCGCAAAGTCGAAATGGGCCAGATGGCATGTGCTGGAAACGGTTTGTGGCAGCTGCCTGCGGCTGCGGGGGGGCGTTCTTATGCACAACGATCCAGCGGTGATGGAAGCGGTGAAGAGAAGGCGAAAAGCCAAATCCGACGAGCGTCTGCGCAAATGGGGCGAGCGCTACGCAGCGAAGAAAGGCATCTCGGTACGCACACCATTTCCTCCCATCTTGCTGGGCCACAAGCGTGAGTCACCCAGGGGGCAGCTGACGGCGCGCGCCGTGCGCATGTTTTGCAGCTGGAAGAGAAGAAGGAAGAGAAGTGGGAATCAGTGATGGATCCCGCGTGGTACACGGATTTGACCAACAAAGATGACCTACCCGAAGTGCTGGACAAGGCCAAGCGTGCAGCGCGGGCGCGGCTCACGTCGAGTCTGTCCAATCACACCGCGGCGGCGACGGTGCGCCCCGGGGCGCCTGAGGTTTGCCCATCCGCTGCCCTGACTCGCTGCGGGGAGAGCAGGAGGCTGCCGAGGAGGAGAGCAGCAGCTCTCGACCCTGGCTCGAGCTCACCCCAGCGGAGCGTGCCTTCGAGGAAGGTCCGGCACCCGCACGCCTGGGTTAGGGTTTCGGAGACAGGGTCGGTGTCGATGCTGTGACGTGGCTGATGTCGCTGCTGGCGCTGCAGCGTACTGCCAAGAGGTCGTTGCGCCGGCGCAGACAGAGGAGGAGTGGCGGCAGACGCGGACGGGTCCCTACCGCCCGTGGCGCGAGGTGGCGTTCGAGGGCGTGGAGGATCGAGAGGGCGCGGGCGCGTCGGCGCCAGGCGCCACGCGGCCGGCGAACGCGCTGATCGAGCAGTGCGAGGAGCTGCTGAACGTGGTCGCGCGCCGCTTCCAGGCGGGGCCGATCTACCCGCCGAGCGGGCCGCCGGTGTGCCCCCGGGCCCCGCGCCGCCGCCAACCCCCGCACCGACGCCCCCCGCCCGCCCGGCGCGGTGGCGCGGCGCTGAGCGCGGCGGCGGGCGGGGCGGGCGGGAACGGCAGGGGCGCGGGTGGGATAAGGACGACTGCGGGCTACCGCGGGAGACGGCGGACCTGATGCGGTCGTTTGGGTTCCACCCCGCGCAGGCCAAGACCTTTTTTGACATCTCCGACTACCTCGAAGGGTTCGTCGCGAAACAGGCCCCCGCCCCGCCCCACCCCGCCCCGCCCCCCGCCCCATTCACCGCGCCACACCGCCTCGCCCCGGGTGCGCCGCCGCTGAGCGCCGGGACGGGATGCAGGCTCTGGCGGCGCTGAGCGACCCCGGCGAGGACCCGGACGCGGCGCGAGAGGGGAGCCCAGACATCGCGCCACGAAGCGCCCTCCGCGCGATCCACGAAGCGCGCGACGTCCCGCCCCGCCCCGCCCCGCCCCGCCCCGCCCCGTCCCACCCCGTCCTGCCCCGCCCCGCCCCGCGCCGTTCGCCCCGCGAGCGCGGCGCAGGAGCGGGCTGCGCGGCGCGCTGAGCGCGAGGGCGGCGCCGGTGGGCGCGAAACAGGCGATCGACGCGGGGGTGCACGACGGCGGGGCCGCGCTGCGCAAGTACATGCGCGTCAAGGGGATCGATCTCCAAGCCGCCAGGGTGCGCCGGCCCCGCCCGCGCCCCCCGCGTGCCGCATGCTCCACGCAGGCCAGCTGTTGTGTGGCGCCCGGCGACGCGCGCCCAGCTGAGGGCGTGCTACGTGCGCGCGTGCAGGAGATTGGTGACGACCCGCCGCCGCCGTGGAAGCGCAACAAGGGCAAGCAGCAGAGCAAGCAGCAGAGCAAGCAGCAGAGCGAGCAGCAGAGCAAGCAGCTGGTCAAGACACCAGTGCAGGGGCAGGGGCACAAGCAGGCGGGCGCCGCAGCCGGGGGCGGGGGGTTGGGGGCTGCGTCTGCCGGGGCCGCCTCCGCGACGGCGCCGGAAGCGCTTGAGCGGAAGTATGCGCTTCGCGAGAAGCAGGCGCGCTCCTCCCCCGCGCGCCGCGCGCCCGGCAGCGAGACAGGGCTGGCGCGGGCGCGCGGCGGGCCAACGTGCGGATGCGCTGCGGGCGCAGGAGACGTTTGTGGCGGGGCTGGAGGCAACGGAGCGCGGGGTGCGGGGGCGAGTGACGGGCGTTGGCGCAGCGGCGCTGATCGTCGACCGGCGCATCTTTGTGCCCACGCTGCTGCTCACCCGCCCCGACGCGTGGCCCGACGGGCGGCGCGTGCAGCGCGGCGACCGCGTTGTGGTCGACGTGGCGACAGTCTCCGCGCGCCGCCAGGGGGGGATGGACTTTGGCCGCTGCCGGCTCGTCGCGACGCGCGTGGAGCCCCGCGCGGCGCGGGGGGGCGCGGAGGACGGCGGGGCGCGCGAGAGCGAGGGAGAGGAGGGCGCGGGGGAGGGCGCGGGAGACTCGGCGGACGCGGACCTCGAGGGGGCGAGAGACAGCAGCAGCAGCAGCAGCAGCAGCAGCGGGAGCGGGAGCGGGAGCGGCGGCGGCGGCGGCGATGCGCAGGACGCGGCGCGGAAGTGGAGCAAGGGGCGGTTCCCCAAGTGGCGGCGCGAGGCGCTGAGGACCGGCGACCTGGACATCGCCGCCATGGCCATCGACTCGATCGACCTCGAAGCGGCAACCCCCCTTCCCCCGCGCGCGCGCCACGTCCGCTCTCGCGCCATGTGCCCACCTGCGCGCGCGAGACGGCTCCGCGTGCGCCGCTGGCTGACGCGGGGCGCGGGGCGCGCAGCTGGAGGCGGTCGCCTCGCGGGAGGCGGCGCAGGCGGAGGAGCAGGACACAGCCGCCGGGTGCCCTGCACCCCTCCGCCCCGCGCCCCGCGCCCTCCGCCCCGCGCCCCGCGCGCTGCGCCCTGTCCCCCCGCGCCGTTGCTCAAGGGTGGGGCGGCGGCGCGCGCGCAGGGAAGCGGCGGCGCGCGCAGGGGCGCCTGCGGCGGAAGAGCCGCCAGAGATCGATCGCCCGGGCGAGGTCTGGGATGACAGCGCCGAGGAGGAGGCGGAGCAGCGCGCGTGGCGCAGGGCCCTGACGGGGAAGGGCGAGGGCGAGGCGGGGGCGCTGCAGGCGCGCGCGCCGCGGGAGTGGGGCAAGGACAAGGTGGGGGACGTGCTCGAGATGGAGGCGCGCGCGCGCGGCCTCGCTCCGGGCTGGGAGACCCGGCAAGGCGTGCGCCCCGCCGCCCTCCGCCCGCCGCCCTGCGCCGCGCGCGCGCGGCGACGCGGGGCGGGGCGCAAAATGGCTCCAAGGGCTCCCTCCTTTCGCACCGGGTGCGTGGTCTCTCAGCGCGGGGGGGCGGGCGCTGATGGCGCGGGGGCGAACAGGGTGGGAGGACGGCCCCGGTGAGGTGCCGTGGTATCTCTGCGACGACCAGTTGCCTGTGGTGCGCCGCGCGCGCCGCGAGCGCGCGCGCCTCCTCGCCCTGCACCGCATGCGGGCCGAGCGCGGGGAGGCGGAGGGGGGCGCGGGCGACGGGAAGGCGGACGAGGCGCGGGCGGCGGACCTGGCTGCGTTCGAGGCGCTTGGGCGCGAGCTGTACGGGGAGCGGGTGCCGACGTGGGCGCCGCTGGAGAGCGTGCCGGAGGACTGGGCGGCGCGCGAGCTGCTCGCGTGCGCGCACGAGGGCACCACCGCTCGCGTGCGGCGGCTGCTGCTCGAGGCGCGCGCGGACCCCGACGCGCGCGACGCCTTCGGCTTCGAGGAGACCGCGCTCCACCGCGCCGCGCTGCGCGGCTGGGTCTGCACTGCACGCGCGCTGCTCGCAGCCGGCGCGCGCGCCCACCCGCCACTCCCCTCGGCGCGCGCGCGCGCCGCCCGCGCGCCGCGCGCTGAAGCGGCCGCGGGGCGCGCAGGGGCGGACCCGAACGCGCGCGACGTGGCCGGGGAGACGCCGGCGCACAACGCGGTGAGCCAGGCGCGGGAGGACGTGCTGCGGGTGCTCCTCGCGGGCGGCGCGGACATCTCCGTCCCAGACAACGACGGCATGGTGCGTGCCCCGCCCGCGTGCCCGGCTCCGCGCGGGGCAGCCCGGCCCCGCGCGGTCCTGAGGCCGGGTGGGCGGCAGACTGCGCTCGATATGGCGCGGGAGATGGACAAGCACGGCGTGTGGGCATGGACGGGCGACCGCTCGACGGTGCACCGCGGGACGCACGCGCTGCTCCGTGAGTGGGACCGCGCACTTCGCGACGCGGGCCTCGGGAGGGGCGACGAGCACGCCAAGGCGCGGCGCGCGCTCGCCGTCAAATTGTACGGGCGCGGGAGCGCCGTGCGGAAGAGCGACCTGCTCGTGGACGGCGCCGTCGACCGAATCCACGTGCCGCCGCCGCCGGAGAAGTCGGGCGACGAGATGCGCCGCGACTGCGTCCGCGACGTCAGGGCGCTCCAGCGCTCCATCGCAAGTGCATTCGCGTTTCCCAAACTGCGAGACATGGAACAGCCGTAGGAACGGAATGGTCAAATAAAAGTAAAGTTTTTTCTCTGACTGAACCGCGACAAACCTTCTCGGGCGAGCCGCGCAGCTGCCCCGCGTTTCACAGCATGTTTGTCGGACTTGTGTACAATCTTTTGACGCTGGAGGTCGGAGCTGTGTTTTTGCTCATGCTCCTCGCCTTCCTGCCCTCTGTTGTGACCCGGTGCCCGCCCGCGCCCCTGCCCCTCTCGGTCGGACACGTTTCAAGCCGCGGTTGCTCGCCAGCCCGCCTCGTGGCGCGGAAAGCGTCTTGCCGGTAGCTTGCATCTGGCTTCGTGACTTGACAGCACCGCAGGCCAATTCACGGAATCATTTCGGGGGTCGCGCTCCCGTACGGACGAGAGGCGCTCGTGGTCATCATGGCCATCCTCGCCGCGCAGTTCGCGCATTCGATCGTCGAGGCGGGCAAGCACAGGTTCCCCCCGACTCCCGTTGCCTGTCCCAGAAATGAGCTCGAGGCGCTGCGCGCTCAGAAGGAACACGCTGCACTGCATCGCCCAACGTTGCACGCGTTACACGGGAGCGAGCTGCTTGCGAGCGCGCCCCTCTCTCCGTGCGGCTCGAACGCCGCGTCGGCCAGAGGGCTGAGGAGCTGCACCTCGCCCGCAGGGGCGTGGAGTCGGAGCACCTGAGCGACAAGTTCTTCCACGACGCCAAGCGCCTCCGCGCGGAGCGCAACACCTGTACGCGCCCCGCGCCCGGGGGCGGTGCCGGTGCTGGTGCCCAGCGCGCAGCTGAGCGCCGGCGCGGCGCGGCGCGGGCACGCAGACATCACGTTCGGGGCGATGTTCACCTTCCTCGTGCTCTGCCAGCTCTGGGTGTTTATCAAGCGCACCCTCCAGCTGGTGCCCCGCGCCCCCGGCCTGCGGGCCGCCCGCGCCGTCCCCCCCCACAACCCGGCGCGCTGAACGCGCGCGGGGGCGGGGCGGGGCAGGAGGAGCAGCTGGAGCGCAAGGAGAAGGTTTTTGAGGCATTCAAGAAGCAGGTGATCGTCCACCTCCTGTGACCTTGTGGCCTGCTTTGACCTGCGCTGACCTGCTTGAACTGCTTTGACCAGCCTCGCTTGCCTCCTGAATGCACGCCCCTTCAGGTCGAGAACCGCGAGGAGCACCGCGGCGCCGTCCCCTCCGCGGTCTCCCCCGCCCCGCCGAGCCCCCCCACCCTCCGCTGCCGCCGCGCCGCGCCGGCAGCGTGCGACGAGGGCCGGCCGGCTGAGGGCATTAAAAGTAGTTATAAAAGCCCGCGCGGTCCCAGGGCGCGTCGTCGGACGAGGCGGCGGAGCTGCGGGAGGAGGTGCACGCGCTCAAGCAGACGATCGAGCGGTGCCTCTCGTGCCACGTCTACCGCGCCGCCGCCCGCCGCCCGCCGCCCGCCGCGCGCGGCGCTGAGCGGCGCGGCGCTGAGCGGCGCGCAGGCTGGAGCGCGAGCGGGGGGCGGCGGCGGAGCCGGAGCCGGAGGAGCCGGTTGTCCGGCGTCGCGCGGGGGGGGCGCGCGAGGGTGTTAAGGACGACTGAGAGCAGCCGAGGAACGGATGGGGGTGGGCTGTCTGGGCGCCCAGTGGGCCCGGCTGGGAGGGGGGCCGTGGGTCTCACGTGCCTCACCTCCGCGGGCTGCGTCTCGGGGGGTTGTGAAGATTTCACTCAACTCATTGTGCGCAATGGCTCGCACGGGAGGCACGGCGCCGGTCACGCGAGGGGGCACCGGCTGCTTGTGAGGCACTGTGACTGCCCTGGCAGCGCGGGCGCAGCAACGACAAGGCGACCGCGGCACCGACACATCGGCGGGATTTGTGCAGCGGTCCGCTAGTACACCACCTCACAGCCGAGCAGCTCCTTGAGCTTCTCCGCCTGCAGTAGCCCGTGGCAGCGCGGAGAATCAGTGGGTCGCATTTGTGCGCGCGGGAGTGTCCAGCACGCAGACGGGTGCTGCGGCACCGAAACTGTGCCCAGGAACCGACCTGGTCTCGCGCGTTCGGGATGCTGTTCCCTCGAATGTTGAGATGTTTCAAGTCCAGGAGCGTAGTGAGAAGGGGGGGCAGTCGCTCGAAGTGGTTGTTCGAAATGTCGAGGCTCGTAAGCTCTGCGTGCCCATCATGGCTGAGTGCCCGGGCAACACGCCGCTCTCTGGATCCCGGTAGCAACTCGTGCGCTCGGTGTGGAGGGGGGCCTACGTGAGAGCTCGAAGAACTGATCGGGAAGGGCAGTGAGGTCGTTGTGCGATAAGTTGCAGCTCTCCACCTTGTTTAGCTGCCCCACAGTCTCCTCCAGCGATCTCAGGCCCTGGCGGCTCAGGTCAAGCTGAAACACGTACGAGCGCTGCGCTATGGCATCCTTGAAGTCCGTCCACACCTTGGCGCGCGACTCAGCAGACATGCTGTCCCTTTGCAAATGCAACGATTTCGGACAGCTACAGCTCGTCGTAGTCTCGCGCGGCAGTCCTTACGCCATGAAGGTGATGGCAGTCCTTACGCCATGGGAACTCCGACGGGTGTCGGAGTTCCGGAGTTCCCATACGAGTCATACAAAAATCAGGGAAATTTCCCCCCGAATGCCGAGAGAAACATTCGTTTTGGGTCGCATGCGCAACTCCCAAAGGTCTCCAAATCGTGGAGTCGCGTCCGCATTATGCGATTTGCGACCCAATGAAAGGTCGCAACAGTAGTAGTAAGATTCGGTATTATGACAAAACGCCAGAGACGGGACCCAAGCGCGTCGTGGATCGAGCAGGCATGGGGCTGCAGCAGGGGAAGCTGCACGCCGTGCTGGTTCTGCTGCTCATATGCGCACAGCCATGTGCTTCCTTCCTGAACCTGGTTTCTCCGTTCTTGCGCCCTCGCAGTGCTCACCAGACTGCGGAGGTCGGGCTCAACGCACTGTGCGCTCGCCTGCCGCAAAGGACGCAGTCCTTCGGGCGATGGACGAGCCCATCCTGCGCCATGTCACTAGATGGTGACGGGTCTGATGCGGGGAAGGGAGTTCGTCAGGCGTACAGCGCAGCTGTTCAGTCTGGGGACGCGATCATAGAAGCGGGCGGGCTCGAGTCTGCAATTGCAGGACCGTTGCGGCGCGCCAACACTCTCGTCGAGGCCAGGGGCGTTGCTCGCGCGTGGTCTGCGAAAGAGACGAGTGTGTTGCTGGCTGCGATGGAGGGGGCAGGCATCGAGGTCAAAGAGGGCGGCAGGTCTTTGCTCAACCCGCACCTCCAGGGCTCAGAGCGCGGGTGCGTCTCGGAGGGAGAGGGCACCAGTCCGTCCGCCCGGGTTCACTTGGGATGGGCCGAGGGGGGAGGAGGGGAGCGGTGCGTGGTGAATGCGTGTGCATGCCAGCTCCCTGGCCTGACCCGCGGTGCCGCGTGCAGGGTGCCCGCGGTCACGCAGCTCACGGGCTTCGCGTCGCGTGTCGAGGACCTCTTCGGGGAGCACCGCAGCAGCCTGAGCATCGCGTGCAAGGCACGACAGCTGCTCATCAAGGGGCTGGACGCCGAGCGCGACGGGGGCTACCGCCCTGCGGGGTCCGGAGCGGCCGGGTACGTGGGTGTGTCATTCCACAAGCAGAACAAAAAATGGATGGCGCAGATCCGAGTCGCGCATAAGAACCGCTACCTTGGGTACTTTGACACCGCGGAGGAGGCGGCACGCTCGCGCGACCGCGCGGCGCTGGCGGCTCTCGGGGCCCCGCCGCCTGACGCGACTTTTGCGCAGTTCTTCAACTTCCGGGAGGAGGCGCGCGCGCTCGTGGCGCCTGACGGCACGATCGCGCCGCTGCCTGAGCACGCGTCCGCGGGGCTCAAGCGGCTGTACGCGGGGCTGGCGGGCGCGGGGGGCGTCAAGCTGCACCCCAAGATGCACGAGCTTTTCCTGCGTGAGGAGCGCGGTGGCGCGGGCGGCGGTAGG
>ENA-UOXV01004897-UOXV01004897.1-marine-metagenome-genome-assembly--contig:-NODE-4897-length-15061-cov-7.519725_pt1 | contig 15061 bp, 13 predicted proteins | sample MGYA00238165_ERZ766961 | MGnify/ENA primary metagenome ERZ766961 (study PRJEB28924, sample SAMN03173240) | marine metagenome | biome: Marine; feature: Water; material: Subsurface seawater | place: North... | reverse complement strand
GCCGTAGAAGAAACTGTTGATGTAGAAGAAACTGTTGCCGTAGAAGAAACTGTTGATGTAGAAGAAACTGTTGCCGTAGAAGAAACTGTTGCCGTAGAAGAAACTGTTGTAGCTGAGGAGACTACACAGCCATCGACCATTCCCTGTGAGAATATTGCAAATATCGCATCAGATATTCAAGCAAATGTCCCGAAAAATATAGATGAAATTAAAAAATCTGTTTTGCAAAATATGCACAACATGCAAGCAATGCAAGCAATGGATGAAATTCGTATGAAAGTAGAAAATGAACGTTCCACTAAAACAGAACCTAAAACAGAACCTAAAATAAATCAATTCATACCATCGGGGCAACCAACTAAACAGGACGAAACGATTATGGACATTTTTTATGGGTTTATTTCAAATAAATCAGCTGTGATTAAGAACCGAGTTGATACATTTAACGATTTAGATTTGTCCCAACACATAAATGTTGTGCGAGGAGACGTTGAAGAATTAATTGGATATTTCAATGATAATAAATTATTTAAGAATTTCACATCAAACAACTAATCATATACATAAATAATCACCGTTATTTCAAAAACAATGGTGATTATTTCGGTTTATCTTCTACGTACAAATGAGCAATTTTCATCCGATCCAGTGGCTGTTTATAGTACGATACATTTCCAACCGCACCGTGTAACCCGTCCTTATATCCAACATCAAGTTTCATTGGTAGTCCATCTAGATTTGAAATATATATTTTTGTCCTAGAAACCACCAATTCATTGTTTATGAACACATCCAAACGACCAGCATCTCCATTTACAACAATATGGTTCCATTTCTGGAGCGGAAAGTTATTACTTGAATAGACAACTGTATCGATACGTCGATCATAATCCGTATCACTATATTCATTTACTACAATTTTCAATAGATTTTCAGACGGATTGAATGAAATAGTGGGATGGCCCCCATACGTAAATATCGGTGTATCGGTAGTATACTGCTTGTTTGTATTTGGAGGATGTGATTCGACAAAAAACCACCCCGAAATACCATAATTATAGGGGTAAATGTTGTCACCCCTATTTCCACTATCCCCAGATTTTACATATAAACTTACATCTCGGATTATTTTTGCGAATGCACTTGTAGTTTCGTTTATTCCATTTCCAGAAATAGTTCCATCAGATGGATCGTATGATAACAATGTGTTCTCCGAATTAAGTCTCTGTATTTTTTTCCCAATACGATAACCATTTCCCACAATATACCGCTCTTTTATTATTGGGATGACGAAATATGAACCGATAATACCCAATTGTATAGCAACGAGACGGGACATCCATCCTCGAGTGGTAATCTGTTGGACAAATAGATAGTGTTGAAGGGAATATTTTAGTTCGAGTATGATATTACTAATTTTCCAAAAAACAGTTTTTAGGTTTACATCCCAAATTTTCCCCCCTAATAATTTTGCTAATTTGATCCCCCCTGTGGCAATCCCAATTATAAATAACCCATATCCAAGAATAATACCAAATGATTTGGTCGTCGGATTATCACTTGACATTAAAATTAGAAGCATTACAAAAATCCCCAATATAACGGTACCCATCGAAAACAATGACACGTAGCGCATCATTGAAATTGGATCAGATGTCCGTTCATCGGTCGATTTGATCGCTGTATATGCAGCATACCCACAAATAACAATAATACCAGCAAATACCGCTATATCAGTATATGTTCTATATGTAGATACAATTTGTTTTGGATCATTTGTGTATATGTACATTGTGAATATCGAATATATTAAAATAACGAATGATAATGTTACCAAAAACCCATTTGTCGATAACCACAATCGAATTGCTGTTATGTCAATCATGTATTGTGTAATATATACGATATCAGAATATTAAAAACGATTGTTTCGATTCAAATATATACGACCATCACACTAAAAACGACTCATTGCAGTTTTCTCACCGTGACATTCTCTGCACAATGCTACAAGATTGGACACTTCATTAGAACCACCGTTCTCCAAAGATATTTCATGATCAACCTCGAACCACGCAGATAATTGCTGGTTACATTTTCCACATACCCAACCCTGTTGAGCCGCGACGTACTTTTTTTTTGTTTCGCCAACACTGCGTTTGGTACCTCTATCACCCGACCGCATCATTCGTTTTTGTTGTGGTGGAATATACTGATCTGATGATCCACTTGGAAATTGTGTGGTAAAATTTGATTTCATAAATCCCATCATTGGGGTGATTACATCACTTGAATTTTGATCAATCGGCATATGTTTAATAAGATTGCTTGCTTCGGTTAAAATATCACTGTATTGGGGTTGATTTCCCATTTTTTTCATGTAGAGAACAACCGATAGTCCCGCAAACGCATACCCAATCATTGTATAATATTTTTTCCACCCACGCATCATATCTATATATTTCCCATCATGGTATGTATTTAAAATGAAGAATACAGTTATCGCTAATATAATTATTTCTCGTTTCATTTTATTTTGCTATAATACTGTTACATTAAATAAGCGATCGATGCAATACCACATACAATTGAAAATCCCACTAGATGTCGTTTGATCAGAAATGAATTATAATCAACCACATCTACTGGCCGATACATTGTGCGATATTCTAGTAGTAATTCTGATTCTGTGCGTCGTTGTATATTCAGTGTATCTGAAATTTGGTTGTGCATGAAAAACAACCATCTCAACAATGAAGATCTTGAATCCAAATATGGTGTTATTGGAAATCGTGTAATAAACGGATAAAATTGTCGAATATCATCATTATGTGGCAGAAATAGGAAAATATTTTGATACAAATCGTAATATTTTTGTTTTATTGTATCTGTTGGATTATCTGGATAACTAAGGCAAGTGGTCAGGGCGACAAACCAGTATCTGGTTGACCATACTGTTGTGTGTAATGTTGTATCTGTTGTAGTTGATGACATATGTGTGTTAGTATCAAATGATATAAGAATTAAGTACTAATAAACAAATATATAAAACTAAGTATCTTCTTTGCATAAATGCCGCGATTTAACCCGATTTTATCGGAAATAAGTTCAATTAATGCATCCAAACAGTCTCGAAAATATTGTAAAAATTGTAATTCTTTATCACATACAAACGCCCGTTGTATGTATCCAATTACTAGTATAGGTATTATTCTTGTCGACGGAATTACTTATAATATGACAGACGATATATCGTCGATCAATGTTTTATTGGTAAGAAGGAAGGATACATTCGGATATGTTGATTTTTTGCGCGGAAAACCAAATTTTAATAATGAGTCGGAAATGAGTGATATTATAAATGAAATGACTATTTCAGAAAAGAATGAAATTGCATCAATTACAAAAATAGACGATGTGAAATTATTGCGGTATAAAATGTGGGGAAATAGAAAAGTTGTTTTTAGAAAAGAAGAACACGATGCATGTTGTAAAATTATGCTTTATATAAAAACTCTAGCTGCTTCTGGTATGACATTAGTCGATGTAATAAATAAATCGAATACCAATTGGATTGAAGCTGAATGGGGCTTCCCTAAAGGAAAGCGGGAGTATATGGAATCAGACGTGAAATGTGCGTTTAGAGAGTTTGAAGAGGAAACTGGGATTAATAGGAGTAGAATAACTATTTTTCAAAATATACACCCAACAGAAGAAATTTATGTTGGAACAGATAATCGCCCATATAAACATAAATATTTTATAGGTCAGTTGGTTCGCGGTTCTCCTCCTGTGGAACTGGGATTATATCAAAAAAGTGAAATTGGAGATATGAAATGGATGAGATTAGAGGAAGCTATTCGTAAGATTCGCCCCGCCAATGTTGAAAAAATTAGAGTCCTATCCAATATGCAAGATATATTGAAAAAATATAGAGTTATAGTTTAATATTGTTAAATGACTGATATACAACCGTTATCTAATACGGATTCATTTATTCAAAAAATTGGTAACAGTATCAGTGGGTTGGTTAGTACGGTGACCGATAGTACGGTGACCGATAGTACGGTGACCGATAGTACGGCGACCGATAGTCCAGTAATAGATCGATATATAGATACATTATACCCCGAGACGAATGATCCAGATTTTTCTATTAAAATTGCCAAAAAAAAAGAATTTAGTGATTGGCGATATGATGGAACGATCCATGAAAATATAAATAATGAAAGTAAGTTTTTGTGTGGCAAGGGGTTCGAATTGGCTCCACATCAACATTTTGTAAGGAATTTCTTATCGTTTCAGACTCCGTATAACACTCTATTGTTGTATCACGGACTGGGTAGTGGTAAAACTTGTTCAGCAATTGGTGTAACTGAAGATATGCGCGAATATCTGAAACAATTGGGTGTCAATAAACGAATTATTATCGTTGCATCACCCAATGTACAGGAAAATTTTAAATTACAATTATTCAATCCTGCAAAGTTGACCCAGCAGATGGAAGGTGGTGAATGGAATGGAATATGGAGTTTAGATGGATGTACTGGTTCAACATTTATCCGAATAATAAACCCTTCAGATGTAAAATTTATTCCGAAAGAACGAATCATTTCTAAAATTAATAATATAATTAAGCATTCTTATATGTTTATGGGATATATTGAATTTGCAAATTATATAGTTGAGAAGACCAAAGTAGTTAATACAGGAAACATCAATACAGAGTTGCTTCAGTATAAAATTAAATCAAAATTAAACGCTATTTTTTCAGATAGATTGGTTGTAATTGATGAAATACACAATATACGAATTAGTAATACAAAAGAAGCCAAGCTAGTTGCCACCAACTTGGATTTGTTGGTAAATAATGTCAAAACAATGAGATTATTATTACTATCTGCTACTCCCGTGTACAACAATCCATCTGAAATAATATGGCTTACGAATTTATTGAATAGAAATAATGCCAATGTTCGGTTGGTCGATGGTGATATATTCGATTCCACAGGTAAATTCATAAAAAATGAAGTCGGTAAAGAAATAGGTAAAGATCTTTTGAACAGTAGATTGACTGGATTTATATCGTATGTTAGGGGCGAACATCCGTATACATTTCCATATCGCATTTGGCCACAACAATTTGTAGATAATACCGATTCACAAGATGAGGGAGTTATGGTTATAACAGATAAAATAGACAACTCAATTGATTTATCAACGCATAGTGTTTTGCGAATGACGTATCCATCGGTACAGATGAACGGGAATGAATTAACTGAGTCGGTACATATGATTGATCTATTTGTCAATAGAGTCGATGGATTTCAACAGGATGTGTATAAAATAATGATGGATACATATATTCCTACAGATAGTCGACGCGATATAGACTCTATCGACGAAGATCCGCCGTTGGATTTAGATTCGGATTCGCGCGAATTAATAGACCAAGGGGAAACGGGTGGGTCATACGGGTATACTGTATTACAAAGACCAATCGAGGCATTAAATATTGTATTTCCAACCGATAATTTAAAATCTATATCCGAATCAGAGAATCGGAATACAGGTACAAGGGCGAGGTTGGTTTCCGAATTAATTGGTAAAAAGGGATTGGCGCGAACATTTGATTATAAAACAGAAACAACACCTGTCCCATTTAAAGGGGATTTCAAATATAAACCCGAAATAAAGGCAAAATTCGGCAGGTTTTTGAGTCCGCCCCATATTGGAAAATATAGTAAAAAAATAGAAACAATTTGTAAATTGGTTGCTCGATCGACTGGTATTATAATGGTATATTCGCAGTATATTGATGGTGGGTTGGTACCACTTGCTCTTGCCCTAGAGGAAATGGGAATACGACGATACGGTGGGGTGAGTGGATCGACCACGTTGTTTGATACTAAAAATGATCCAATCAAATCTGTTGATTATCGATCTATTCAGTTTGCAACCGATCGTACGGCAACCGATCGTACGGCAACCGATCGTACGGCAACCGATCAATACCCAGAATTTCCTGCCCATTACGTAATGATTACTGGTGACAAAAGTCTATCTGAGTCCAACGTATCTGATCTCGAGGCAGTGAATCGACGGGAAAATTTCGATGGATCGGTTGTAAAGGTGGTATTGATTTCTCAAGCTGGATCGGAAGGAATTGATTTCAAGAATATTCGACAAGTTCATGTTCTCGATCCATGGTACAATATGAGTCGCACAGAACAGATATTGGGGCGAGCAGTTAGAAACTGTAGTCATTCATCGTTGGATTTATCCGAACGCAATGTCCAAATATTTCTTCATGCTTCGTTGATGAATGAATCGCCTATGAAAGAAACAGTTGATTTATATTTATATAGAATATCTGAGGAAAAGGCTATTCGAATTGGCGAAATAACTCGTCTCATGAAAGAAACCGCTGTCGATTGTTTGATTCATGAAAATCAAGGAAATTTTACAGCCGAACAAATGAACCAAACTGTTCAACATTTACTTTCATCTGGTGAGCGTACATCATTTAAAATTGGCGATAAACCGTATACTGCAATATGTGACTATAAAAACACATGTGAGTTCAAATGTTCTCGTGAATTATCAGATAACGTATTGGGATCCGATACAACGAGTTATTCGGAACCATTCATAAATTCCAGTGTTGATATAGTAGTATCTCGTATTCGACTACTTATGCGAGATCATTATTTCTTAGTCGGCCAAGATATTATATCGAGAATAATGGCAAAACATAGATTCTCGAAAACACATATATACGCAGCATTGACGCGGATGGTTGGAAATACAGCCGAACCTATATACGATGAGTTTGGTCGCGAAGGGGTTCTCAATAATATTGGTACATTATATTACTTTCAACCAATTGAATTAATTGACAATCCGAATATTAGTAATTATGATCGAATGATTCCTATAAATGTGAAACGAAATATAAATATAAAAGTAGATACTGTATCACATGAGTCAACTAATATTGACGACAAGGGCCCGATGATATTAATTTCCAACTTATTTAAAACGTATACAGAAATGGTTGTATTATTGGAATCCGATCCAATTTCTGATATTAAATTAGAAAAGGGACCAAAATCAGATACAACATCAACGCGATGGAATCGCACTGCTCGACGGGTATTACATGATATGAAGACCAAGTGGGACAATGATATTACAAATGACCAATTCAAATTCTACGTTACAAGTCATTTCGTAGATTTATTACCACCAACAGATTTGAAATTGATTATTGATTATTATATTAATTACACAGACAAAACCGATTCGGAACAAACTGTAGTTGCAGACCAGGATATGGTAATGTTTCGCGCATTTACCGAAGAAATGTTTCGGATTATTTATGGTTTACGAGTCAGTGATCCAACTACCCAACTTACTGGTTTTGTTATTCCAAAACAAAATTTCGAACAAGGGTATGATTTACTTATACAACATGACGGAGAAACATCCGAATCAACGAAAGTCCTCCGACCAGCCCAGTTTTCAGAGACGAATATATTGATACCTGTTATTAATACATTATTGGTCGATTCAAACAGTATTGCACCAGTGACAGGATTTATATCTAAAGCAAGCCGCACAAATGAAATGGTATTCCGTGTCAAGAATATGGACAAATTGAGTCAATCTGGAACGGTTTGTTCTCAGACATCTGGGACAGAAATTATGAAACGACTCAGACCCCTTGAGTTGGCGGCACGTGATAGATTTTTTTGGTCTGAAATGCAAGGCGACAAATCTAGTAGTGATGCATATGCTGGTACTGAGTTTAGTAATATTCGCAAAAATATATACGCCACGTATATGAAAAACAACCTTATAAATCAACTTGATTGGGTAGATAAAGACAAAAATGGAAAAGATAAGGCGATGACTTATAAAAGTGATCGGTTATGTGTAATTGTTGAAATTTTACTTCGACATTATGATTCTATTCGAATAAAGTCCAAGCGGTGGTTTTTCACACCAACATTGTTTGCATTAAATCATTCAAAATTATAATATTCTATTTACGTAAATGCAATATCACCATTGAATATCATATTGCGTGTCTGTGTATATCCAATCTCCATATTTGTCATGATATCATTAGAATCAAACTTCAATGTATCACCAACTAATATCCTCATTGGTTGAATGACAATCACATTCGGACGATTAATGTAACACGACATATCATTTTCATATAGCGAATCCATAAAAAACTGTATGACCGATGCACCGTACTGTATGATATTCATTCGGCCAGTATTTTTCTTCCGATTAATAATTTCCTCTTCATCGACATTGCGTGTTGTAATAATAATAATTGGTTTATTTGTTTTATCAATAATATCATTTGACCATACATACCGTTTTACACAAGCATCTACGTATGACTCTCCTTGTATTTTTACAGGAGGAAAGAACACTGGAATACTACATCCAGCAAGTATAGCGTTATGTATATTTGGATGTTCTTTTCCAAATGTAGTAAATTTTCCTGTGTGAATATTCGCTACCGATGCGTTGAAATGTACATTGCTATTATTTAATTTATCAATATCAATATGGCGTTTAATCATATTTCCAAGTGGTTTTGGGTTATATAACCCCGAACGGTAAAAAATTCCTTCAATAAAAGATAGTCTCCAATGTTTATATATATTACGCGACGAAGTCATACCTTTCCATATTTCAACAAGATTTAAAATTGCTTCAGATTGTTGAGATATATCATATTGGGCAATATATGATCCAATGAGACCACCTACCGAAACTGTATCAATTGTATCGAATTTCACTACATTGAATTCTGATAATGCAGCGAGACATCCAACTTGAAATGCTCCGAGTGAACCTCCGCCCGAAAGGATCAATGATGCTATTATGGGTTTTTGATTAATTGATTTTATCGTATCATTAGAATATATTCGTTGAAATTTAAATAGTTCATTGAATGTATATGCAAATACACACATATATATGGATAGTTGTACAATTATTTCCATTAACATAATTTTAGTATTGGATTGTATATAAAAAAATCCAACTCTACTTGAGTTCATACAATATTACTATATAATTCATACATATTGATAAAATATTACGCCACGACATTACGACGCGGTATTACACCCTTGGAAATTTAAAACATAATTGGTCCATTTTGGGGTATATTCCCCCCGATTGACGTAAAAGATGCTATTTTATCAATCAACGTATCGATGCGAGCACTTGTTTGTATACACGACGAATACGTTTCTTTTATATTTTGGAGTCCTTGAACAGATAATGAAAGTGCATCATATAGACCAGTTTTAATATTATCTCTATTGGTGATTTCTGCGTATAAGATAGCTCTGGTAATAATGCGGTCCAATTTTTTAATCGTTTCTTCTCGTGAATCGCGGTTCCACCATCGTTTCAGAGATGTCGGTACATAGTATGCTTGTATTTCATGATTCAAATATGATCCAGTGGTAGATATTCGTGTATTGATGGGTGTTGTCATAATAATTTTCAGATTTATAAATACTTCATTAATTTCGTCCGAACTGGGTTGATTTTTAATTAACATTGTTACTGGTTGTTGTGCTACTTGTGTTATAGTATAACCCGAATTGTCGTTATCATTTGTGTTATATACGGATGTTTCGTCACTTTTTGTAGTATTGGAATTCGATCCAATATTCTCATCCAATGTGTCGTTATTAAAACCGTTTGATTTTTTATGAGGCATTATAATTTTGTGTATACTAACCATATTCAACTGATATCAATAAATCAATTTCTATAAAATTGATAACAACATATAGGAGGAACTTATTAAATATACTATCACTACATAATGGAATCCACTAGTTCAAACAAACAAGATGTCACTAATTCATCCAAATATGTAAAAAAACAATTACGAATCCCTCGGACAGGGATTTATACAAAATCGATAATACATCGCCCCGTGTATATAAATATAAATGAAGTTAGTTCATCAATCAAAGAGACAATTGAACTTATTATTAAATCTGATATTGAAGGAATTTGTATTCCTAATGGATTTGTTAAACCAAATTCGGTGAATGTCTTATCGTATTCTGGTGGAAAAATTCAAAATGGTATGATTCGATTCGACTCAACTATTGAGTGTTTATTGTGTAATCCAGTAGAAGGTGTTATTGTATCGTGTAAAATACGCAATATTACAAAAGCGGGTATTCGCGCCGAGGTGAATGAAGCGGTTGTTCCGATTGTAGTATTTGTTAGTAGAGACCATTCTGTTGGTGGTAATGATATTGAATATTCGATTAACCAGGAGATAGCCGTTCGTGTGATTGGCGCGAGGTTTGAATTGGGGGATCCTTATGTATCGGTGATTGCCGAAATAATGAATTAATATGCCTTGTACGATACTTTTCTGTACACGATGTTTGTACTAAAACATTGATTTCTCGAAGACGATTTGTAAAATATATAGGTGGAGTACAAATATCTATATCATTTTTTTGTAATATAGATTGTTTGTATATATCGACCAGTTTTAAAATTATTTCTGAGCAACACGTTGGTTTAAGTTTATTGAATTCAATATATACATTGTTGTTGAAAATTCTAACCACAACTGTAGTATATAAAAGTGTTGCAACGTATAATATATCTTTAATATAAATAATTGTTGGTGATTCGATGTGTAATACAGATGATCCATTCAATTCTTGTAATAGTAATATTGATATAAAAATTCCTATAACGTCTTCTTTTGTCGTCGACTTTATATCGTAATACTGAATACCGAATTTTTGTTTCCATTTGGGGAGGAGTGTATTTGACAATTTAATCATCAATTGTTTTGACACGGTTTGATGTTTATTGTTTTCTGTGACATATTCGATATGTGAATTGACTATATTATGAGCAATTATCGATTTTGATATATTGTACGAATCACTTAATACTAATGAACACCCTTTGTGTGCATCGATTCGGATTCGAACCCATTGTGGGACGGTTGAATTGGAACAATCGGTTGAATTGGAATAATCGGTTGAATTGGAACAATCGGTTGAATTGGAACAATCGGTTGAACGCATTATAGGTATATCATTAATATACGTTGTTGGATATGGAGTAGGATTCATTATTTCTATAATATTAATTGTACATCGATCCGAAATCGTTGGTAAATATAAACTATTATTCATTTATGAATTTAATATGACACTAATCAATGCGATATATGTCATATGTGTTATTTATCTATATCAATTAGAAAAAAAATCGGATTCTAATTTTCCCATTTTCTTTTCAATACGGGTGATTGTATCGTCCCTCGAGGTTGAAAAATTTATATATTTTAATATATCTGAAATACATTCATCTGAAAGCACTGAAATATTAATAAAACATCCATTGTTGTTTTCATTTATAGATTCGCTTGCATATTTGTGTATAATACGAAGAATATCTATATGAAATTCTGTAGAAAGTGTATTTACAAATGATTGTATCCTAAATAGTGTTTCGCAATTAGATTGTGAATGGGTTTTTACTATACTTTTTGGAGGAATTGTTTCAAGATCGGGTAGTTGGTTATTTGTTAGGAAATCAGTTGGTTTGCAATCAGTTGGTTTGCAATCAGTTGGTTTGCAATCGTTCATTTGTTTAGATATGATTATAATAGATAATGTATCGATATACTTATATTTGTATCGATATACTTATATTCATTTGGAACAACATGTCATTTTTACATTTTTCACAAAGTGTGGCGATATATTTTTCATACCAGACCGTTGTTTTGCCTCATATTTTAACCGTTCGATTCTGTTTCCAGACGACACTGCACCGTTCGAATAATATTTTTTGTTACTAGGTGAGTTTGTTATATTGGCATCACATGAGGTCACGACTCCATTCGAATCTGTTATATGAATTTGAACCTGATTGTTTGATTCATTTTGTGTAAACGAACGAGCTCTTGCTTTTAAATATCCATTAGTATCAGAATAATAATTTGATGCTAGTACAGTTGTTGCTGGCTTGTAAACCAATTTATTTATCTGGCATAATGGTTCTGAAAAAACCTGGGATGTGACAAGTGTTGTATTTGTGGTGTTATCGGTACATTTTATTGTTTCGTTCGATGCACCGATACCACCAGGACGATTGATTGCTGATATAGACGTGCGTCGCGAAACGGTTTTATATTGAGGATCGATACTGAATCCCAAACTGTATCTATAGTGGGAAATTGGATTCGCCTTGAATGGAGTTCGGGTAGGAATATTTATATAAGATCGGTTTTGTTTCGGTACATTTGAGTATACCGTTCTGAATTGCATTTTTATATTATCGGTATAAAATAAAATATTGATTAAATATAATAATTTGTTTGATATACAAATGAATCGATCTGAACGTATGTCAAGTGTTGTAATGTTCGTTACATTTACTATTATTGTGTGTTGTATAATAATAATGTTGTACAATGCTTTCTATATTGGGATTGAATTCGATACATTGATGCCCAATACAAGGTCAATGAATCCATATATGATTTCCGAATCATTCCAAACCGCGGCAGACGATGCTAAATTTGATGCAGTTAAGGCGGAACTCCTTACTCTTACCGCCGCAGTTAAATTAAATTCCGATTCATTAGATCAACTTATACAGGCACAAACATCAATGCCCCTGGCAAGTGATGATGATGAAGATTTGATCGAATGATATATAATATAATATAAATATAATCAAACGTATAGACGAATTAATGGCAAACTCTGGTACAAGCACAAGTATGTTTGGTGAAACATATGAATATGCTAACCAAATCAAATCTCCCGATTTAATGAAAATGTCAGACTATGGTTCGTGGAATCAGATTAAGAAAAATGTAAATGGTCTCGAATCGTATTTCACTGTCTTACTAGAGGGGGGTGGTAATGCATCTAAAGTAAAATCATCTGCACTTAATGGGGGTCTTGGGAACCGATATTTTTTAAAAACTGGACAAAAATGCAGCAATAAAAAGGATCGGTATATTTACATTGACCATGTTCCTACCAAACGTACATCTCAGGCAAGTGTTGGATTTGGTAATAATGTTGGCCTTATTCCTGGTATTACAAATAACGCTATATCGGCAATCGACCCAATCGGAATGGCATCTGCGTTTATGGATACATCTCCGACCAAGGAATGTATAGAGGTTGATTTATCAACTGTCGATCAACATGGTACATCTGGTAGTAGTAAACAATGGATATCAAAAGACGATGTCACCGATATTGATGCATGTTGGTTTGCAAAGAAAAATAACGTAAGAACAAATCCTGAAACGAAGAAACGTTGTAGAGATGGTTTCTCTAATATATCGGATACACAGTTTACAGGAGAATTGAGTGGGTCGGAATTGAGTGGGTCGGAATTGAGTGGGTCGGAATTGAGTATTACGCGTACAAATGTTGATCAATCCCAATCCTCCGATATATTAGAGTCGGCGTATATTCTTCTAATAGGAGGAGTTGGATTATATGCACTCAATTCACTATTGAAAATCACACGGTAAATTGGACACATATATAATTTGGTGTTATCATCCATATTACGAATATACATTTCGATAAAATATACATTTTATTATTAAATATGAATAAAATGTACAATGTCGACATCCGGTATTACATACGATACATCATTATATGATGCAATGACTGATGCCGAGTTGAGGAACGCGGTCGTCACTCATAGTATTATGTCATCACAGTTGTCGGGTGAACAATTTGATATCGCTTTAGAATTGGGCGGGGATTCATTTAGGATAGAGATTAAACAAGCACTTGCTGAATTGGATGCTTTTCTCGCAAATAATGGTGGTGGTGTCGTTCCTCCTCCTCCTACTCCCACGATGACAAACGATGAATTTGTTGATATGGTTATTACATTTGGTATACAATTAGAACAATTACCCGAATTTGCTGTGCTACACAATATTACCATAACATCCGAGTTAGAACAACTTGTTATTGATACTATTAATACATCGCCTCCAACGAATGGACCCACAATTGAACAAATTGCGAGTATGATGACCCAGACGGGAATGACATTACAAGAAATGGCATCAACTTATAACTTCACTATCACTCTTGAAATGGAGGCTGCTTTTCCTAGTGTTCCATCTACCGAATTAACCATCGAACAAATTGGTCAAATGATGAATGACTCAGGAATGACATTACAAGAACTGTCTGAATCGGTTGGATTTGTCATCACTCCTGAAATGGAAGCTGCTTTTCCTGCTAATCCATCTACCGAATTAACCATTGAACAAATTGGTCAAATGATGAATGAATCAGGAATGACATTACAAGAACTGTCTGAATCGGTTGGATTTGTCATCACTCCTGAAATGGAAGCTGCGTTTCCTACAGAGGAGCCTACTGCACCATCAATTGAGCAACTTGCTAGTATGATGACCCAGACGGGAATGACATTACAAGAACTGTCTGTAGCTTATAACTTCACTATCACGGCTGAAATGGAAGCTGCTTTTCCTACTAATCCATCTACAGAATTAACCATTGAACAAATTGGTCAAATGATGAATGAATCAGGAATGACATTACAAGAACTATCTGAATCAGTTGGATTTGTTATCACTCCTGAAATGGAAGCTGCTTTTCCAACTAATCCATCGGTCGAATTAACTCTTGAACAAATTGGTCAAATGATGGATGAATCAGGAATGACATTACAAGAACTATCTGAATCAGTTGGATTTGTCATCACTCCTGAAATGGAAGCTGCTTTTCCAACTAATCAACCTGTTGCACCATCAATTGAGCAACTTGCTAGTATGATGACCCAGACGGGAATGACATTACAAGAACTGTCTGTAGCTTATAACTTCACTATCACGGCTGAAATGGAAGCTGCTTTTCCTACTAATCCATCTACAGAATTAACCATTGAACAAATTGGTCAAATGATGAATGAATCAGGAATGACATTACAAGAACTATCTGAATCAGTTGGA
>ENA-UOXV01004895-UOXV01004895.1-marine-metagenome-genome-assembly--contig:-NODE-4895-length-15062-cov-6.073299_pt1 | contig 15062 bp, 16 predicted proteins | sample MGYA00238165_ERZ766961 | MGnify/ENA primary metagenome ERZ766961 (study PRJEB28924, sample SAMN03173240) | marine metagenome | biome: Marine; feature: Water; material: Subsurface seawater | place: North... | reverse complement strand
GCTCCTCCTCCAGCGACACTGTGCTGACAAGAGCGGCTGCAACGTTCGCGCGTCCCAGTGCGTATCGCGTCCAGACCTGAGCACCTCTCAGCCAGCTCACGCCTTGTTGGCTGGCAGTGGGTGCGTGCGGGACCGCGAAAACACACCTTCTTCACGCCCTCGGAGGTCAACGCGGCGATTGTGTCGTGCGGCGGGGGCTGACCCGCCGCACCCTCGCGCCTCCCACGCCGGCGCGCACTCAGCAGGCCCCCCGCCCCCGCAGGCTCGACCCGGGAATCAACATCGTAGTCAAGGAGATAGCCTGCACGCTCACGCTCGCCTACAACGTGCGGCGCGCTTGGGGGGTGCGTTTCGGCTGGCGCGGCTTCACCGACCCGGCTGCCAAGGAGTGGCTGGAGCTCACCCAGGAGCGCGTCGCAAACATTCACAAGGAGGGTGGCTCGATCTTAGGGTGCCGCTCCGCGCCCCTCTGCTCTTGCCGCCACGGTGTGTGTAGGCGCCCCGTGGGCTGACGCCGATCCAACACAATATAGATCCAACACTTTCCCAATATAGATCCAACACTTTCCTAATACCCCCACGGTGTGTCTAGTCTCCGCGACACCCTTCACAGAGCGTCTCTTACCTGGGCCCCGCGCTGTATGGGCAGGTACTCGGCGGACGAGTGCCAGGTCGAGACCGTGCTCGACGTCCTCGAGGAGCGCGGGATCAACCAGGTGCCGCGCGCCGCCCGGCGCGCCCGCGTGCGGCTGGGGAAGCTGTGGTGCGGCCGCGCGCGTGCCGCCGCGCCCCGCGTGTGCCAAGGGTGCTGAGCGCAGGCGGGTGGCGGCCACAGCTGTACGTGCTGGGGAACGTGGAGGCGTGCCGGAGCGCGTCGGAGGTGCAGATGGGCGCGGTGAAGCGCAAGCTGAAGCTGTCGGTGATCTTCATCCCCAAGTCGATCGAGAACAACTTTCCCTTCATCGACAAGTGCATCGGGTTCGATACCGTGGTGCAGGGCGCCGTCGACGCGATCCACCGCGTGCTCCTCGCGGCCTCCTCGGTCCAGGGCGGCATCGGCATCATCAAGCTCGGCTCCGGTTTCATGTGCCTCAACGCCGTCATGGCGTCGGGCGACGCGGACGTCTGCCTCCTCAAGGCCATCCCGTTCCAGCCCAAGGTGGTGATGGAGTACGTGGCCAAGGTGATCGCGTCCAAGGGCTACGCCATCATCGTGGTGGAGGACGGCGCGGCGGAGGACCTGGTAAAGAAGTGGAAGGCGAAACTTGACGAGGAGGCGGCGCAGGGGATCAGCCGGAAGCCGGTCGGCGGCTCCATGGACGAGTGCATCGGGAAGCGCGTGCCGTCGCACCAGGAGGACCTCAAGGGCTTCTCCGGGCAGGTGGCCGGGTACGACGTGGGGCAGTATCTCAAGGAGACGGCGATCGAGCACTTTGCGCAACAGGGGATGCAGGTCACTGTGCGCCTCTCGACGCCGGAGTGGTACATCCGGTCGATGCCCGCGCTCGCGTCGGACCGCATCTTCTGCACCATCGTGGCCTCGACGGCCGTGCACGGCGCCTTCGCGGGCCTCATGAACGTCGTGATCGGCCGCGTGAACCAGCGGTACGTGTACATCCCGACCGCCATTATCTCGGAGAAGAACCGCCCGGTCGTCAAGGAGACGTCGCGCATGTACAACCGCATGATCCGCGCGACGGGGCAGCCGTCCTTCCAGCGCCTTGGGCACGCCAAGCTCATCACGGGGCGCGGCGACGTGCGCCGCGCCTTCACCCCGGACCAGGCGCTGTCGGACATGGCGGGCGACAAGCCCAAGACGTTTGGGGTGTGAGCGGCGCACCGCTGCAGCCGGCGCACCTCTGGGGCGAAGCGGGCTGGGCGAGCAGGCGGACTGTCGCACCGATATGACTAAATTTGGGCACCACCCCCCGCGCGCCCCGGCCGACTAGAGCACCCAGAAGGGCCGCACGGGGCGCCCGCGGTCAAAGTACCCCTCCCACACGACGTTGCCGTCCTTGTCGTAGAGCGTGCCGTAGCCGTGCATGCGCCCGCGATGCCACTCGCCCTCGTACGCCGCCAGGTTCTCCCGGTTATAGTACATGGTGCCCGCGCCCGAGAAGCGCAGGCCGATGAACCCGCCGCGGTAGAGCAGGTGGTTCGACCCCGGGTACAGCATGATATCTGCGTACGAAACCGAGTTCTTGGCCCCGTCCTGAACGCCGCTCCCGCCCAAAACGCCCCCGCACGTCAGCAGGCGCCTCCGCGCAGGCGCCACGCGCGGCGGCGGCGGGCGTGAGGCCGGCCAGGACGCGCGGGGCGCACCTCGAGGCGCTCGAGCTTGTCCTGGAGCGTGCGCGCCGACAGGACATTGAGGTCGGGGCGCGAGATCTCCGTCATGACGCCGTTGCTCTGCGCCTCGTCGAGCAGGCGGTGCAGCATCGTGCCGCGCTTGCCCTGCAGCGGCTGCTTGCGCGCGCCCGCCAGGTCGAGGATGAGGCGCCCGAGCGACTCCCGCAGCCCGGCGAAGCGCCGCTTCTGGCGCGTCGTTGCCGTGTAGCACGCAAAGTGGAAGATATCGCCGTTTGCGCATGACTCTGCCTCCGCCTCGGACAGCGACTGGTGGTAGCTGAGTGCGACGCCGACGGGGAGTCGGAGCTCGTCGGAGTACGGCCCGGCGTCCCGGCCGCGCCGGCCCGGCTCAAATGTGACGGTCTCGCTGACCTGCGGCCCTAGACCTGCCTCGGCGTTGGGGCGCGTTTTCGCGTCGAAAGTCTTTTGCATGCAGTCGCTCGGCCACCCGCGCTCTGCACACTGCAGCGCTGTCTTTTGGTCCACCTTTTGGATGTTCGCAGAGGCGTGGGCCTTGTGAAACGTTGTATCTCGCATCCAATCTAGCCATGTTTGAATGCTATTCCGCGAAGTGTCAAGCCCATCCAGCTGTTGGCAGAGACTGATGGCTCGGGTGAGCCGCTCTTGTACCGTGCCTGCGATGATCAGGTACAGCCCGGCGAACATCACCATCAGAGCAAACACAACTGCCTTCCTTCCCGATTTGAAGCCCAGCAGCTTGACCCACCACGGGTCTTCAAGCGCCAGCGGTGCAGAATCGTCCTGCATACGGGCATGTGAGCGACGCAAGGCCCTGGGGAAATGCCGCGCCATACGGTAAAGGTGGCATGGTGCGTGTCAAGGGGGCGCGGACCTGCGGGACGAGCGGAACTCCTCCCATAAGAATGGACTCTGTGTCATCGTCGTCGTCCTGCGGCTTCTGCTTTCGCCCCCCCCCGCATGAGTCCTCGCCTGGGACCGCCAGCGCCTGCAGGGGAATGCAGCTTCCAGGGCGGCAGTAGGCGAGGCACGCGTGTGAAAGGGACCCATACGCCGCAGTGGCACAAGTTTCCTCGGGTCTGTGTTGACCTGCCGCGAAGATGTCCACCGCACCCGTTCCTGCGGGGCCGTCCCACCCGATGACGCCACCATCCCGGTCAGGTTGTTTGCAACTACTCTCATCAAAAGTTGACAACCCCCCATTTGTGTGGTGAACCCGAAAAAGAGGTGTCGTCACCAACCTCGTGCAAGGCATGGCGCAGCCCAAGTTCCAGCTGCCGGAGGTGCCGGTGAACCCTACTGGATGGGGACCTCCGCCCAACTCCATTCCGGAGCATGTATGTCCCCTGCCCGACCTCGCCCGAGCTTTCAGCTCTGCTGTAGACCCGTCTGGCAGGGCAAACGTGCAGAATCTTCATAGCGTCGTAGGTGGGTCCCGCTGGCAAGGTGGCTGTGGGCAGTGCGAGTTCCGCTGCTGCGTGCCGTTTGCCCATCCATCTTCGCACCTATGCCTGGTTAGATGGAAGACGGTCCTGCGAAGTGGGCCTCGGACTGGAATGTCTGAGCTGCCGTCGTCACCTGACCGTGCCGCCAAACCCCTCGCAGCTGCGCTACCTCCCGTTCGCCCCGTTCTCCAAGAACGAGCGCCTCGGCCGTGCGTGCGAATGGACCAAGCGCAATGATGACCGCGACAGTGAGCTCCCCACCGTGCGCAACGCGAGGGTCCACCTGCTTGGTTGATCGATTCGAGCAACCTCGCAGAGCTGTGATATGTGGCGCGGCTCCTGACGAGAGAGCGGCGGGTGAGCGTGCAGAGAACCGCTGGCCGCGGAACAACGTGCGCGGCGACACGGAGCAGTCGCCGTTCGTGATCGAGCAGGTGGACGAGGAGGGGTTCCACCTGGTCGACACGAAGCAGATCATGAAGCCAAAGTGGGGCCCCGGCGCGCGCCGCGGCGGGATGGGCTTCCAGGGCGGGCGCGGCGGGCGCGGCGGCGGCAGCTGGGGGCAGGACCGGAATCGCGACGGGCAGTCGCAGCAGGTTAAGGATCAGGCGCGCGACCGCGCGGCCTACCAAGCGGGGCAGCGCGGGGGCTTCGGGCAGCGCGGGGGCTGGGGGGGGCGCGGGCGCGGGGGGCGGTTCGACTCGTGGCGCGACAAGCCGCAGCGCGTACGCGTGGCGTCAGTGGAGATCCGCGCGGACTGGGCACCGCTGGACGGGAGCGCGGGCACGGACGATTACACCATGTCGCTGCCGCAGATGGAGAAGCTCCGCATCGAGGAAGACGCCCCGCCCGTCGAGGAGCTCGCGTGCGTCGGCTCGCTCTTCAACGTGACCAAGACCATCGACAAGGCCTCCGTGCGCGCCGCGATCCCGCTCAAAAAGCTCCAGGAGCCCAAGCCGTGGCACCTCGCGGTCACGGAGGACCCCGTGCTGCAGAAGCTCGCGTCGCAGGGCAAGGCGAACGTGTTCACGACGGACACCGCGCTTGCCGTGCTTATGGCGGCGCCGCGCTCCACCATCTCGTGGGACATGGTGGTGCTCCGCCAGGGCGGCAGTATCTTCCTCGATGTTCGTGAGGGCTCGTCCATCTACGACACCACTGTGAACGAGACCGCGCAGGACGCGCCGGACGACGAGCAGAAGGACATGAACGCGATGACGGCGCTGGCGGCCGAGGCCGGCTACATCAACTACTGCTACTCGCAGCAGACGCTCGACAAGCAGCAGGCGCCCCAGGCGCAGGAGAAGGGTGCCAAGGAGCTGACCGGCGCATGGGCCTCGGGCGCATCCGGCGCGGGGCTCCCGGCCGGCAGGGCGCTGCGCTACCGCCGCTTCGAGCTCGAAGACGGCCTCACTCTCGTCGTGCGGTGTGAGCTGGACGGCATCATGGAGACGCGCGACGGCAAGGCCGCATTCGTGACGACCAAGGCGATGAACGAGTTCGACCCCAAGATCTCGGGTATCGACTGGCGCCAGAAGCTCGAGTCGCAGCGCGCGGCCGTCCTTGCCAACGAGCTCAAGAACAACCGCAACAAACTCGCGCGCTGGACCGCCGAGGCGCTCCTGTCCGGCGCGGATTTCATGCGCATTGGCATGGTGTCGCGCGCGCACGCCAAGGACAACGTGAACCACTTCATCCTGCAGAACCAGGTTTACCGGCCGGAGGAGTTTGCCAAGATGATCGACCTGAAGACGGAGAACGTGTGGGCCATAGTGCAGGCTGTCATGAAGCGCCTCATCCAGCTCCCCGAGGACGGGACCGGCTCGTCGCTCTACCTCATGCTGCGCGACCCGATGAAGGCGCAGGTGAATCTCTACCGCGTGCCGGCGGACGCGTTCGACTTGGACGTCGAGGACGAGGAGGTGCAAGTGCAGGACGACGGCGACGACTCGGACTACTAGGCCGCGCGCGGGAGAGAGGGGCGCGCCAGGCCCGGTAGCCGCGGCACGTTTGACATGCACGTTGTAGGTGCTGTTGTTGCAGAGAGGCTGTGTGAGTGGTGATGTGAAAGGAGGAGTAGTCCTGCACACGTTCATTGTCCGCACAGCCCCGTTCGCTATGCACGGCTTTTAATCGCCTGCGCCGTGCGCCTCTGGTGGGCAACTTTGCAACGCGTTCGATGCGGCACCGCCTTCGCCTCACAGATGCTGTCTTTCTGGTGGGTATGCCCCGTCTTTGTCGCCGGCCTGAAGGTTCACCATTCTTCGCTGGATGGGCTCATCTGGTTCTGTTGAATAGCGGAAAGGAGAAGTTCGTCCCCGCCATGTTGGAGGTATCGAGGCGCTCTACACCTGCTCGGAACCGTCCATGGCGCCGCCGCCCATGTTCAGGTACGCAACCCCACCCTGCTGGTTGGGCATGCTGAGGTTGTTCAAAGAGCCACTGTTGCCCTGCATCTGACTCTGCACCAAATCGGCAGCACCACGGTTCTGCTGTAGGAGCTGCTGAAAGTTCTGGACGTCGCCACCCTGTCCCTGCAGCATCCCCGCCTGAATCCCTCCGCTCTGCCCGGCCTGCAACACACAGATCATGAGCGTTGGCTTCACTAGGGGTGTGAGCGAACAACTGTGTTTGATCCGCAGGGTGGTCTCTGGCCGAGGTGTGGGTTTGCGCGACCTTGACGAGGTCGGAGAGGGAAGTGAGTGACTGCAGGTTGCCCGACACAGACGAAAAGGGGGACAAGAAGCCAGTGATTGAACCAAGGTTCGCCTGCTGCGCTTGCCCATCCTGCTTAACCTGTGCCCCATGTCCGACAGACTGCGCAAACCCTTGCATTGGCTGCTGCATCTGCATGATGTTCTGCCCAGCACCGGCGCCGAAGTTCATCCCACCGCTGGTATGATGCTGAAGGCCGCTACCTTGCATAACGCCCGCTCGCTGCTGGCTCTGGTCCATAGATGTCGGTAACGTTCCGCCGGTGTTTTTCATCCCTGAGAGCTGTGCCATCCACTCCATCATTCCAGGCTTTCCATCCTTGCTGTCTCCGCCTAGGCGCCCCTGGGCCCCCAGGTTGTCGTCCCGTTCGCGCCGCCGTGCGCCCCCGTTCTCTCCGCCCTGTCCGTGTTGCTGCTGGATGGCGTGACATGCGTTCATGACCACCCACGCGAGGCGCGAGATCTTGTCCTCGGTCGCTGTCTGTCGCTGCTGCACGCCCTGCAGCTCTTGGAAGAGCATTGCCTGCAACAATGAGCAACCCAGAGGAATCTCAGTGCCTGGTATCACCAGGACAGCACACTATGACACAACCGCAAGCAATGTGGGGACAGGGGCGCATTCACCTTCTCCATCTCTTTCTGCACGAGGGCAGACTCGAAGAGAGCCAGTCGCTGCTTCAGGTCACCGACAACCTGAGCGACCTCGTCCATGTCTATTTTGCCCTTGCCATTGTCCGACTTCTCAACTGCCACCTTGCGTTTGATCTTGTGCAGGAGGCCAGGCTGATCGCGCTTGAAGAACTTGTGCTGGAACTCGCAGAGATCCGGGTCCTGAGTTGTCTTGTGGAAGCCGTACAGCTGCGCCCACGGTGCGTCAGCTGCGCAGGAACCAACGCAACTTGGAGCTCGAGGCTTCATGCGAAGGGTCACAGGAGGGTTGAAGCGCTGCAAGTTGAACTCAGCGCGGCCAAGGGTTGGGGCCAGCTGGGCCATGGTCGGGGCTCACGTTGAGCTGCCGCACGAACGACGCAAAATTCGAGTGTTTGAAGAAGCGAGGAATCACCTTCTGCTCCCGAGAAGAAGAAACGGCGGTCAAACACTGACAGAATGCTGGGCATGCGCTAGGGCAGCCGGTGTCCGCAAGTGGTCGCGGGGACCGTTTCGCAGGGGTTTCATTACCGTGGCAAAGGCGCCGGGGTCCGATATCAGCACCGTCTGACCGTCATTGCCCCAGCGGACCGACTCGTGATTCTCGTCCCCTTGTAGCATGCGCAGGAGTTTTGTGATAAACACAGGAAGGGCGGAGTTGTCCTCATTTTCCTCGCCAACGCGGCGAGTGTCGTCCTCCTCGTCCGACATGTTTAGTGGTTCCGGCTGTTACCAACCCAACCTCAGCCTCTTCGCGCGTTTCCCAAAAAACGACCTGGTCACGAGCAGCAGGTGTATGCAGAGCAACCAGCGCCGAGCAACCCTGCGCCCGAAGTGCACCGAGACAAGAACTGCGCTCCTGCAAAAAGGGGGCGAGCAAGCAGAGAAAGTGCCAGAGCGGCCGAGAGGGCTCCAGAATCTCTAAAACGACCCAGAAAATATAATTACGCGGTACTAACTCGCCCGGTAAATGTATCCGTGCCGAAGACAATAACGGGCATCGATTTGTTTGGTTTTGTTTGATTTGTTGGGATTTTTGACTTGCCTTCGATTTCAGTGGAGCCCCTCAGAGTGGAGCTGGCGCAGGAGCGCTCGAGTGCGTGACGATGGCGGACGGCGACGATACCACCGAGTGGTGGTAGGTGCCGGCTCTGCTGCGTACTTCGTTTCCCAGTGGTCTGCCGGCACCGCTGCCCGGTTGCCTGGGATTATTTTCCCTGGTTGGCAGCGGCGCGTGACGTGCGGGCTCGGACTGTCCAGGTACAAGGACAAGGGCGGCGAAAAGACCGGTCCTCTTCCCGTCGACCTTCTGGAGGCGCTATGGGTCAGTGGAGAGATCGATGGAATGACTGAGGTGTGGAAGGAGGGCATGGACGCGTACGTGCCTGTCGCTCAGGTCCGAACAAGCTGACGGGCCCGCGCCATGCCTGTGCCCAGGCTTTCTCTGCTCTGTGCGAATGACACGCCCATGCACCCGATAGGTGGACAGCCTGCGGCAGAACTTTCAGGCGCTCGCGCAAGAAGACGACATCGAGGAGGGAGACGAAGAGGGTGATGGTGACGGCACTGCTGCTCAAGGCGCTGGAGGTGCCCCGGCGGCGGCGGGCGCGGAGGAAGCGGGTGCGCAGACCACAAAGACAATAACGGGCAAGGAGCTGTGGGACATGCAGTGGGCCACGACGACGACGGAAGACGGCGTGACGTACCACGCAAACAAGTACACATTCGAATCGTCCTGGGTGCCGCCGACGCAGCCCACGGAGTGGGACGAGGAGGCGGCGGCGCTCGTGCGGGCGCCATGGATGCTCTGCTGGACCGCAGCAGGAACATCACTGTGGCTCAACACCACGAGTGGAGAGCAGCAGCAGGAGTGCCCGTTTCCCAAGGGCCCGGACTTCATCGCGGCGGAGAAGTTCGAGGGTTCAAAGAAGGGGTACTTTTTCAAGAGGGGCGGGCTGGGACTGGGCTACTACAAGGACGGCGTGGCGCACGCCAGCGGCGACGCGGGCGGCGAAGACAGTGCGGCAGCGCAGGCTGGCGAGAAGCGCAAGCGCAAGCGCAAGAACAAGCCAAAGTGGAAGAAGAGCAAGATCAACACGTACGTGTACGCGGAGGGCCTCCCGACCGACACCACCGCAGAGGAGGTCGCGGCCTACTTTGGCAAGTTTGGCGTGCTGCGGCCGGACGAGAACGACGGCAAGACCCCGAAGATCAAGCTGTACACAGACGCAGCGGGCAACCTGAAGGGCGACGCGCGGGTGGGCTACCTCAAGGAGGCCTCGATCCCGATCTGCCTGCAGCTCGCGGACGGCGCGCCGTTCCGCGACGGGAAGTTCCCGCTCAAGGTGGCGCTTGCGACGTTTGAGATGAAGGGCGACACCTTCAAGCCGAGCGAGGCGCCCGACGAGGAGGCCAAGGCGCGGCGCGCCAAGAACCTCCTCGCGCTCAAGAAGAAGGAGCGCGGGCTCGACTGGGGCGCGGACGAAGGTGCGCCACGCGCTGCGGCCCTGTCTCGCGCGCACTCCACGCACACCCTCCCTGCACTGCGCGTTGAACGAGGGGCGTTTTTGTGCTGCACCGAGCGGCTGAGCCAGCGCCGTCGCCCGCGCACACACGCTGAGCGCGACGGGACGCATGGGGCAGGTGTGGATGACGGCCGGGGCCTCCGCATTGTGATCCTCAGGGGGATGTTTACGATCGCGGAAATGGACGCAGATTTGGACGTGAGTCTGTCACCTTGAAGCTTTGCGGCAAAAGCCGCACAAGCCGTGCAGTCCGCTGCGCGAAGCGAGCCGCCGTGTTCCGGCCTGACCGCGCGCGGGGGCGCCTGCTGGGCAGGCGGCCAAGACGCTGCGGGAGGAGATCGAGGGCGAAGCCAAGAAGATCGGCGAGGTGGAGAAGGTGACCGTCTTCGAGCGCAACCCCGAGGGCGTCGTCGCGGTCAAGTTCAAGGTCCCTGCGTCCGCCGAGCAGTGCATCGGCATCATGAACAACCGCTTCTTCGGCGGCCGCCAGGTGCGGCGCCCTGCCCCGCCCGGCGGCGCACAGCCCCCTGCCGGTGCAACGGAGCGCATCGCTGCCCTCACGCCTGCGGCTGACGGATTTCATGGGGGAGCCCCGGCAGATTACATGTGACTTCTGGGACGGGGTGACCAACTACGTGGTGAAGGAGTCGGCCGAGAAGGAGGAGGAGCGCCTCGAGTCGTTCGGCGCCTGGCTCGAGCAGCAATCGTCCTCTGAGGAGGAGGAGGACGACTAGGGCCGGCGCAGGCGGCTTTGCGCCTGGTGGGCGCCAGTGGCACGCAGGCGCGAGCACACTAGTCAAGTCAGGCTCATTCATGAAAGAGCGTGTGCGCGTCATGGCCCTAGCTTGACGCGACACGGAAATTCATATGCTCCGGGCATCCAAGCCCGCCGCCCCGGCCCTACGTCGTGAGCGAGATGTCCCCGCGGACGCGCTGCGACACGAAGTCGCCGACGCCCGACTTGTCGAGGTGGCGGCGCCACTGCGCCTTGGTGAGCCGCAGCGAGAGGAGCTCGAGCGGCGGGGCGGTGGAGCCCGAGAGGATCACGTCCCTCAGCCGCACCCCGCACGTCTCAGGCAGCGCCTCGTCCAGCGTCAGCAGCGGCTCCTCGTGCGCCGCCGCGGCCGGCCGCGCGCCGTGGCCCGTGAGGCTCGAGTGCGGCACCCACTGGCCGCCTGCGCCGCGCCCGCCCGCGAAGCCTCCCGCGTCGGAGCGCGCGCTCTCCTCCTCGCTCTCCTCCTCGCTATAGTCCTCGCTCTCCGCATCCTCGTTTGCTGAGCCGCTCTCGCTGCGCGCCGCGCTGTCGAAGCGCGACATGAGCGCTCGCCCGCCGCCGGCCTCGACGCCGCGCTCAACGCCGCCCGGCGCCTGCGAGGGCCCCGCGCGTGCGTTCACGGCGGCGGCCGCGCCATAGAACCAACCAACGCCGTGCGCGCTGCGCAGAGGGAGGCGGGCAGGCAGCGGGGGTACGCACCTGCTTGCGGCAGCTGAATACCGTCTTAGGGGCAGTCCCCGGAGGCGTAGCCTGCTGTGGCCGCCGAGGGGGCGGGCTGGCGGTCCACGTGGAGGAGAGGTGCGGCTGGTGGATGTAGCGCTCTGCCACAACGTCGAGCGCCTGCCGGCAGGGTGGGAGGAGAGGGCACTTTAGCATCGTGAGGTGAAGCTGTGGCGAGCGGCCGGATGCGGATGCGGCTGCACGTGTTGTCGTGCTGGGGTCGAGGTTACGCACCCGGCGCATCAGCAGATCCTCTCCACGCGCCCCGTCCTCGAGCCCGCGCCCTGCTCCTCGCTCACCGTGCATGCCGTCGCGGTCCACAACACCCCTGGAGCACGGGCAGGGATTAGGCTGCGCGTCAGGCGCACCAGCCGCGTTCACGGCTGAGGTGATCGGTGGGGGTGATCACAAGGTGCGCTCAATGCGATCATATGCTGCCGCTTTCTGCCTGAGCGTTCCCTTGCTGCTTGCCAAAAGCACCTCAGGCGGAGGAGTCAAAGGCCTATCCAACGCATGTTTCTGTAGAATCAGAGAGAGAATCAGTATGGACCAGGTCCAAGTGAAAGTGCCGGCCGGCAGCACCCGCGTGAAAGGGGTGGCACGTCACGGCCACTCCCGAACTCGACCAGCCGGGCAGTGTGATCCTTTTTGGCGCCAGGGACAGTCGCCAGTAACAGTATGCATGCAATTCGGGTTCGTGAAGGGCACAATGCCCAGGTCGTGTAGAGCCCGACCAGGCAAGAGGCTTTGTGCAGACATGCAAGGGGAGCGCAACACGGCCCTCGCCAGTAAGGGACAACAATCGTTCCGACAGAGAAGGAGCAAAACCTCGCTGCGCAGGAGAGGATCCTCGTCAAAACAGGAGGAGAGGTGCTGCCCCATACTTTTTCGCCGTGAGTGCGGACTCGGGCGCGTCGTGTGGCCGAACCCGGCTCACTTGCACTCCCCGATATGGCAAGTGAGGGTGATCGTGTCCTGACGCTGCAAAATGATTTAAAATGATTTACTGCCTGTAACATCTTCCCAGAGTGTTCCAAGGGATTCAGAGTCAAGAGGGATGGCTGTCTCCAGTCTGTCGGCCTTTGCGCTGCTGCTTCTGGTCTCGCTTCCTGCGGTGATGTCGTTCACGGGTGGAGCCCTTGTTACGCCTGCAGTGCGTATGCGGCTGGCGGCGTCTCCGCGCGTGCTGAGGCGCTCTGGCTGCCTGGCAACTACCTCGCAATTGAGCATCGACCCTGACGAGGAGGACAACGAGGGGTACCCTCCTTACCCTCACCTGCTCGTCCGTACAAGCTCCCAAATCAATACTGACTTTGTACTTCTGCAGGTCGGGGGATAAGAAACTCGACATGTCCGCACTCAACGCGCGTATCGCCAAGGTCAAGGTTGTGCTTCATTCCTCTTGCTTGAACCCTTGTTCCCCTGCCTGCGCTAGAGCCCCGGCCGCCGCTACTAACTTGAGGAGTTCACATTTGCTGTTGAAAAATTCTAACAAGTACATGGCGCCATCGTAGGAACGCGAGGCAAATCCGGTGCTGAGGTTGCAGGACACGGTGCGTCTCATGCCAAACCAGCAACACCCCGCACCCCGCGAGCACGGAAAACCGAGGCGGGGGCGCTCGTCCTTGTCACGACTTTGATATGGTCACGTACAGCCCCATATACTGGGGATGCGAAAGCTAGGTTGTTTTGAAGGGCGGTCCATGGCCCCATGCCACGTACGTTGCGAACATGTTGCATGGAGACGCTAATTGCTCGAGACGGGAGCGCAGGTGAGTGACGCGCTGGAGCCGGTGCAGTTTGAGGCGAAGAAGCTGCAGAATAAGGTGCCGCCCTGTTGCGCTTCAGCGTGCCGTCCCACGTGCGCGAGGCCTCTCTGCTGGCCGGAGCTCACCCCGTGCCCTGCAGATTCCTGATCCGCGCGGCGCCATCCCGACCACGGGTGTTCCAAAGTGGGCCCTTCCGCTCGGGGTGCGCATCCCTCCCGTATGCGCACACGCGTGAACGCCCTTGCACACGCGTGAACGCCCGCCGCTCGCACGCACGCGCGCGCAAGGGAGTTGTCCGAGTAGCCGGTTGGGCCCGGGGCTCCATGAGGGCCGGATGCCGCGGCGACCTCTCGCTTGCTGCAGAGCGCCTCGCTGACCGCGCCGGCGCCGGTTGCAGCTCATCATCGGTCTTTCGCTCTTCTCCGCGATCGTGTCCAACACCGGGGGCTCAGTTTCGGACACCGCGGGTCTCGCCACAGGCAGTCTGTAAAGTGATTTAAGCAGTTTGACTGTGTTCTTGCCTTTCAGCTCGTTGCATCGCCGGTCCCTGGACTCGCGGCTCCCATTCTAGCTCTCTTCGTCGCTCTCGGTGTCGTCGTTTTGCGCCTGGACCGTCGGCCTCGCGTCGCCAGCACCTCCCGCCCCCACAGGGGCCCCCTGCGCCTGTGCTTGGGCCTGCAGCTGCGCCCCATGTTGCATCAAAGGGTGGCTGGCGTGAGCTGCGGGTGCGGCGGGAACTGTCCGCTGCAACTGGTGCGGCTGCACGCTCTGCAGATACTCGTTCTGCCTGTGCGCGAGCTGCAGGACCACCACCCGTCGCTCCTGCTCCTGGTGCTGCGCAAGCTGCCGATGCGTGGCGCGCCGCCACCGCTGCGTCAGCCCTCAAGGACACGCGTGCGAGACGTTGGCATCGGCTAGCAGGGTCGAGGTACATCGGTGGGGGTACAGCGGGCAGACCTGCTGCAATCTCTCCGCACACCTGTTTTGGATTGCTTGCACTTGCTGCTGCACGTGCGCGTTCACAATCGCCAATTGCGGCGCTGGCATTTGTGGCAGCTGCAGCAGCTGCTGCTGCAGCTGCAGCTGCAGCTGAGTCGCGGTGGCGTCATCTTCCTGCACAATCTGAATGCGCGCCGCTGCTTGATGGGCACACAGAACTTCCCATGCTGCCTGCAGCTCTGGGTGGAGGTTGGGGATGCCATGCGCCGCCTCGGGGCCAGACGATTGGCGTTCAGCCTGCACGTGGTTGTGTTGCGTGTGCGGCGGTAGCTTCAGGCCCTGGTGTGGGTTACAATCGGAGGCCGGCGCCTGGGGCGGGCAACACGCGGTGGGTGACGGGTGGCGCGCGGGGTGTACCGCGAGCCCTGTAGCGGCAGGCACCGTCGGCGTCACTGCTGTGGCCCCAGCAGATGATCCAGAGCCTGCGGCGGCGGTAGCAGCAGCGGGCGTCGGAGACGTTCGCTCCTTCTTCTTGGGTCTGCTTGCACTGCCTGTCTCCTGGTTGATCAGACCTCCGATCAGCGCCAGCTTCTTCCGCTGTTCACTTGTCAGCTCGGGACCGTCGCTTGAAGCTCTCTTCTTGCCAAGACGCTCCTCTACCTCCGGCGTCGCGCTGACCACCTCTGAGGCCTGCTTCCAAAGGCGCGCACCAGAGACCGCTCTCGTCACGCGCTAGCAGTGCTCAGGGTTCCATCAAATTCGTCAGGCTGTCAAGGTTGTGGGGAACCGCACCGCTGTCGAGTTTGGTGTGCCTAATCGTGCGGGCTGCACGGATGCGCCTCCGAGCCAAGTCTGTAGCTGCTGTGTGGTTGCAGTTTGCCCCTGCAATTGATAGGCCTGCTGCAACTTGATAAATTCTTCTAGATGCTGTTGCTGCTGTTGCTGCTGTTGCTGCTGTTGCTGCTGTTGCTGCAACTGTTGCAGCAACAATTGGACTTGCTCCGCGTGCTGCGTCTGCGGGTGCTGGAAGTGTGACGCCTGCGTTGCAAACGCAGCATGGATTACATACTTCAAGCGCACAAAGAGCAGCGTGTGTGCTGCTGCCGAATGAAGGTTGGCAATTGGAATCGGGTCAGTCAACTCGCCTGCTGTTGCTGCTGCTGCTGCTGCTGCTGCTGCTGCTGCTGCTGCTGCTGCTG
>ENA-UOXV01004894-UOXV01004894.1-marine-metagenome-genome-assembly--contig:-NODE-4894-length-15067-cov-5.498201_pt1 | contig 15067 bp, 10 predicted proteins | sample MGYA00238165_ERZ766961 | MGnify/ENA primary metagenome ERZ766961 (study PRJEB28924, sample SAMN03173240) | marine metagenome | biome: Marine; feature: Water; material: Subsurface seawater | place: North... | reverse complement strand
GGATGGTCGCCAGGAAGGGTAGGAGCGAAGAGTAAAACTTTTGGTTGTTGAAGTGAAAATCAGCGTTGTCAGTTTGAAATTGATTTGATCACAAGCCGACGCGCTTGACAGCCGCGGCCTCGCGGGTGACCTCGACGTGCGATGGCGCACATCGCGCTCCTCTCAGCCGCGTTCGCCCTCTCAGCGCCGAAGATCCAGGACATCGTCATCCGCGTCCTCGACGATAGAAGACGCGCGCGCGTGGGCGGCACGGATGCCGGAGACGCATCCATCTGGGATGTTCTTCTCGGCGCGCGATCCCGGGAGGCGCCCGCTTCCACGCCCCTCTCCCCGCCCCGATCCGCGGTGACCAAGCTGACGCGCAAGTCCATCGGCTCACCCCTGTCCACCACGTCGAAGCGCACGATGCTCGAGACGGAGATCGTGTTGTGCTCCGCGTGCCATCAGGGAGTCGGCACGCCGTCCTCCCCGGTCACGCCCCTCAGCGTTCCCGCGTCCACCCCGGGTAGCAACACGGTCAACTCCCACAGCGGCTTCCGCGGCGTACCCGCGCCCAAGCCCGACCCGTACGCCCCAAAGCCGCGGGACAGGTACCTCAAATGGGACGACTACTTCATGTCCGTCGCGTTCCTCTCCGCGCAACGGAGCAAAGATCCCAACAAGCAAGTCGGAGCCGTCATCGTCGGACCCGACAAGGTCATCATGGGCGTCGGGTACAACGGGTTCCCGCGCGGGTGCAGCGACAGCGACCTCCCTTGGGCCAAGAAGAGCGCAAACGACGACGCGATGGAGACCAAGTACGCGTACGTGTGCCACGCGGAGATGAACGCCATCATGAACAAGAACAGCCAGAGCCTACACGGCGCGACTGTGTACGTCACCATGTACCCGTGCAACGAGTGCGCCAAGCTGATCATCCAATCCGGGATTAAAGAGGTTGTGTACTTCGAGGGGAAGCTGGCGATGGCCCGGGGTGGGGTTCGAGCGGCGAAGCAGGAGACGCCCGAGCCTCGTGCCAAGACGTGGGGAGACTGGGCCCATGGGGACCTCGAAGCGAGGACGGGGAAAGGATGGGACGAGGACGCGGACGAAACCTCGGACTGGAAGCCAGCGCTGGCGGACAGGCTCGGGGACGGCGACACGTCGCTGGATGAGTCGATGGTCATCGACACGCCGGTCGGGAAAGGGGAGCTCGCGGACCTACGGCCAATCTCAAAGAGCCCTTGGCAATACGACGAGTACGGTGCTGGGAATCCGCGTGCGATGGATGACCCGCATCCGCATGATCCGACGCCGGCGAAGTCCACGCCGACGAAGGGCGGGATGCAGAACGACCCGACGTACGCCGCGGCGGAGAAGCTGTTCGGATTGGCGGGGGTGAAGATCCGGCAGCACACTCCGGCGGCGGTGATCGACGTGACGTATCACTGACGGATGTAACGGATTATACCTTCGAAGGTAACTCTTAGTCGTAATATGAACTTGATGCTGCTTACAAGAATACGCTATGTGCACAACTCTGGTGGTGACTCATCGCCGCCGTACAAGTAGTGGCGTCAATTAATGTGGTCGGAGGACTTAATCCCTGTTCTCAGCCTTGGACTTGGCGGCGGAGATCTCCTCCACGGCTTCCCACTCGACGGCGCAATCCTCGCCGGTGCACGCCTTGGCAGACTCGAGAGCCGCCTCGAGCGCCGCCTCGAGCGACTTGAGCCTGTCGGAGGACACGTTCACCTTCTTGGCGGAGGAGGCGGCGGACTCGAGCGCGCGGAGGGTCTCGATGTCGACGGACTCAGCCTCCTTGGCCTTCTGGAGCGCCGCCTGCGTCTCCTTGATGAAGTTCATGTCCGCCTCGGAGATTGGGACGGGCTCGAGCTCGGCGGGCGCGGGCTTCTTGTCGGAGGCAGCCTGGGAGAGCTCCTCGACCTCGTCCCACATGGCGGCGCACTCACCCACGCACTCCTCGGCGATCTGTGTGTTTAGTGGAAGGTGGGAACGGGTGGGGGCGGGTCGTCAGTGGGGAGAAAAACATTCAATCAATCGATACTTCCGTCGACGCGATCAGATAACGGGATCCTCGGGGCGTCGCGCGGGTTCGTGGACGCATCGCGGGACGCGCGTTCATCCCCGTTTAGGGTTCACACGTCCATCCACCAAAGTCCACGACGTTTCCACCGGGTCGGCCCGGAAGAAACGCGGTAAAGTCGGCGGCGAGTGGCGCGATCTACCTCACGGAGTGCGTCGCCGAACCCTCGTGACTGACCGGTGGACTGACATGACAAACAAATCTGCGCAGCGGCGCGGGGGGCGTGGGGGCGCGGCGTACCTTGAGGGCATCCTCGAGACGGTCGGAGACGTCGCCGGCGGAGGCGCGGACCACGATGGAGCGAGCCTTGACGGGCTGTGGACGGAAAGGGAGGGTCACGTCAGTCGCGAGGTCGTAGGGGAGACGGGGATCAGCACGCCGATTGGGGGCTCGTCGCAGCCGTCCGGCGATGGAGTTAGAAAAAAAGGCCGCGGAGGCTCACCTTCGCGGCGACGGCGGAGCGCGCGACGCGGGCCCTGGAGGCGGAAACACGCGCGACGGGGGCGACAACGCGGAGGGCGGACATGGTGGCGGCCATTTTGATGTTAAGTGCGGCGGACTACGCGATCCGTGCGGAACACTGTGGGTGGCACAGGGGCTCGGATTTACCAGTGACTGAACCCTCACCGGCCTCTGGTTGGGTAGGATTTTCAGATAAGCTTTCCTCGCCAGCTCACTCGTGTGTCACATTCCCGACCGTCGTTTTGAGGCTCTCGTGGACGGGAAATTGACGAGTTATTGACGAGTTATTCTGACGGTTCAAATTTTGCCTCGATTGAGAATTTTGCTAATGAATTTTTGTAATCGCACGCCGAACCCACTCTCCACCCTCTCTCCTCTCTCTCTCTCTCGCCGATGATATAATTTAGCACATGGCCTTGACACCCTCCACGAGGTCAGCCGCGCGCTTCACCATCGCCCTCTCCATCTCCGTCGCGTAAGGCACGGGCGCGTCCTCCATGCACAGCCGTGACACGGGCGCGTCGAGCTCGTCGAACATGGTCTCGGCGACGAGCGCCGACATCGTCGCGCCGACGCCGCCGGAGCGCGTGGACTCGTCGAGGATGCACACCTTGTGCGTGCGCGCCAGGGACGTACGCACGGTCTCGGCGTCGAAGGGCTTGAGGCAGGTCAGTTCCACGAGGTCGCAGTCGTACCCCTCCGCGTTGAGTTGGTCGATGGCGTCCTCAGCCTCCTTCGTGCCGTGGAGGTAGGTGAGCACGGTGACAGCCTTACCGGCGTCGATGGACGCCTGGGACGCGGTTCTGTGCACGGTAGCCTTGTGCAGGGGGAGGAAGTTGTCCACGACGCACGGCCCGCGGGTTTTCATCAGCTTCACGGGGAGCAGAAGCACCCCGGGGCCGTTGTCGCGAATCATGGATTTCGCGAGTCCGTACGCCTCTTGGGGCTTGGACGCTGTGCAAATCTTGAGACCCGGGATGCCCATGATGTACGCGTGGAACGGCTGGGAGTGTTCCGCGCCGAGGGACTGGTTCGGGGCGGTCCCGCCGGCGCCGATGACGGTCATGGGCATGTCGAACTGGCCTCCGGTGGTGGCGAATGTGTTCCCCGCGGAGGAGAGTTCGGCCATGCCGTAGATGCCAAAGTTGGCGTTCATGAGCTCGACGATGGGGCGGTAGCCGTTCATGGCCTCGCCGAGGGCTTTACCGATGAAGTGGCCTTCGTCGATGATCTCATCCGCCGCGCGGAGGGTACCGAACGCTTGCTGGGTGTTAGCCGGGACGTTGTAGGAGGAACCAGCCTGGAGGTCCTCGGCGTGCGCCGTGGTGGTGGGATCGCGGAGCATCTCCTCGAGGATGGCGAGGTTGACGGCGTCGCCGATGGAGATGCCGGCGTCGCTGCCGGCCATCGCGCGGAGCGCCTCGATGCGCGCCTTGAGCGCGGTGAGCGTCGCCTCGGGGACGATCGCCTTGGTAATCTCCTCGGCGGCGGCGAGGCCCATCACCGGCTCGCGCGTCGAGTAGTCGACGGCGCCGGTGGGATCGGGGTACTCGAGCTGCCCGGCGAGGTCCATGGGCGGCGGCGGGGATGCGTTGGCGAACTGGAGCGCCTTCTGGACCGTATCCTTGGCCTGCGCGGTGCAGGCGGCCATGTCCACGCGGGTCGCGTCGGCGGACTCCTCGAAGATCTTGATGGGATCGCACGCCGCGCGGGCCCAGCGCTTTTCATCCTTGCGGTTGCGCTCGTGCTCCGGGTCGGCGGGGGAGTGCCCGTTGAACCTGAAGGTGTGCACCTGGAGGATGGCGGGGCCCTTGGTGCGCACGTGGTTGATCGCGGCGCGGCCGATGCGCATGGTGTCCTGCACGTTCTGGCCGTCGGCGAGGACGCCGGGAATGCCGTAGTGCTTACCTTGGTTGAAAACTTCTTGGTTCTGGGCGACATCCTTGGTGAACGTGTTGATCGCCCGCCCGTTGTCGATGACGACGAAGAGGATGGGGAGGTTCTCCTTCGCGGCGGCGTTCAGGCACTCGGCCATGCGCCCGTTCTGCGCTCCGCCCTCGCCCACGAACACGATGGCGATGCGATCCTCGGCTTCGCCGGTGCCGAGGTGCTTGTCGAGGACGATGGACCTGGCGGCGCCGACGGCGTAAGGGAGCTGCTCGGCGACGAGCGCCCACCCGCCCTGGAAGTTGTTCTCCATGTCGTAGATGTGCATGGACCCGCCGGTACCGCGGCACGTCCCGCCGTCGCGGCCGAAGAGCTCAGCCATGATTGCGCCGGGGTCGACGCCGCACGAGAGCGCGTGGCAGTGATCGCGGTAGTAGGAGTGCTTCAAGTCGGTCTTGCGAATGGCGTTGCCGAGGAGGGCCGGGATGGACTCCTGGCCGTTGTCGAGGTGCATGAAGCCGCGAATCTTGCCGGCCATGTACGCCTGGTTGCACTCGTTCTCGAAGTCGCGGCAGAGCTGCATCATTGTGTACGCCTCGGAGAGCTCCTCGTCGGAGAGGGCGCCGGCTTCGGCGATGTCGGAGTCGGACATGCCGAACTCGGACTTGAGCACCGGCTGGGCCTCTTCCCACGGGGTGAGGATGCGGTGGCGCTCGAGGTTGGGGGGAACCTCGATGGTCTTGGCCTTGGTGGTGGAGGCGGCACGGATCACGGAGGTGCGGGCCTGCTTCTTGGCGTTGTTAGTGCGCCTGGACAGGTTGGAGCCCGCCCTGACGGCGGGCATCGCGGCGGATGCCATGGCAGACATTCGCTCGGTGTGACGGAGGACCTGTGGGGGTTGGACGGGGCGGGCGGGGGTCAGCGGGGGATGGGTGGTCCTTTCGGGGGCGACCGAACGGCGCCGCGCGAAATTTCTCGGAAAAAGAGCAGTCGTAGCCACAAACGAGGGGCCGCGGTCCATCGTTCGATAGACGCGCGCGTGGACGCGTTCAGTGCGCCGGACGTTTAGTGCTCGATGGCGGATCGATCAGCGACGAACGACGTCAGGTCATGGGAAGATTCTCACCTCGGGTACGAACGATGCGCGTCCGTGAGAGTGGCGGGGAGGCGCGCGGGTTGGAGCGCCGAATCGATTTTCAGGCGAACCGGAGGCTGAAAAACTGCAGCTGATTTTTCAGCCAATCAGGAACGCGGGCGGGCTTATCCAGAGAAACTTTTTGACGAGGCAAATCGACGGCAACGCCCGATCTGACTGTTTGCGCGTAAATGGAACAACACGAAATAGCCAATTATGGTGAACGCACACGCGACGGCTGAGTATCCGGTATCATTCACGAGGATAGTTTTGGTTTTGGCGATTGCCAAAACACACCTTGACCTTAGTTTCAACTCGAAGCGCTACTATTACGATACCTAACCCCCCCACACGCGATCCCTCACGTTCGCAGCGCCGCGAACGAGTTCGTCTCGATCATTCCCCAGCACGTCAGCATCCACCACGCCGGGAAGCATATCCATATCCCGTTCGCGACGCACACCACCGCCACGTACCACCTCGACGTCTTTGCGTAATACCGGTTCAAAAGGTAATTACCAAAGTAGAGAAGGGTGCCGTACAGCATCTGCCAGTTGAACACCATCCCGACGGCGCCGATGAACTTGGGCGACAGTGGCCCGAGCCCGCACGGGAGTTCATCGTAGGTGGCGAACCACGAGAGCGCCAGCGTGGGGAGCACGGTGACCACGCCGTTGCCGCTGTCGATCCAAAACCCAAACGATTTTTGATCGCTGTAGCTCGGGTCCAGCAGCGAGTACGTGCTCCATATGACGCTCCAGTACTCGTACGACAGCGCCTGCGCTACGGTGATGTGTTCGAATAGGCAGAGCGGCGACGGGAAATTTCTGTCGCCCACCCGCTTCTTAAACTCGAGGTACACCCGCCTCACTTTCTTCCGATGGATGAAGAGCGCGTTCTCCCACAGGCAGATGAGGAGGTTGACGGCGTTGAACAGCGTCAGGGCGCAGTGCGTCACGTTGACCACGCCGTGGATCTCCCGTTGGTACCACACGAACGGTAACCACGCGGCGCACACGAAAATGCACGTGTAAAAGAATGCGAGCATGGCGTCACTCGCGCGCGTCTCACACTGCGTCCGGGCCTCTGGTTGGTCCAACGAGCGCACGAGAGATCAGACTCATCAGAGGTGCCCACCCGGCTTCCGTTTGCTTCGATGGGGGAGGGAAGACGGCCGGTCGATTTCACCGACGATCGCTTTCAACGTTTTCGAAACTGAAAGGGAGGCGAATCGCTCCACCTCAGGTTCGCGAAACGCTCCAAGAAAATAAGTATCCTGAGACGTCAAGCGCCCCAACGCCTCCCGTCCGTACACCGCGCCCGCGCACGTCCCGGGCGCGCGCATCGCACGAACGCGCGGGTCCACCCGCGCGAACACACCCCGCGCTCGCGATCCGCGAACCCCGCCGCCCATCCGCGCGCGATCCGATCTCCCACCGCGCGCGTCGATCTTCCCTATCTCCCGTTGTCAACATCGGATTCCACAGATTCCCAACTGTCTCGAACCGATGACGACGGGCGCGATGATCTCGCTCGCGCCGACGTTCGTCGACCCCATGGCCGACGACGAGGACTACGGCGGCGCCACCGTCGCCACGATCACCCTCGACGACCCGTCCTTCGCCGCGCACCCCCGCGTCAAAGGGACGCTCGAGGACCACCCGACGGCTAACGACGGCGATTGGCGGGGAGGCGATACGTTACGCGACGCCAAAGTCGCGGCCCCGCGCGCGGACGTGAACGCGGTCGCCTCCCCGACGCCCGCGCGCGCCGACGATGACGCCCACGCGCTCGACGACCTCGACCTCTTCCACCAGGCGTCCATCGACGGCGACGAAGACACCTGGGACGTCCTCCTCGGCGCCTTCCAAGAGCACTGCCGCGACGCCGGGGGAGTCAATCGGAACATCGACTCGACAATCAACCCAACGCCGACTGATCACCGGCGTTCCTTCAGTCACCCGCCACCCCGGCCAACCTCCCCGAGCAACTTCCTCGCCATTCGCCACCCACGGTCGTCATCGTCCACGCTGAACTCCTCCGGCGAGTCCGCCAAGGATGGGAAGAGCTCCGACTTGCCGAGCTCAGACGAGTGCGACGCAGGATCCACCTCGACGCCTCGAGCTCTGGCTCGAACCGAAGCCATCACCGCCGACCTCGACGATGCGCTGCGACGGTGGTCCGTGAATAAGGAAATACCTCGGTCGGACGCGCCGGCGCCGGCGCACGCGCACACGAACCGCGGCGTGATTGGGGTTAACTTTGGTGACCCGCTGTCGTACGACTGCGAAGCCGACCTCAATTACGGCGGCGAGGACGTCAACCCGGATCCCGAGTTTGCCTTTGACGACGTCGCGTTTCCATTTGATGAAACGGCGCAACCGCAGCCGTTTCATACCGGCCACCACGTCAAAGCCACGCACGTCTCCACCGTCGTCGAGAGATCGTCGCCGGATCAGCTCATCACCACGGACGCGGGGAAAGGCCACGCGTCGCACGTGCTCCGATCGCTGATTTTCGGCAAAGGAGAACTTCGCCGCGGCAAGTGTACCGTCGCGCCTCGGGGACGGACCTCCGGTAAGCCCAACGCGCGGACCGGCAAGCGCGGCCGCCGCGGCTCGAGCAAGGCGAACAACATCCGCGGGTTCCCCGATCAAAGGACACGCGCGGCGAGGGATGACTTAACGGGCGACGGAACCGACGACGAGGAGACCATCGCTCAATACCCCGAGCGCGATCCGCTGCGATGGGCGGCTTCCGTCGACGTCACCGCCACGTCATCCGCCATGGACGCTGACGTGTCATCCACGATCCACGTCGCCACGCAGGCTGGCGTGTCGTCAGTTCAGATCGCGGGAATGACACGCGACCTACGCTCGCTCAGGGACGGCATCGCGGAGGAACTCGCGACGCTCTCGCAAACCGAGGTGAGTCCCTTGAGTTAATTTTCATTCTTACTTTTCATTCCCACACCCGTGTATCTCTGACCCATACCATTCTTCCCTCGTAGGCGAGGACGGTACGCGCGGCGCAGGCTGCGGACGCACGCGCCGAACGCGTCAACCACCACGGGCTCTTCGACGATAATTCGTTGAACGATGGATCAACGTTGAACGCCGCACGTCAATCCGTCGCCGCCGTCGCCCGACTGAGATTCCGCGAGTGCCGCTTCCGAATCCTTCGACAGTTCGAACGCGACGTCCGCGCCTGCCTCACGTCGCACTGCGGCGGCGCCAGTGTGATGGACACCGGACGTGGACACCTCGAGCACTGTGCGAATGACTCACCGTACGTCGGGTCCCTTCACGACTCACCCCACATGAGCTCAGGGACCCTGTCCGACCCGAGGGAAACCCGGGCCGCCGGTACTCTCAGCCGGAAACACTCGCAGACGCTCACGCAGCTCGCGAGGGACGCGCCGTCCAGCGCCCTCGCGCGTAAGCGGATCTTAACCACCGCCCAGGGTGACCTCACTGATGACCTCCAACAAGTGACCTCCAACAAGGCCGGCAAGAGCCCCGGTCGGCGGTTGAAGAAACAGCCTTTCAAGCGCGGCGGCGACGCTTCAAGCAAGCGCAGACCGAACCTGACCGCGCGGAAGCAGCACAGCGATCGTGCCACCGAGGTCCTCGAGCGCTGGTTCTGGGATAACTTCTACCCCACCGAACAGCGGCCGAAGCCGGTGCCGACCCGGGAGGAGAAGCTGTCTTTGGCGGCGGCGACTGGCTTATCGGAGCGGCAGGTGGCGGATTGGTTCGTCAACGCCAGAGCGCGTAAGTGGAAGCCGCGGATGGAGGCCATCATGAGGGAGGTTTGCGGCGAGATGGAACCAACCGAGGGCGGGGTGGGGCCCGCCGAGTGAGGGCCCACCGCCGGATGTGTACATACAGACGCGTTAGCTATTATCGTGTGAATAACTTAAACTTTTACGTCAATCATCTCGTGAGTTCTCTTCCCACGTCAGTGTCGGGCGCGCGCCTGAGCTCACGGGTTGGAATGGCGGGGACGAAGCCGGGGTTCGAGTGGGACGTCCCGGAGGATCGCGACGTGGACGCGGGCGATGAAGCTCGCCCGCACGTCGAGCCGCCCGCGCCGCGCCCGCACGATGCGTCGGTCGGGGGTGAGGACGACGCCGCGCGGGTGATCTACGGCGAGGTGTGCGCCATCTGCCGCGACGACGTCACCCGCCGCGGCCGCATCGACGCGTGCGACCACCTCTTCTGCCTCCCGTGCATCAAGCGATGGGCCAACATCGAGACCAAGTGCCCGCTGTGCAAGGCGCGCTTCTCGTTCATCCAGCCCGAGGATCTCGTCCCGCCAGATCCCGATGCGAGGCCGTCCACGCGCGGCGCCCAGCGCGCGGAGCTCAAACGCGTGTACCTCCCGCACAAGGACCAGGTGTACGAGGGCGACGGCGAACTGCCCGACGGCGTGGACATCGAGGAGGTTCTGTGCGGGCGGTGCGGCGACGGCGGCGACGAAGACAAACTCATGCTCTGCGACGGGTGCGACCAGGGCTACCACTGCTACTGCGTCGGGCTGGACGCCGTGCCCTTGGACGAGTGGCGATGCCAGATCTGCGCGGACGAGGACGGCGACGACGGCGCGGAAGCCCAACCGGCATCCGAACAGGAAGACGAAACGGCGGCGCGCGACGAGGCGATGGCGCGGGGACTGCAAAGGGCGGAGGACGCCGCCGCCGCTCGAGCCGAACGCGACGATCTCATCGCCGCCGCCCGGGAACGTGCCGCGAGGCTTCGTAACGCCCGTAACGCCCGGCGCGGCGGGACCACGAGCGGTGCCACGGCGGTGCGCACGGTCGGGTCCTATCGCCGAACACACGCGCACGATGATGATGATGAAGAGGAGGATGAGAATGAAGACGACGATGACTCACTGATGACAGCGATGATTCACCGTTCACGTCGGCGCCGGGCGCCCGCGCGTCCCGCGGAGCCCGCGTACCGCGCACCGAACGAGGACGCCAGCCGACGGGTACAGATCGCGCGCGTCGCGGAGCTGCGGCAGATGTGGGAGCGGTACAGGACGGGCGCGATCGGCTTTTCAGTCCCCGACGCCGAAGTCGACGACGACGATCCAGTCGCCGCGCCGATCGAGCCCGACCCGACCGAGGACAACAGAACGGACGACTGGGAGCTGGCGCGTCGAGCCGCGGAGCACAACCCCGCGGATGGGAACCGGCGCAGACGCGGGGATCCACCCGCGGCGAGGGTGGCGGCGTTCGGCGCATCCACCCGGGAGCTGAAACGGCCGGCGAGCCGGCGGGCGCGGGGGGTCAACTCGGTTCAGTTGACATCGTCTTCAACCCCGGGCGACGCGTCCCCGTTCTCGCCCGTCGCCGCTTCCGAGTGGGTGAACCCCCCTCCGCCGGACGCCCAACGCAGGCGGACGAACGTGGACACACGGGGAACGTACCAGCGGCGGCCCGGGGGTCGGCCCAGGGCGTACACCCTCCCGGCAGTCGTCGGATCCATCGGAGCATCCATCGGAGCTTCGAGGCTCCCGCCCGGCATCTCGTTCACGCCGCCGAGACCCGACGCCGACGTTCACGACTCACCTAAACGGGGCTGGTCCGACGATTCCGACGACGAACCACCCGCGGCGACGGCACCGAGTGGATCCAAGCCACGCCAAAGTCGGTCACCGGCGTTGCCACGTGGCAGGCATGACGTCCCGGCCACGTCCTTCGTCCCGCCGGGTCTCGTCGAACATTCGCAAGCGCTCGCTCGATCCGAAGCCGAGACGCGGCGGATCGAGCGCGAGACCGCCGAGCGCGCCAAGAACCTCGGCGCGCCCGATAAGAAACAGGTCGCGGGACGGGCCAGGCACTTCCTGCGACCCGCGTGGTGCCGCGGGCGGCTGACGAAGGATCAGTTTAAAGAGTACGCCAAGCGAGCGACAACCGCGGGGTTCGCCGCCGCCTGCGCCTTGGCGCTCAAGTCCAAGTCGCGGCTCGAGGGAATGTCGGAGGATGACGTGCTGGCGGGCGCGGAGGGACGGATGCGGGAGATGAACGCGGTGGTGGACAGGGCGGTGACCGCGTCGCTCGTGAAGCTGGGGGTGGAGATGGAGACACAATAGGGGTTCGTAGCGCGATAGCGAGATAGACGACGGTTGAATCAAACGAAAGAAACGAAGGTTCGAAGTCATTTATTTATGACAAGTGTCCGCTAAACTCGGAGCTTCGTGCTCAAGCCTGATGCCGCGATCGGAAGACATGACATGTACATGACACTTTGTACTGGAAATTATGGATCCACCAACAAAGTGAGACGTGCATCGCGGCATCAGGCTTGAACTCGACTCTCTCGCCCGGCGCCGGCGGTGGACCTCGTGAGCCTAACTCGCTCTTGCTGCATCATCTCGAGCGATGATTGTTAAGTTTGAAGTAGCAACTTAACGAAAGTAGCAAGAGCGAGGTTCCTTTGGAGATCAGACAGCTCACGGGGTTCACATCCGGCGACGGGTGTTCGACGTACCTTCACATCTTGACTACACCCTGGACGCCTCCGCCGGGTTTTTGGTCCCCGGCGTCGACCACACGTCCCAGTCGTAGTTTTCCTGAAGCTCCCGCTGCCTGTCCTCCTCGCGCTTCTGCTCGAGGAACTCCAGCGATGGCTTCGGGTGTTCCTTACCGTCGGGTAGCTCGTAGAAGTCCTTGACCTTGGGGATGTGTTCCGGGACGATGACGCGGCCGCGGTAGCTGGGATCCGCGCCGAGCTTCTCGAGCATGTCCTTCGCCTCGTCGTCGCACATGTTCGCGGCCCAGATCCACGGTGAATCCCCCGCGTTGTTCGAGGCGTTGATCTTGGCGCCTTTGGTGACGAGCATCTCGATCCCTTGGCACCATCCCTCGTACGCGGCGAAGTGCAGCGGGGTGTTCCCGGCGCCCTCGACCTCGTTCACGTCCTGGCCCGCGGCGATGAGCTTGAGCGCGAGATCCATGTCGCGGTTCATGATGGCGTTGTGGAGTTTCATGGGGCCGACGGTGCCGCGGCCGCGCATGCTGCCGCCGCCGTCCGGCTTGATGCCGACGCAGCCGTACTTCTCGGGGAACGGGCCCTCCACGCGGGTGTACCACGGGTTCTTCTCGACCATGTTCGTGGAACCTATACGTTCGAGGTGAGTGAGTTTTTCGTTCAGTCGATCGGAAGATTCGAGGAATTTCGGACGCGACGCGCGGGGTATCCCTCCGCGCGGGCGGCGTATCACGCGGCGCGTGGGGCATCGGGGCTCGGGACGGTGCGTGGGGGCGGTATCGCGGCGAACATGTCGGGGCGTACCTGGGGATGCGCGGTGTGGATGTGACGACGGAAGGCTTCGGAGCTCCCGAGAAACGGACCCGCCGAGAAGCGTTTTTTTGGCCATCTCGAAAACCCGCTCGCCTCCCGTTGACGAAACAGGACAGGACGTGATCTGCTGCACGAAGCGCTCGGCACCTGTTGAACGCGTGAGAGATCGGTTGGGGCTTCACAGCCGTGGGGCCAGTGCGGGTGTCGCATGTCGGATACCCCCGCGTATCACCCCGTCGCCGGCGAGGACCCGACTGAAGACACGTCAGAGAAGATGAACCCGCCGCTCGGCCACCGCGCGAGCGACCACACCGGCAGCGTCCGGCTTCTCGAAGCCCTGCGCCACGACAAGGATTCGCCCGCGATCCTGACCAACTCGGGCGCGGCGGGCACGAACCGCAACGCGGAACCCGCGCGGCTGTGGGGCGTCCCGCTTCGATTCGCGGATGAACGGACCCTGGCGTACTTCCTCGGCACCGGCGCGGTGGTGTGCTACCTCGCATTCACCGCCACGCAGGAAGGCGTGTTCGCATCCATGGGTGGCGCGCACGGAGGCATGGTCACGCTGGTCACCACCGCCGTGTACTGCGTACTCGCGCTGTTCGAACGCGTGCGAAGCGGCGAGATGCATCGGAAAGGCTCGTGGAGGGATTACTTCATCCTAGCCGCGTGCACCAGCGGGGGAATGTACGCCACGAACGCGGCGCTCGCGTACCTCAACTACACCACCCGCATAGTCGCCAAATCGTCCAAGGTGATTCCCACCATGCTCCTAGGAACCGTGATGCAGGGACGGCGATACGCCGCGTCCGAGTACGCCGCCGCGGGTATGCTGGTCGTGGGCATCGCGCTGTTCACGATGGGAGACGTGGACACCTTGCCGTCGTTCGAGGTCAAGGGTATAATACTCATAGCCGTCGCGCTGTGTCTGGACAGCGCCGCCGGGAACTTTGAGGAACGGAGGTTCTTCAACGTCCCGGACCCGGTGCACCACGCGGAGGTGGTCTACCACGCCAACCTGATCGGCATGGGCATGACCTGCGTGGGCATGAGCTTCAGCGGTGAACTGTGGGTCTCCATCGAACACGCGGTGAACAACGTGGCGTCGGTTCCCCTCATGGCGCTCGCCGCGCTCTTCGGCTACCTCAGCGTCAGTTTCATTCTGTTACTGATCCGGCACTACGGCGCGTCCAACACGGAGGTGGTGAAGAGCATGCGCAAGATGGTGAGCATCGCGTTGTCCATGATGCTGTACCCGAAGCCGTGGGACTGGAAATACGGCGCGGGCGCGGTGAGCACCACGATCGGACTATACGCACTGTACTCGATCAAGCGAAGGAAATATCTCGCCGCGGGGGGCGGGAGCATGGAGGCGGCCAAGTGACGATTTCACACCTAATTGCATTTAGGTTATTAAATAGCTAGAAACATACACTACCACACGCCCGCGAGCTCGCTACCGGGGACGAACTCGTTGTGAAACCCGAAAGGCACGCGCACGGGCACCTTCACAGTCGCCGTCACTTGAAACCCGCCGGTTTTTTCGTCCCGTCCCAGCGCCAATAGTTCGGTCCGTTCCTCGTTTAAGACGTGAACCATGACGAGCAGGTGCCCGTCGTCCTCTGACGTGGACTCCGGGTCAGGTACGAAGACGATGTCGCCGCACGCGCGTCCCTCGCCGAGGTCATGTGTCCACACCTTCCCGGTGGCCAAATCGTGCTTCATCACTTTGTCGAAGGATGGAATATCCATGCGGTTCACCGGCTCTGTCCCGGGCTTGTACCCGGCCGTGTAACAATACCCGTACGGAAGCCCGACGTGATTGGGGTTAACGCACGGGAAATCGCTCGGCTCGGCGCACATGCGCGTGGACGACACAACCGTCCCACTCTCCACGTCAACGATCCAACGCCAGAGCGTCGCGACGTCCCTCCCGTGACCAGCCGCGTCTGGATGATTTGATTTGTATTTCCCCGCCGATCCGTAATCGGACACGCCCACCGCGTTTTCGTTGAAGAAGCTGACGTCCTCGCCGTACCCGCTGACGCCGGCTTCGAACCCTTTCGCCATTCCCAGCGCGTTCGTCGCGTCCGCCTTGCACACGTCGACGACGACGCGGTTCGGGTAACTCGGGTCGTCGTGGCAGTTGACAACATGGTAGCAAAAACACCTGTAAACAAAACG
>ENA-UOXV01004893-UOXV01004893.1-marine-metagenome-genome-assembly--contig:-NODE-4893-length-15068-cov-6.405848_pt1 | contig 15068 bp, 12 predicted proteins | sample MGYA00238165_ERZ766961 | MGnify/ENA primary metagenome ERZ766961 (study PRJEB28924, sample SAMN03173240) | marine metagenome | biome: Marine; feature: Water; material: Subsurface seawater | place: North... | reverse complement strand
CTATGGTATTTCCAAAATGACCATTTGGCTGCTCAGTGAGTATAACATTGTAAAAATCTCGTTCAGCTCTTTTGTATGCAAAGTCATCCTCTGTTTTACCATTGCCTTCAAGTTCAGCAGCATAGTTGAACATCATTCTGCATTGACCAAATAAATCTAGTCCGATATTCGAAAGTGCAATGTCTTCTTCCAATATGGGGCCATGAGACGACCATTCTGACATCCTATGGCCTAAAACCATTGCATTATCTCCTAAACGAAGACAATACTTAATGAGTGCTTCTTTAGTATCCATAACTAAATATGTTTGGCCCCTTCAGGCATTTCATAAAATGTTGGGTGGCGGTAAATCTTATCATTAGATGGATCGAAAAATGACTCCGCATCATCAGGATTAGAGGCTACAATCTCATTTGCTGGTACAACCCAAATGCTTGTGCCTTCGTTTCTTCTTGTATATAAATCTCGCGCATTCTGAAGCGCCATTTCAGCATCAGCTGCATGCACACTTCCTGAATGTTTATGAGGAAGCCCTGGCTTACTTTGAACGAACACTTCCCATAGTGGCAATTGATTATCAGACATAATTTTTTTGGTTTGGTTTATGGATTAGGCTACTTGAAGTTTTTCTCTTTGTTTCTGGGCATATGCTTGAGCTGCTTCTCTCACCCATGCTCCTTCATCGTGTGCCTTTTTGTGATGCACAAGGCGTTGTTTGTTGCAAGGACCATTTCCTTTCACAACTTGATAAAACTCCTCCCAATCAATCTCACCGAAGTCGTAATGTCCTCTTTCTTCATTCCATTTTAAATCTGGATCAGGCACAGTAAGGCCAATGACTTCAGCCTGTTGGATTGTTTTATCGATAAACTTTTGACGAAGCTCATCATTCGATTCTCTTTTGATTTTCCACTTCGAGGCATTTCCTGAATTAGGAGAATCACTGTCATGCGGTCCGAACATCATTAATGAAGGCCACCACCATCTGTTAAGTGAATCTTGTGCCATTGCTTTCTGCTCTGGACTCCCTAGAGCCATATCTGCCATGATTTCATAACCTTGACGTTGATGGAAAGACTCTTCCTTACAAATACGAATCATCGCTCTTGAATAAGGACCAAATGAAGTTCTTTGAAGACTAACCTGATTTACAATTGCAGCTCCATCGACAAGCCAGCCTATAGCTCCAATATCTGACCAAGTTAAACTTGGATAATTAAATATGGAAGAATACTTTGCACGGCCTTCATGTAAGGCATCTAGTAACTCATCTCTTGAGATCCCAAGAGTTTCAGCTGCGGAGTACAAATACAATCCGTGTCCTGCTTCATCTTGGATTTTCGCCAATAGCACCACTTTAGACCTTAGGCTTGGAGCGCGTGTTATCCAATTTCCTTCAGGCTGCATTCCTATAACTTCGGAGTGCGCATGCTGAGACATTTGCCTGATCAAATGCTTTCGGTAATCGTCTGGCATCCAATCTTTAGGTTCGATTTTCTCGTCTCTGTCAATTTTAGCTTGAAATGCTTGTTCCAACATATTGCTGTCCATAGTGCTTATTTTTGGTTCTACAATTTTAGCGAAAATTCCGCTATCACAGTTACCACAAGGGCTTTAACTCGTTCTGATATTAATCAGTTTTCAATAAGATAAACCATGTTCATTATGGATTGTTTTACGGTTTATTAATCTTACTTTTGCGCCATTAAATAACAGCACATGTTTTATCCACTACAAGTAAAAGAAATTCGAAAAGAGACAGCAGATTGCGTTTCAATTTCCTTTGCCCTTTCCCCTGATCAACAATCTGATTTCGAGTATATTCAAGGACAGTATTTGACCTTCAAAAGAAATATCGATGGAGAAGAAGTTCGTCGTTCTTACAGCCTTTGTTCAAGTCCTCATGCCGACAATGAGTTAAGAGTTGCTGTGAAAAAAGTAGAAAATGGTCGCTTCTCTAGCTTTGCAAATGAAGGATTAAGAGAGGGAGATATCTTAGAGTCGATGCTTCCTATGGGTAACTTTTACCCTCAGTTGAATTCCTCTAATTCAAAAACTTATGTGATGCTGGCTGCAGGAAGTGGAATCACTCCAATCTTTGGTATCATTAAAAGTATCTTGAAAGAAGAACCAAATTCTAAGGTTCAACTTATTTTCGGAAACAAAAGTGACAAAGACGTTATTTTCAAGGCCGAAATCGACAACTTAACTTCTTCTAATTCTGCTTTAGAAGTTCATTACGTTTATTCGAGACAAGCTTCTTCACACCCCCTATTTGAAGGCCATATTAGCGCAGATAAGTTTAAATCTTTTGCAGCACAAAATAGCTCACTGAATGCTGCTGATGAGTATTTTATCTGTGGGCCTGAAAAGATGATATTCGATCTTAAAGATCACTTGGAAAGCACAGGCCTTAGCAAGGAAAAAATAAGATTTGAATTGTTTACTGCTGTAAGCGCTCCTCAAAAAGATACTTCTACCCAAAGCTCAAGTTCTACAAGTGGTGCTTCTCAGGTTAAGGTGATAATGGATGATGAGGAGTTTAATTTCGAACTAGAAGAATCAGGTGATGTGATTCTTGATGCAGCCATTGACGCCGGTGTAGATGCACCCTATTCATGTAAAGGAGCTGTTTGTTGCACCTGCAAGGCCAAGGTTATAGAAGGTGAAGTAGAAATGGAAATGAATTATGCTTTGTCGGATGATGAAGTTGAAGAAGGTTTCATTCTTACTTGTCAGGCTCATCCGAAAAGTGCCAAATTAGTAGTGGATTACGACCAGCTTTAATGGCTCGGCTGCTAATTTTTTTAGTAAGAATAATCGCCCTACTCCCTTTTGGAGTTCTATTCCTCTTTTCAGACTTTCTCTATTTTATGCTTTTCGGTTTGTTCTCCTACCGAAAACAGGTTATTAGAGAAAATCTCGTTAAATCATTCCCAGAAAAAAGCACAGCTGAAATAAGAGCTATCGAAAAAGGCTTCTATCATTTCTTCACAGATATGATAGTTGAGACAATCAAGAACTTTCGTATTCCTACAGCTAAAACAGGGAAGTATATTCAGATAAAAAATCCAGAGCTGCTGTCAGAATTCTTCCAAAAAGAAAAGAATGTTCTGGTCGTCATGGGACATCACGGAAACTGGGAGTACATCTTGTCGATGCTCAACCCACTAATCGACCATCAACTAAATGTCTTATACAAACCTTTTAAAAGTGAGGTGTTTCATGAAATACTAGCTTACGAAAGAAGAAAGCATGGCATCGAGATTATTCCTATGAAGAGTGCGTTGAGAACAATGATGCGCTACGATAAGCCTACAGTTACAGTATTTATTGCCGACCAGGCTCCTTCGAATGTCGATACTTTATGGACAAATTTCTTAAATCAGGAAACTCCCATTTTTGAAGGTCCTGAAAGGATCGGTGCGCACTTAAAATCTCCTGTTCTATTTCTCTCTGTTAAGCGCACAGGAAGAGGGCATTATGAACTTGAGTTTAAACTAATTTCTGAGGATGCTTCGAAAGAGGATACAAACCAAATAAGTTTGGAACACACTAAAATGTTAGAGGCCGACATAAATCGTCAGCCTCATACGTGGTTATGGTCTCATAAACGCTGGAAACGCCAGCGTCCGAATGATATTGAGCTAATTAATTAGCCTTAAACTTTGAAATGATGTTCTCCCCTTCTGCGGAGCTCAAATTCACAATGTAAACCCCTGGTGTGAGGTCTAGCGCTATCTCTTTCTTCCATGGCTGAAAGCCCTCTGAAATCTTAGATGAATAGACGAGTTTACCATCCATTGATATGACACTAAGCTTTGCTTCGTTCACCTTCACTTGAGTTCCAGAGTTTACAGATAAAATCCCTCTGTTAAACACAAAACTTGATCTTGCCAGCTGACTTGCATCTTCTAGCCCTGTGATATCCACATGGAATTGATCATCGGCGATTGCAGTTTTACCCGCTACTTGAACACTTATTGGCACACTTCCGAACCCTACAGCTGCTGGAACAATTGCAATTAACCTGCGCCCATTAGCACTTGAGAGTGGCGTTCCAGTTGGCTCGGTTCCAAAGAATACGCTATTGTTTGCTCCTACTGGATCGAAGTTGGCTCCGTTGATAGTCACAGATGCTCCTCTCGGCCCCGAACCTGGGCTAAAGCTAGTGATTACAGGATCAGTAGTGTAAACAAAATCTTCAGCGGTGCTGGTTGTGGTAGTTCCTACTGTCACAGAAATAGGACCGTCAGTTCCAGCTGCAGGAGCCTCGACAACCAGTTGAGTTGTTGATGCAGAAATGATATTCGCTGTAACGGAGTTTGCAAATTGAACTTGATTCTTCGCAAGAGTATCATTGAAATTCGTTCCGCTAAGAGTAACCTGCATTCCAGCAATCCCTTTTTTAGGACTGAAATCGGTAATTGTTGGCGGATTCGTCACACTTGAAACTGTAAAGGACTGACTGCTCATTATCGAGATCCCTCCAATAGTAAGTTCAATAGGTCCATCCTGAGTTCCAGCAGGAACTTGAACTACAAGTAATCCAGGATTTGCAGAAAGCACTGAGGCTTGAATACCTCCAGTAAATTCAACACGATTATTAGAAGGTGTTGGACTAAAATTTGTTCCATTGATAGACACCTGCGAACCTATAGGTCCAGCAGTTGGAGCTATACTGGTAATGTTATGAATAGGACTTGTAGTTACCGTGAAAGTTGAAGAGAACAAGTTTCCTGAACCCACTTGAATTGGTCCCGATTGAGCTCCTGTTGGAACTAAAACTTCGATTCGAGTAGCAGAGTTGCTAACTATGTTAGCCGAAACACCTGGAGCAAAGCGCACGCTTCCTGCAGGGTTTGGAAGATTAGTACCACTAATAACTACAGTGGTTCCAACAGGTCCAGCTGTCGGGCTTATCCCTGTAATTGTTGGTGATCCAGTAGAACCAATTGTAAAGGTAGGTGTGAACAAGGCACTTGGACCAGTTCCAATCTGTATAACCCCTGTTTGTGCCCCATTTGGTACAGTAACAACAATCGAGTTTGCCGTACTAGAAATAACATTTGCTGCCACTCCTGGAGCAAATAACACCGTACTTGGAGGATTAGGAAGGTTTGTTCCGCTAATCGTTACGATGGTACCAGTATTACCAGAAGTTGGATTAATTCCTGAGACAACGGGGCCTCCGCCTCCACCTGTCATTGTATAGGACCTTGAGAAGATATTATTACTTAGCCTTGGGTCTGGGGTGTATACCGATCTTACAGATACATTAAAGCTTCCTGCGCTACTTGGAAAATCTTTATCAAAGGCCTGAGGTGCACAGTTTATAAGAAGTCCTACAGAGGCATTGGCAGCAATTGAACTTGAAGTTGGAAAAAACACACTGTCAGTAACTGATCCGATGGTAAGAATCCCTGCCCAGGTAACACCTGGAGGAATAGCCGATGTTCCCTGGTTGGTTAATTCGAATCTAATTTGATTTAAAGCAGTTCCAATCGCAATGCTTCCACCTGGATTAACACTAGGGTTAGTAATACTGATATCAGTTACCGCCCAATCATAGCTGTTACTGCCACCTGGGCTTGTCATGGTATATCCAGTACAAGACTGATCGTTCGAAGAATTTGGATCACCGGTCATATTCGCCTCTACGCATATGTTAAAGGCTCCCGTAGCTGTCGGAAAATTGTAATTCAGCGCTGGTGCAGTACAATTGATGAAAAACTTAGTGGAGGCTCCTGGAGCTAGAGGACCACCCAAAGTACCCGCAAGTGCTTGAGGAGTTCCATTACCAATAGTGATGTCAATATTAACTGTTGTTCCTGCAGGGGCCGTCGTAAGACTGCTGTTGTTTACAAGAAAGAAAGTTACAGAGTCTAGAGCTGTTCCAGTAGTAATATTACTTGAAGGACTGAACGGTCCTGTAGTAGTATTAACTGCACGAACATTGGAAATACTAAAGTCAATTTGAGCAAAACTTGCAAAAACGATTAGGTTAAGGAGTAGAGTGTAGACGATTTTTTTTCATGGTATCGATTAGACCGCGAAGATACAAATGATTGCATTACTAGCAAGTTTGTTTAGCTATAGGTCACTTCATCTTAACCTTGATGTAATAGATTGATTTAGGGGGGATTACAAAGTCTCTAGGTTGAATTTTATCCCCGTCATAAACCATAAAGAGCTCCGAATTATCGTAAATATCAGCTTCTTTTACCCAGGAATTTAATCCAATCGAAGAATACCAATCCCCTGAACTTAAACTATAGGTCTCTACTCTACCGGTACTTCCTCGAAAACGCAACTTCCCTTTAAAATAGATAGCATCAAGCTTTATTGGAATATCTGACTTATTCATCAGATAGAAATATGCTGTTAGTTTCTGTTCCTCATAAAACCCACTGAAACTAACCTTTCCAGTTTTTATAAGCGCCGGTATATTGCTTGCCCCAGTTCCGATCAGCTTTTCGACATCTTTATTCATGATGTTCATTAAGAAAAACAGTGGATAGAACGCTGCTCTTTCATAAACCTTTGCTCTATTATCAACCTCCTTTTCCAAGAGTGCTTTTCTTGAAAACAATCCTTCATAGTTAATGGGATGCCAAGTTTTATTGTAAAAAAACCGCTCGATAAGGAAGCTGTCTCTTAAGTTTTGCTCGATACAAGCTCTGCCGAAATCATACACAATGTTTGCCTCGAGAAAACTGTTTTGAATTTTTCCTGAACCAAGGCTCAGACCAAAGGAACTGAGCCAAATCTTCTTGGAGAATTGCTTTTTCAATTCAAGGAAGTATTCAGGCAAGTCTTTCAGCTGATAGTCTATCAGACGTTCCAATGCACAAGCAAACTGCCTTTCGATTCCTGATTTCTTGGAACATTTACCTATATCAAAATGGAGCTGTAGGGCCCAAGCATCTGCAAAATCAACATTTGAGACTTTGGTATTCCATTTTGAGTTTTCTGGATCAGACTTCACATTCAAATTGAATTTTTTGAGTGGTGAAATACAAAGTCCAACTGGTACCTGGTTAAAATTTTTGTCTAGGATCTTCTTAAATGCATTGGCTCTCTGAATGTATACTTCGGGCTTTTTGAACTGAGAACGATAGTTCTTATGATAAAGTCCGTAACCCATTTCTACACCTGAAAGCTCTACTCCACTCGACTTGACGAGCTCAAGTATCGCTTTAAAATCATTGGTGTCGCCTGTGAAAAGATTAGCCACAAGTTGCAATTTGATATTTCTAGCCGACATGAACTCAAAGGCTGTCTTAAAAGGATTCTTACAAGACTTATAGGATTCCTCATATTGAATCAGCTCGGATCTAATAACACTGTCCTTTATGGCTTCAAGAATTGTTAAGTTTAATGCCTCTCCAGGTAGAAGGTAGTTGGCAAGATGCGAAGAAGGAAATCGCATAATGGCAGGCTCGAGCTTATCAAAATATCTTAACAAAAGGGTATCCTTCTCTTGGATAGGCAGTAGAAAGTGGTCAAGGGATAAACCGAGGACATTTGCTTCTAAAGCTGCAGATTTTGCAAGATCAATGTTAACAAGCAGTCCCTTGTCTTTTACCTTATCTTCTTCTTGCGCAAGAACCTGAAAGGGAACAGAAATCAACAAAAACAAGGCAAATAAGCAATACGCTTTCACTCTCCTCAAATCCTTTAGCCTCATTGCTGCAAAGATACAATTAGCCAGAAGCAAATTGAGTACTTTTGCCGCATGTTAAATTCAATAGAAGAGGCAGTAGAAGACATCAAGGCTGGCAAGGTTGTTATCGTCGTTGATGATGAAGAAAGAGAGAATGAAGGCGACTTCATTGCAGCTGCTGAAAAAGTTAGTCCTGAAATGATCAATTTTATGGCTACTCACGGAAGAGGTCTGATCTGTGCATCGATTTTGGAAGATCGCTGTGATGAGCTAGATCTGAAATTGATGGTCGGAGAAAACACTGCAGTTCATGAAACGCCATTCACTGTTTCAGTAGATTTAATTGGCCACGGCACCACAACTGGGATCTCTGCATCGGATCGTGCTAAAACTATTCAAGCTTTAGTTGATGACAAGACTAAAGCGAGTGATTTAGGGAGACCTGGACATATTTTTCCGCTTAGAGCAAAACAAGGTGGCGTTCTACGACGCCCTGGGCACACTGAAGCTACAGTCGATTTAGCGCGTATAGCAGACTTAAAGGCGGGCGGAGTGCTTGTCGAGATTATGAACGAAGACGGAACCATGGCCAGGCTTCCCGAATTAAAAAAGATTGCAGAAAAACACGAACTGAAGATTATCAGCATTGCTGATTTAATCGCCTTCAGAATGAAAAACGAAAGTTTGATTGAACGTGAAGTTGAATTTGACTTTGAAACTGACCTAGGGAAATTTCACTTAGTTGCGTTCCGTCAAGTTACAACCGACGAAGAACATATCGCCATTACTAAAGGAACGTGGACGGAGGACGAAGCCGTACCTGTACGTGTTCAATCCGCTTCCCTCCTAACCCACATCTATGAGAATTTCAGAGGAAAAAACGGTCAGTTTCTCCATGAAGTAAGCAAGATGATGGTTGAGCACGGCAAGGGTGTGGCCTTATTCATGCATCAAGCCTCAGCTAAGGGATCTTTGATTGATCACCTTCAAAACATTAAAAACAACTTAGACGAAGAGACCGTAAAAAGTGATGCTTTGTACTACAAAATGGACAAGCAAGATTACGGGGTTGGAGCTCAAATCCTCAGAAATCTAGGGATTAGAAAGATGATTCTGGTATCTAACAATCCACAAAATAGAACTGGCCTAATCGGTTATGGATTGGAAGTGGTTGATAATATGAAAATCTAATGGAGCTTCCTTCGAAACATCTTCAGGCAGCGGTCGAAGCACTGGGTTCTTTGCCAGGCATAGGTCAACGTACAGCGCTTCGCCTTGCATTGCACTTGTTGCGACAACCTGAGGGAGACATCGAGAAGTTCTCAAACTCTTTTTCGGATTTAAAAAAGCATGTTCATCACTGTGCAAGCTGCAACAACATTAGCGATGATGAAATTTGTTCGATTTGTACTGATCAGAAAAGGGATCAATCTTTAATATGTGTGGTTGAAGATGTTAGCGATGTCATCGCAATTGAGTCAACCCGGCAATACAAAGGATTATATCACGTTTTAGGCGGAGTAATATCCCCTATGGATGGCATCGGCCCACAAGATTTATCGATTTCACTCTTATTAGAGAGAGCAGAAAAAGACGGAGTTAAGGAATTGCTGTTTGCCTTGAGCACAACAATGGAAGGAGATACAACTGCATTTTATCTCTTTAAGAAACTAAAAGATGCCGCCATTAATATCTCCACATTAGCCAGAGGAATTGGAGTTGGAGACGAACTTCAGTATGCTGATGAACTGACTTTAGGTCGGTCAATCTTGAATCGCACCTCCTATGAGGGGAGCATATCCAAATCATAAATTGGAGCGGAGATTATCCATAATCATTGTCAATTACAATGTGCAGCACTTCCTTGAGCAGTGCCTTCTCAGTGTAAAAGATGCGATAAAGAATATTGACGCTGAAGTCATCGTTGTCGACAATCAATCGGTAGATGGATCAGTAGAAATGCTAAAATCTCGCTTCGATCGGGTTAAGCTCATTGAAAGCAAAGAAAACCTTGGCTTTTCAAAGGGAAATAATCTTGCAATAAAGGAAGCTAAAGCTGATTACATCCTCTTATTGAATCCCGATACATTGGTTGCTCAAGACAGTTTTGAAAAGTGCATTCAATTCATGGATGATCATCCCGATGTTGGGGGCTTGGGTGTTAAAATGATCGATGGAAAAGGTCACTTTCTACCTGAGTCAAAAAGAAGCTTACCGACTCCGGAAGTTGCTTTTTACAAGGTTTTTGGTCTATCAGCCCTTTTTCCAAAATCAAAACGCTTCGGGAAGTACCACCTTGGTTATCTCGATGAGAATGAAAACCATGAAGTGGAAGTTTTATCAGGAGCTTATATGATGCTTCGCAAAGAAGCTTTAGACAAAATTGGTTTGCTTGACGAAACCTTCTTTATGTATGGAGAAGACATTGACCTCTCCTACCGACTCAACCTCGGGGGATACAAGAATTACTACCTGGCAGACACGAGTATCATTCACTATAAAGGCGAATCCACTAAGAAGAGCAGCGTGAATTACGTGATCGTTTTTTACAAAGCCATGATCATTTTTGCGAAAAAACATTTTAGCTCTCAAAAGGCGGGTCTTTTTTCCTTGTTCATCTATTTCGCTGTCTTTTTCAGGGCTGGTATAGCTTTAATGAATCGATTTTTCCAGAAGAGTTATGCAGTCATCATCGATTTCATCATTGTGTTTGCAGGCTTGTTTGGTATCACTAGTTGGTATGAACAATATAGCGCTCAAAGTTATCCCGACGAAGTGCTTCTGTTCGCACTCCCACTTTACAGCATCACATGGGTTATAGGCCTTTGGTTAGGTGGGGCTTATGACAGACCCTACAGCTTGCGTCGTTTCATTTTAGGAATAAGCATTGGGACAATTATGATCTTGTCTGCTTATGGGCTTCTAAGTGAAAGTTATCGATTCTCAAGAGCCATCATCCTTATTGGCGCTGGATTTACTGTACTGTCGGGAATCAGTTTTAGGTGGCTTTTGAGTGTTTTCAAATTGGAAGAGTTTAAGCTTTTTTACGAGCGAAAGAAACGTTTCCTAATTGTTGGAAATGCAAGCGAATTTGAGCGTGTGAGTCACTTGCTTTCTGAGACCAGTATCGAAATTGAATTTGCTGGCAGAGTTGAGTCAGGGCATAAAGAGCATCACGAAGAAGAGAGTTTCGTTGGGCATTTGGATCAACTCTTAGAATTAATTAAAGTTTTTAGAATTGATGAAGTGGTATTTTGCTCGCAAGATCTTGAATCCGGGCAAATCATTCAACGTATGTCTTTGCTTGAAAACAGCAATGTAGACTACAAAATAGCCCCTCCTGCCAGTAAATTCGTCATAGGTTCAAATTCAATAAACACCACGGGCGAATTATATTCCGTAAAGCATCTGAACAACATCAGCAAAGCTGGGAACAAGAGACTCAAACGTTTATTCGACTTGTCCGTTTGTTTCATCAGCCTCTTGCTAAGCCCGATGCTCATATTTATTCAAAAAAGACCTCTTGGCTTTATTGGGAATATTCTACAAGTTGCATTTGGATTAAAAACTTGGGTGGGATTCTCGAATCCAAAAGACCCAAACCTTCCTAAATTAAAGCCCGGAGTTATCAAAGCGGGAGGTCGTGATGAGGAGCATTCATTGCAGAAAGACATCATTTACGCCAAAAACTATGCTCCTCAAAAAGACTTGAAGTTGATTAATAGCGAGCTAAGAAACTTAGGTTCCTAGGGAAGGCTTTGCATAAACTGCCAAACGGCTTTACGCTTCAATTCCGATTCTGCTTCTTGATAAGCCGCATTTGAAGCTGATTTCCAGTCGAGCCCTACCCCTTTCACATCAGAGAAGTTATACTTGAACATGAGCTCATTTGTCTTGCTTTTGATAATGCTTATCTCCCCATTCAAATAAGCTGTATGGAATTCCTTATTCACTCCGGCTTTCCTGGTATCTACTTCAATTACTGCCTTATAATCAGGGTTTTGTTCATCACTTATAAACCCTTCATTGCTCATGGCAGCTTTAAAAGCATTAGAAAGTGGTGACCTTTGAGCATTACCAAACTCCTTTTCAGTTGAAGCAACACTGATTTTTGGAGAACGTACATCAATTAAAAATACAGCCTGTGGTACTCTGAGCTTTTTGATGAATGCTCTCAGCACCTTATCTGAAAAATCATTGAGCACAGGTTGGGCAGTAACTTCGACTCTTGAGATGCCTTTGCTAAGTTTTATTGAAGTTCCGGCCTGGCCCTGTTGATTTGTAGAAGCCTTAGTTGGATTTGGACGAAACCTACTCGATTCGAATTTTAACTCAACTCCTGTAAGTGCCTTTCCTTTTGAGTTGCTCAGGCTGAAAGCAATTTCATTTGCACCTATACTTTGCCCCCAGTATGTGTTCAAAGCAGAAACATCTCCCTGATACATAGCCTTAATATTAATATTTCTGAGTCCCTTTTCTATGCGTTCCTGCAAGGCTGTTCCAAAGAACACTTTTCTACCATCGAGCTCAGTACTTAGGTCTTCTTCTAAAAAGCGCTCAATTTCTAAAAAGGCCTGAAAATAGCTCTCTAGGGCAGAAATACTCTCTCCTGTTCGTGCTTTTTCATCCCCTTTTTCAACATAAACTTTGGCCTTTTCAATTGCCGTTTTTATGCGTCTTGCTTTAATCTCTTTATGGGTGGCTTTAGACAATCGGTAATAAACCCAGAACTCTTCATTTGATTCCCATGCCCCTGCCATTTCAAAGTCTTCAAGATCCTGCTTGATCATCAATCGCATATTGTTGGAAAAGGTCTCTCTGAATTCATCGTTATCTTCAAACTGCTGCAAAACAGAGTTACCTGCGACACTGACCTTTATTTCTGATGACAAGTCACTTAAAGCATTCTTTTTTGCGATGTTCGGGTATTCGGCAGGACTAAACTTTTTCATAGCCATTCCAATCCCGATGTAATACGAAGAAGAAACCGGCCTTTGAGTAACCCAAGATGGCTTTGAATCAGTTGAAGCAACTGGAGTCTTGCTTTGAGGCTCTTTCGTAGACTTACAAGCCATTAAGCCAATCAACAGAATTAAGCCAAAGGCTTTAAAGGCTCTTATCATACTGTTCAATTTTTATCGCCACTTTTTTAGCCATGTCATTAAGGAGTTCAACCCTTAAAACATCAGCACTTTTCAGGCTTCTTTTTTTGGTTGTTAGCTTTCTATTCAATGCATTTTTAGATTTAAAATCCGTTCCAATTTTATCATCAGAATGTCGAATTTTCATACTTCTCCAAGAACCTGGGTATAGCGATCTGTAATCTCCTTCGAATAGCGCATAGTTAATACGATCGCTGTTCTCGCTAGTCAATAAATCCGAGACTAAAACTTCAGCGGTTTCAGTGGAACTTAAATCATATCGAATATTTGCAGAAACAGTGTTAGCCCCATAAATTTCTCTGTAATACACCTTCTTGTATGAAGTAGTCTTGTAGTAAGAATCAGTGACCTTGTTGTATTTCTTAACCGTAATTGCTTGGTAACCTATTCTCTGGGTCGACTTAGGCGCTTGCAGTTTTGTTTTATAATCTATGACCTTGATGTTAATGACCGCCTTTGCTCCCAAAATTTTTCCAGCCTTTGCTGAACTGCTTGCATCAACCACGCCGGTCATTGCTAACTTTTGCTCCTCGATTATCCTTTCGATATTGGATCTATCGATTAGTTTGATGAAAGGATTATTGAGCTTAAGTAGCTCTTCCATTACCATGGAATAGAACTTATCGGCTACTTCTTGATCATCTCTTCGCTCATATTTAACTGGTATAAAGGCAATTGTAAATGCAGCTTCATCTAATGATGCTTTTTTGAGGTCCTTTGCATCTTTATAATCTCCAGACTGAAGTAACTCATCAAAGTGATAGTAGGCCTCACGAAACTGATCAGTAGCCATCGCGGCCTTTCCCTTTTGATAAATAGGTTCAAGTCTAGAAAGCCTTTCCATGTCGCTCACGTCTTCATAGTTTGGATAGATCTCAAGGATTTCCTTGAATAGCTTATTCGCTGCTTCAAACTGACCTTCTTGTTTCAAGACCAAAGCGTCGGTGTATTGTTTTGAAAGGTATTTTTCGCGCGCTTCCTTAAAATAGTCTTCGTAATAAGGAATGAAATTTATAGAGGCAAAAGCATTCACCGATTCGTAGAAATCCCTAGCCTTCATATAGTCGTAAACGGCTTTTTTATAATCCTCCGCTGCGTATGCTTGATAGAAATCCGCAAGTTTTTTATCCAATACTTTTTGCCCATTTGTTTTAATGGCGATGCGAGCGTCTACATTATTAGGATTCTTTCGAAGCGCAGTGAGAAAAAATTCAGAAGCTTCTGAATGCATACCAGCTTCTTGAAGTTTCATTGCTTTCTTGTAATAAGACTTGCTACCACTGCAAGCACCCAATAGAATACTGAAAGTAATATAGAGCGATATGTATTGAAATAGTTTCATGAACTCTGCTTAAAGCAAATTCGGAGCCAAAGTAAAGGAATTGCCGAGTTTAAAGTTTAATAAAAGGAATGCAGTTTGATTCAATTCTTTATCGCAATTTTGACTCATCTTCGATTGGCATAAATTTTTTGGTACGCTAATTGGTAGATAGTTTAGAATACAAATTCAATCACTATGAAAAAAACGCTGAAACTATTAAGCCTCGCATTTATGGCGGGAACATTAAGTCTATTAGCTTGTAAAAACAAGAAAGAGACTGTAAAGCAAGCCGGAGAAGTTGAAATCATTATTCCTTGCTCTGGATCTGAATACTTTTCAAACAAAAAATATTTCCGTGCAAATGCTGTAGGAGAGAGCTTGGATCAAATGACTTCTAAAAAGAAGGCATTGAGCAACGCAAAATCTCAGCTAGCTGGTGATATCCAAACAACAATGAAAGTAGTTGGAGACAACTATGTGAAATCTAGCGAGTTTAACAACCAAGAAGAAGTTCTTGAACGTTTCGAAGAAAATGCTAGAACTGTTGTGAACCAAAAATTAGCTGGTTTAAAAACAATTTGTGAAAAGTTGACAAGAACTCCTGAAGGAAAGTACAAGACTTATATTGCAATCGAACTTTCAGGAGATGAATTGTTAAACGCATACAGCGAAACGCTTTCAAAAGATCAGAACTTGAAGATTGATTACAATTACGAAAAGTTCAAAGAGACATTTGATAAGGAGATGGAAAAGATGGAGAATCAATAAGATTCCGCTCAACTAAAACTTAACTAGGGTCTGATTTATCAGACCCTTTTTTATTGTCTTTTTTGAAAATCCCTTTCCATAGTTCAGCCCATGAGTTGAACTCTTGCCGATAAAAGATACCGATACCCTGTGTGTCTTTTGCATTTTGCTG
>ENA-UOXV01004889-UOXV01004889.1-marine-metagenome-genome-assembly--contig:-NODE-4889-length-15086-cov-6.887832_pt1 | contig 15086 bp, 16 predicted proteins | sample MGYA00238165_ERZ766961 | MGnify/ENA primary metagenome ERZ766961 (study PRJEB28924, sample SAMN03173240) | marine metagenome | biome: Marine; feature: Water; material: Subsurface seawater | place: North... | reverse complement strand
CTCGCTGCGCGTTGGGATCAGCTTGGGGTGGCGCGTATACTGTTGGATGCTGGCGCAGATCTGCACGCAAGGAGTATTGCTCAGATGACACCGCTACATCTGGCTTCGCACGGGGGTCATTCTGAGATGGTGAAGGTCCTGTCGGCGGCGGGCGCGGACCCTAACGTCAAGTGCACTCGTCAATGCACACCGCTGCACATGGCATCCAAGCAGCAGCACTTGCAGGTGGTGAAAATACTGTTGGAGGCACATGCTGACCTGCGCGCCCGGGATTGCGAAGGAGGAACGCCACTGCACTGGGCTGCCAAGCAAGAAACCGCGCAGGTATTGCAGGTGCTCTTGGAGGCAGGGGCGGACCTGGACGCCACAGACCACAAATTGGGAACGCCGTTGCATTGGGCTGCCCAGCAGAACTACATGGAGGTCTCGCAGATGCTGGTAGCGGCGGGGTCGGGCATTCACGCGATAGACAGTGATGGAAGGTCGCCGCTGCATATCTCTGCGGCACGTGGTTGCCCGGAGGTCGTCAAGGTGCTTTTGGAAGCTGGTGCAGACAAAAATTTGTCGGATGTGGATGGCTGCTCTCCGCTGCACTTAGCTTCGGTTGGCAGTCACGTGCAGGTGGCACGGGTTCTCATGGATGCCGGCTCAGAAAGGGACCCGGTGGACAACGGAAACAGGACGCCCCTACACGTAGCTGCTGCTTATGGTGACATAGAGATGGTTCAGCTGCTTGTTGATGCGGGGGCGGACATGTGTGCGAGAGACGAAGATGATAAAACACCGCTGCACAGGGCGGCACTCGGTGGAAATGTCACGGTGGCTCGAATCTTGATTCAGATGGGCGCGAACGTGAACGAATCGATTGTCGCAGAGGACAAGGATCCAGAATCGATCTATCTTGCTGGGCAAGCGACGCCACTGCACGACGCTGCACAGGAGGGCCACGTGTCACTCGTGCGGTTGCTGTTGGAGTCTAGCGCAGACCCGGACGCGAGGGACGACACTGAATGCACGCCGCTGCAAGCGGCGGCGGAGGGGGGCCATCTGGAGGTCGCGCGGGTGCTATTGGAAGCAGGCGCCGACGTGGAGGCCAAAGATGACACCAAACGTACAGCGATGCATTGGGCTGCGCTGGAGGGTAAAACAGAGCTGGCCCGAATGCTGTTGGAGACAGGCGCAAACAAAGACCCGAAGGAAATCGAAGATGCTACTCCACTGCACTTGGCTGCTCAGATGGGTCACCATGCATTTGTGCGTCTCCTCATTGAGCAGGGCGCAAACCTCTCTTCAAGAAATGTGGACGGAGCCACCCCTGAGAGCTTGACGGTCTCTGGATCCAGATCCATGTCTATACTTTTGCGAGACGCGCGCAGCGCGCGCGAAGCCCTGCGCATCGCATGCGGCACCGCGCTTTCTATGAGCCAGCACCCGCGGCTCGGAGCGAGTTCGTGCCTCAGGATACTTGATCCTGGGGTACTACGGATGATCGCACACATTGCTGCTCTTACGGCTGCCTCCGAGTAAAACGCGAACGCCAAGACGGCTTCCTGTGTCTTTCGCAGGCATTTATAGATCACTCTGATTCTCGGCGTGAACGTGACATGGGCACCACGCCTGGAACGCACCACGACGTCACTCCTCGCCGTGGGGCTCCCGACGCACTTGATTTCGTGGGCGCCCCCAGTCATGCCGATAGTGTTCCCTGTCAGAGTAGCACCTGGCAGTACCAGTCACGGTCAAAGAGGAGAGCAGGCATAAGTTTAGACGAAATACTGCTGCAGCCGCAGCGCTCAGGCTGTCTCGATATTGCCGCGGGTCAGAGGCATCTCGGGGGCATTGTATTTCCCACGCCAGGAGTGGCGCGGACGCACTTTGAGTCCAGAGAGGAAAAGAGATCAGCCGCGTCTGAAAGCGGCTCGGCTGTCGCTGCTGGGAAACAGTCTCCTGCGTTTCGACTCGATGTAAGAATGAAGGTTCGGACTGAGAGCTGTTGCAGCTAGCGTGCAGGGCTAGTGTGCCAGACGCGCGTGTGCACTCACCGTCTCGCGACACAATGTAGAGTCCTTTGCGTGGGACAAATGTTGATGCAAAAACCTGCATTCCCCGACAGTACAGTAAACTAAGCATAGAATTCAAAAGGAAACAACCTGAAAAGATGAAAAGATGAATTCTGCGCGCGCCACATTTCTCTTTTCGTGTGTGGTCGGCCCGCTCGCCCTACGCGCGCAACAGCAGCTTCCATCGCGCTGGCTCGCGCACCGGAAATGTAGACAGATGCGAAGAAACGAGAATTCTGGGAGAAGTGGACACGCGTGAGTCAGCCTGAGACGCACCAGTAATGGCACAAGGCAAGGCAAGGCTAGGCGCCACAACGCAGTGTGCGAGCGATCGATCAGTGCTTGAGACTGCAGCTTGCCGCGCCCATTTAGCGCTGGGCGGGGCTGAACGAGGAGCGTGCAAGCAGCAGCATTTCGCGGAGCCCCGCTTGCACGTCCTTGCACGATCCACGCGACGCACGCCCACCAAAGGTAACGAGGCGGTCCATCGACGCATACTCAAGCGCGACTGCCCCCAGGGCTTGCGCCGTGGGCGCCTCGATAGGTCTCGGAGGCGGGTCGTCCGGCGCCAGTCCGCGAATGGCGTGCAGCTGCGTGCTCTCCCCAAGCCCCTCGAGATTCAGCGCTGCGGTCACAGGACCGAACTCCCTCGCGAGCTGCCCCCCCCCCCCCCCCGTACTTGCAAGGTTACGATGGAGTGCACACAGCAGCCGCGCGAGACGGTCAAAGAGCCGGCAGTGCCTAGGACTCCCAGACAAGGCGACAGGGAGCACGAACAACGGGCCAGAGGTTTCACAGGACCCGCGGCAGCGGGAAGGGCTGCCGGCCGCGCCTGTTTCGCCACGAGGAGGCTGACTTGCGCATCGTCTGTCGCAAGGACCCACACTCGCGGCGCTTCCGCGGGCGCCGCCCTCCCCAGGGCCGCAAAAGCACACTTGACCTGTCCCGTCGCGCGGGCGATTCACGCGCGCGCGGTGCTGTAGCGGGACGAGGGGGGACCGGATGGCCAGACGACGCCCGGGGAAAGCCCAGCGCGGACATAGCGCGTCCGGTTGGTACGGGGCGCAGGACGCGGCGTGTCCAGTTAGTACGGGGCGCAGGACGCGACGCATCCGGTTAGTACGGGGGGCGACAGAGGGGCAGCAAGCCGCGGACGCACCCAAGCGCCAGCGTGGCGCCGCGGTGCAAAGAAGTGTTGCACTTCCCACGCGTTATCCGACTGCAGCCCGACCCGTATCTGTCCCCGGCAGCGCGAGAGGCGGTCTGTCACGGGAAGCCTGCAGGCGGCTGTGGCGTGAACAAGAATAACAACAGTCCAACGACCTGTAGGCCGACGGTCGAGGCATGCGACGGCCAGAGTGACGCGACGAGTGCCTCGGTTTCGGCCCGCAAGTCACTGCGCGGGCGAATCATTGCCGGGGCCACCGCGCGGAAGAAGGGCGGGAGCCGTGGCGACGGAGAGCCTGGGCTCCAGGGGGTAGCTGCAGCCGCGCCTCCCGACGCGGTCTTTCCGAACAGGTGGGAGAAGGAGGGACGGTGGTACGGATTATGCAGTAACTCCGGCATCCAGCGCCTGGCGCGCGTCGCAGTGTGTCAGTGCATCGGAGCAGCCGCGCATGCCCACTCGGTGAGCGGTGACCCGGACGAGCGACGGAATGGTGCGTCGGTAGCGGGGCTCTTGGCAAACCAGGCGGGGAGTGCGATGACAGGGACAGCTGCGAGCGCATACGACAGGTTCCGACAGAGCAGAAGGTCCGCCCACTGAAGACGCTCGCCCGTCCCAGTCTCTAGCACGGATGAATACACCTACGAGAACAAGGGGGGTGGACTCAAGCGGATGTGCGCAGACGTGCGTTGGCGCTGTGAAATATGGGCGTCGTGCTGGCGGCTCACCGACACGGTGTGAGGCTTCGCTATCTCGAACGACGGAAAGGCCTGCGCGGGACTGGAGGTGAGCAACGCATCATTTGACACTGCAGTACCGTTGCCGTCGAGAGTGCCTGAGAGACACTAGGGGAAAGCAGCAGCAAACTTAAAGATCCGCACCTGCTTGTGACTGAGGTTGATACCCAGTGGGAATTCGAATAGATCCTCAGCGTCGCATGGCATAAGCCCATTACTGACTTCAACCTCGCGCTCCCACTGCAGCAGCAGCGCGCGTCGCGTCGCGAGCGCCATCATCATGCACGACATGATCCCCTGGATGCGGTTCCCGATTCCACCAGCAGTCTTGCACAAGATTGCACGCAATTGCTTCACATCGTCACCAGCTGAACGACCGGCGAGCTGTTCCAGCTGGATTCGCCGCATCTCCTCCAGCACCACCTTCCCAGTCTCCTCACCCTCTGGGCCCCATCCCCACAGTGGCTGATAATCATCATGATGAATGCCATCTGCGGATACACTTCCACGAGAACCTGGTCCTGCCGTCGACAGCAAGACCCAAAGCACGAACAGCAGGAAAGATGGTCGTGCCATCCACCCACTCAACAGTTCGCTAAGGGGAAGCTCGATTTTTTTCTGAAGTGGTCAAATGACCGCAGAGAATCCAGCGCACTCACGACGCACCTTCGGGTGCACTCGGGCGACAAGCCCTACTCGTGCGACACATGCGGCAAGGCCTTCGCGTCGTCCAGCGCACTCTCGACGCACCTTCAGGCCTTTGACCGCGCTGCCGCCTCATGAGTGCAAAGTGAAGAGTCTGATGACCTTACTGACAGAACTGCTCTGGGGAAGACTCCACGAGACGAACGGATGACTTTGTATTTACACACCCTAATCGTCCTTGCGTGTGCCTCTCACGAGCATCTGCCCTCCTGGGCGACTGCATAACGTGCGACAGCAGCGCAGTGGTCCAGGAACTGCTCTGCCGTTCGGCGAAACTTTAGGGTGTTACATGTTCCACACGCTGAAACAACAGACTGCGTGTTGTACACCCGCACCTGCGCCAGCAGCAAGCGTCAGCGGCAATGCGGACTGGCCTTGTAGAAGCAACTCTCGCAGTGGAAAAGCCCGGACCCGTCGAGGCCCTCGACTTTGATCCTCTCTGTCCCGGAACATGCACCCATGATCTTGCAAGGGTTTTTGCCAAGCCTCCAGCTATGACTGTGTTGGAGCAATGCTTGGGTTGGCAGAGTGCTGCAAGGACCTGCGTATCTATGCGGTCTAAACCGTTGTAGTGCCGCCCGGGCTCTGTTGCCTTGCCGCAGTAATAGCAAGGCTGTGCAACCAGCTCCTCGAATTCCGCCTGAAAAATCAGGGGCCGATGAGACACAAGCGTGGAAGAGGAGTACTGAAGATAAAAGGCAGCGGGCAGTTCCGAAGGAGGACGGCGCGGATCAGACAGGGAATAAAGATTTGCATCGGTGACTGGCTCTAGGGACCAGGCGCATCGGATCGTGCTTCCATCGATCGCGCCCATCACGGTAATGTTGCTATCGTGTCTCTCTTTGTACACTAGCAGGCTTGATGGGTACTCCACCTTGTTCATCGCGAACGTCTTGCTCTTGGTAAGGTAGCTACTGAGTCGCTTGGGCGCAAAGTTATCGCGAAATGCTTCCGGAAAGAGACCAAAGTCACCACGGTGGTTGAAAGTCGCTACATGCCTGCATAGCCGCACAAAATCTGCCGTCGAGTGGTTATGCTTCATCGTGTTGCATTCCGCGCACGCTGCCCCGACATTTTCGGCATTGAAAATCGGCAGCGAGTGGTTCAACCTGCGCGCATGTGCTCACAGTGTGAGTAGACGCAGCTTCATCTAGCTACACGAGCGACACCCGCGACCAAGCGCTAGTCTGGGATGCCGTTGTCGGCGATGATGGTCCCATTTCATCCATCACACGGACCCATTTCGGTGTCTATGGTGCGGGATCCATCTTCTACCGATTTATTCCGTTGAAGCCAGCTGGATTATCCGCAGCCGCCCGCCCACAGAACATGCAGGGCAATCTCATGATCTGCTGCGCCTCCGAATCTCCCAGCCTGCGTCCTCGGACACGCTGTGTGTCAGCGCACACACCGGTTGGCAACTGCCCGAGACCACTGCTTGAGGAGGGCGCCTACCGCCACTCCACGCCCTTCTGCGCCGCGGTGCGCTGATAACCTCGTAACTTCACGATCGACGGGCACACCCCTGATTGTGTTCCCCGAATCTGCATCCCATTAGGCCTGCTGGTCAGCCACCACTGCCGTCCGCTTCGCGGCGACGTGTTGCTGGCGAGGCACCGGGCAGAAAAAGCTGGTCGGGCTCTGCACCGAGTGGGGCGAAGTGCACCGCCTCTCCTCGAGTGGCTTTCTGCACTGCACGCAGAGGATTGGTCCATTGGTGGAGTCGCTTGTCGATGAGCCGCCAAGGTCCTCAGCTCCGCTGGGGGATCCAAGCTCATCAATACAGCCCAGTGAATCGCCCCCGCACTGTGATGATGGCGGTGCTAAGTTGTTGCTAGGGGTTGACGTATCCCTTCCTGTGAAGAAAGATGTGATCGAGCCCTGTACGGCCTTGCTCTTTGACTGACGACACGCCTTACATACAGGACCAGACGAGTGGCGCTTGCGCCGGTCAGCCTTTCGGGTCCAGTGTGCGTCCCCCTTGGGTACGCCCTTCTTCCCCGGCCTATCTTCATGATGCTTTTGGACGATTTCCTCCTCCGCGTCACCTAGAGTGGTTTCCCCGTTCGCCTTGTACTCGCTCTGCTCCCCGCCGCCTGCTCGCCGCCCTCGAGCCCGCCTTTTCGGCAGTGAAGCATCATCTGCAAGTGATCTTCCTTCTGACGGGCTCGCCGATCTTCCTGATACCTTTTTCTTGCTTTTTCTTGCTGGTTTTCCACAAGATTTAGACAAAACGCCCTCGTTGTGTGTGGGGCTCGAAGCACCCGCGGTCAAGGGCACCTCAGATCCTAAGTGTTTCTGATGCAGCAGCAATTGGCCTGACAGCACCAGTGGCTGAGGGGTCGAAATGGTACAACCCAAAGTATCGAGACTCGCTGCCGCATGTGAGAGCACAATGGCCGCCACGAGGACATGCGCCCGCATCATGTGGGCGACTGCAACGTTATTTTTCCGCCGAATTCTTGCACTCAAAGGTAATTCAGAAAATGTGTCGTGTGAATTGGGCCCTTTTGAGAACGCGCCTTTTTCTGATCGGAAGCGCCCGTCGAGATCGGAAGCGCCACTCGGGGAAAGCATGGAAGCGGCCACTCCCCAAACGATGGCCAAGGCCAAGAATATTGGCGTCTTGATATCAGCACCGCGTGTTAAGGAAGCCATTGCACTTGATGGTGCGGGCACTGCAGACGCTGTTCCTGACAAGGCGCCGTGTGACACACCTGCCCATCTCGCGTCGGAGAACCTTGCCAGTCCGCAGAGCACGACGCCAGACTCCGCCGATGCAGACGAGTCCCTCAAGCGCAAGCTTGCCTTCGATGAGGCATGTTCTCTTTCCGAATGCGTGACTGTGCCCTTCTTGTTCTGGTTCCATCCCTTGGAGCAGACTGCTGTCGTTCGCCTAGTAGGGGCTCCTTCGCATGATTGCCGGCCGGATGAGCCGGCTCTCTCGGCATGGCGACGGGACCAGCTCATGCACCAACAATTTTTCGTCGCTGAAAAGTCTGCCTTGCGAGCAGAAGGGGACGCCTGTGCGTGAGGGCAAGAAGGAGCCGGACGACGCAACCTCACCTGAGGACACGCCCAAGTGAATCCGCCCGACAGCCCTTGCGCAAAACCATGCTGCAATTGCAATCTGCAGGGCTGATGGTGGATTACTGCGACCCAGGCCGGCTCCTGTGCGTGCAAGCCGAACCACTGCAACCAAGATCTCGCCAGCCCTGATCGACAAGGTGTGCTCTCGCAATGCAGCTGCAACGCGTTTCGAGAGCGGCCGGCTCAGCGCAGGGGGCCCCACATGTGCAGGTGCGCAACAACCAGACAGGATTCGACCTCAAGATCACGGCGACGGCGATTCCTTTTGACGCCCTTTCTAATCTTTGCGAGGCGAGCGACGCTACCATTTTGTCTCAGCCCAAGTTCTGTTGCTGCCTCGCCATCCAACTTCCGTTGCACCCACGCGCCGAGGGTAAGCCATCAAGTGAACGACTCCTCTTTGCGCAGGCCCTAGCAACGAACGAGTCGACGGAACGTCTCGACCTCGAAGGTTGTGGAATTGGTGACAAGGGCTGCGTGGTCTGGGACCCTACCGTGCACCGTGCGGATACCCCATCGGTCACGGCATCACCAGTCCGGGACTCTCCTCCTTCCGATTTACGTGCCCCCATCTTTTCTGCAACTCCAGGTGATCCGGGACCTCCTCGTTAAAAATACACGCATCGTCCATCTGGACCTTCAGATGAATCAGGTTCCCGACACCTCCACTTCTGGGTTCCGGTGGCCTGATGACTTTTTTTTTTCATCCCCCCACTGTACAATGGTGCCCTCACCAGCCAAACTACTTTGGCATCCAGTGACTGATGCGCATGGGTCGTGGTAGATCACTGACGTCGGATGCCGCTGTCTCTCCGAGATCCTGCAAAAAAACAACACCCTCTCGCGCATGTTCGTGCCCAAACACGCGGACTCCACTACACACTGCATTCCAGTTGGCCGTACCCGGGCCGCTTCAGTTCTATCGTAAAGCACGGACCCGCCGATCCCCGTGGCTTCCGTACTCACCCGGATGCTCTCAACGTCAGGTATCTCGGCTACAATGACATTCGCGACGACGGTGTCCACGCATTGATCGCCGCAATGCGCCCGCGCGGCCAGCTCGAAATCGTTGTGTCTGGCAACACACACGTCTCTGATCAGGCTCTTGCGCGGCTCGACCGCGCGCTGGAGCAGCAGTGGAAGCCGACCATGGCCAGCAAGGTTGACCACTCCCGCCATGTCCAATCCTGCCGTAATTCCTGCTTTCAGGCCCCTGGGAACCAGCGACCTGACATTGCTGGTCGTCCAATGACCAGGTCAAGAAAGAGGGTGCAGGCGGCGCCGGGAGCGGTGCATCCTCCCCCCGCGTCAAGAAGGGTCGCTCTTCTGCTGGTGCCGACGATGAGGTGTGTCCATTGCAGAGTGGAAGTGGCGGGCGGCGTCAGCGCGCGTGAATCGGCGCGTTTGCGACAGCATCACAAGCGGGGAGCGGTTCCTCGGTACCGTCCGCACGGGAACGGGTTTTGCTGAGCCTCTGCTGCGTGCAGGCGCCTGCTGCAAAGAAGTCGAAGGGCAACGTGGGTTCCGTTGAGGTCGCGGCCTCGCCTGCGGCGGCGGCCGCGCGAGCAGCAGCCAAGGCAAAGCGCCTGGCTGAGAAGGCTCGTTTGGAAGAGTGGGTCCCGGACAAGAACCTCCACTACGGCGCTCCGTTCACCTACACCTTTGAGGAGCGCGGGCAGGTTCAACCCTCTCCATTCCAAATATCGCCCGATCTGCTGCAGGGGTCTGGCTCCCATGCGCATGAACATCTGCGCCGCCCTGTTCTGAAGCGGAGCCGCGTCGCGGCGCAGCCATCGTACTGGAGCAGCGACTTGGCATCATCAGACGGACCGAAGCCACTTGAGCTGCAGCGACTCGCGGCCAAGTTCCGCCTGCAGGTGCCTTTTTATTATTTGCAGTCTCCACCTTGGCTCGACTGGTCTCAGCAGGCGTAGGCCCTGCGCGCACAAGCATATCGCGCGTGCGTGCGCCCCGTGGCCTTCTGTCTCCGCTGAGGCTCGGCGCCCTGCGGGTCCACAGTGGAGCCGGCTTCGTGCGTCTGCTGAGGACCAACTCGTGGCGGAGTCACGCCAGCTGACCATCGGACAGGTCACAACCTGCACCGGCATCCTGCCTCCGCGTCGGGCCTACGTGGGCTGCGCTGCCCCCAGGCCCCAGGCCCCGTTCCCTTGAAGCCAATTGTTGAAGCTGTACCGTCGTTGCGCAGGCACCGCGTGGGTCCTTCGACGCCGCGTGCCGCTTCCTGGCTATGCGAGGCGGGTTCGGATGCTCGGCCCCGCTGTGGGGCACCCGAACGACCGAGGAGGACCGCATCGCAGTCGTCGAGGGGCGCCTCAAGGCGCGCACCCACCTACCTCGCCTGTCAACGTCCCCAACCCTTGATTTCGGATGTCGGCTTTGCCCGAGTCGCGAAGGCTCAGTCTTCACAACTCCGCCACCGTCCTCAGCGCCCCTTGAACGTCCCGTGCGGCAGGCACTCTCGGTAAAGTTGCGCCACATGGCTGAGGACATGGTGCGGGAGCAGCGCGCAGAGGCAGAGGCTCGCGCTCGTGCATGCGTGAGCCCCCTTGCCCTCGCGTGCCTGGAGGCATTCCCTCGCAGCAGATCATGTGGTGCTGCGACGCTTTGGTGAGCAGCGGTTTTTCGGGGACCGTGCCTGCTTCGGGGTGCAGCAGGACGCGCGGTGCCCTTCGCTTCGTGTTGCGGATCAGGATTTTGAGGTGAGGCCATCGCCATCTTCTGATCGGGGAATGGGATCACAGGTGGCTAGCCAGGACGCCGAGACGTTGCTCGGGAGTGACTTCGTCTCCGTTCCGTGCCCCTTCGGTCTCACAATCACCATGGCACAATCACAGCTAATCGCTGACGCGCCGGAGCCGATCGTCGTCTTCTGATTGATGAGTGGTGGTGTTTGTTGGGACGCCTGAGACCCGAAGACGCTCGGTGTGAAGGCGTCACGGAGAAGTTCGTCGGCAGTGTAAGCGCACGTTTGCACAGAGGCCCCTCTAGAGCGGGGCTGCAGCCTTAGTTTGGACAAGCCACCTAGCAGGCCGCACATTGCGGCATGCCGGGCTTCGCGCCTTCGCACATGTAAGTTCAAGGACGCAAGAAACTCCATTATTACGCTCTTTCCTATGTGAGGCTCTGCTGCTTAGCAACGCGCTGCCGCCCGCACCCTTGCGGCAGGCCTTTCCTCCCGCCCACCCGTCTGCCGTCAACCCAGCGCCACATTCTCCACCGTAGGATGCAGCCTAGCGCCACGTCGGCCGCATTATCCGAGCTAGTACCCGTTAACGTGCTCCACTACACATGTCGGCTCCTTGGACTTGATGGCACCATGCCCCCCGAGACCCACAGCCGATGCCTTCCCCGTCAGGCCCGGGACCTGGAACGTCTGGCTCCCTTTGCTTCGCAGGGCGCGTGTGGCCGCATCGACGTACTTGTGGTCTTGCTCCCCGCCCGTGCACGCGCCGGCGAGCATCACCGCGCGGCAGCCTGCTGCGCCAAGCTCCCGCGCAAGGCCGATCTCACTGTTGCGCTCTTGCAGTGCCTGGACTTCAGCAACCAATGTTGCACCCTTGGGAAGTGCTCTCCAGAAATCAGGTGCTGTGCCAAAGGTATCCTCCACCCCCGAGACAAGGAATGCCTCCGCGCCGGCGCTCAGCGCCTCGTCGTATTCTGTGAGCGACCTGACCTCCCACATTACCTCGAGATCCGCTGCGGAAGCTGCCACGGCAAGCTCCGAAGCACTGCCAGCACCTAGAGAGGCAAGTGGAAGCACAATCCCAGCCGCACCCGCGTCCTTTGCTGCTGCGATCGACTCGGTTGTAACGCCGGCTTCTCGCAGCATGACCGGCACGGGACCAGGGAAGTCGCCTTTTGCGCTCTGCTGCTCCTCGCAGAAAGCCCCGAGGTTGTCAGAGCTAGCAAAAATTGTCGCAATCCCGATCCTCCGTAGTATCTTTGAGATCTTTGCGTCTCCAGGCGCAACATCACACGATACTGTGAGCGTGTTCTTGATGAGCGCCTTGTTCAGCTTGGACTTCTTGGTGGAGGCAGCCATACTCAGCACGCAGGCACTCGAGCGAGGTAAAGCCGACCTGGCAAGGCTGCACGGGACAGAGAACGGCATCACCATGGGCACAGCGATCAGGACTAGACCGACGGTCAGCATGGGCATTTGCATTTTGGCCTCCTTTCTTGCGATCGGACGGTTCACACGGGTTCCAGAGCTGTCAAAAGAATATTTTCGTACAAAACACTGCTCTGGAGGAGCCTCTATTGTGATTTGAGCAAACCATGCATCTTCGTGGAAGAGATTTGTTGCGCGTCGTGCTGTTGGTTCAAATCAATGTATATGCTACAGCCAGTGGAGTGTTTTCATCTCCTGTTCTGACTCGTCGCCCCAGCATTGTCCCGGCCAGCTCAAGCACATATCCTCTGCGTGGAGGCTCAGCTGCGGCACTCCGTACGGACGGCAGGAAGAAGGTTGGGAAAGAGCTCGCAAGGCCTACCTTCATGAAATGGCATCAAATTCCAGATGAAAACTGGAAAACCAAAGATGGCGCTGAGGTGATCAAGTGGGACCCCTCCTTGGAGCAGTGCAAAGGATCTCTGCAGTACCGGTACGGGAAGTACAAGGAACTCAAGTCACGGATATGTGAGGTGGAAGGGTCTCTAGAGCAATTCGCTCTGGGGTACAAAAAGTTCGGTGTTCGTGTTTCAGACGACCCGAGCCGCCCCGGTATTATTGCCCACGAGTGGGCCCCAGGCGCAAAATATCTGGCGCTCTTCGGTGACTTCAACGGTTGGAATCGCGGACAATACCAATACCAACGCGATGATTTCGGCGTATGGTCCCTCTACATTCCGGCGAAGGCTGACGGCTCAGAAGTCATTCCACACAATTCACGGTACAAACTTGCCATCACTACTGAAAGCGGGCAGGAGACAACACGGATTCCTGCCTGGGCCGACTATGCTGTTCAGGCTCCCAAGGGTGCACCGACACACCCCGGATACGATGGTGTCTTCTGGAATCCGTCAAAGAAGTACGAGTTCCAGAATGAGCTTCCTGTGACGCCACGTTCGCTTCGAATCTACGAGGCGCATGTTGGCATGTCAACGCAGGGTGAGCCAAACATCAACACCTACGATCTCTTTCGTGAGAACGTCCTGCCGCGTATCAAGAAACTCGGGTACAACGCTATTCAGTTCATGGCTATTCAAGAGCATCCCTACTACGCATCATTCGGGTACCATGTTACGCACTTGTTTGCAGCATCCTCGCGCTGTGGCGACCCTGATTCTTTGAAACATCTCATTGACGACGCTCACGCAATGGGTGTGTCGGTGTTGCTGGACATCGTTCATTCTCATGCTGCGACCAATGTTGAAGACGGCATCAATCAGTTTGATGGGACGGGGCATCAGTATTTCAAAGAAGGGCCGGAGGGGCATCATCCGCAGTGGGACTCGCGCATCTACAATTATGGCAGCTGGGAAGTGTTGCGCTTCCTTCTTTCCAATCTTCGGTGGTGGATTGAAGAGTACAAATTCGATGGCTTTCGCTTCGACGGTATTACCTCGGTTCTTTACAAACACCATGGTATCGGTCACTGCTTTGTGAACGGATACGGTGAATACTTTGGTCTTTCAACTGATATTGAGGCATGTGTGTACCTGATGCTTGCAAACGATCTCATTCATGCGATTCGACCCGGATGTCTATCGATTGCTGAAGATGTTTCCGGCATGCCTACGCTGTGCCGACCTGTATCAGAAGGCGGATTCGGTTTTGACTACCGACTTGCCATGGCTGCCCCTGACATGTGGATCAAGTTACTGAAAGAGATGACAGATGACCAGTGGGAGATGGGGCACATAGTGCACACGTTGACCAATCGCAGATACAAAGAAAAAGTTATCTGCTACTGTGAATCGCACGACCAGGCTCTTGTTGGTGACAAGACAGTTGCATTTTGGCTGATGGACAAAGAAATGTATGATGGAATGTCTCTCCTGACTCCAGCAAATTCAATCGTTGACCGCGGCATAGCGTTGCACAAGATGATCCGCATGATCACAATGGCCCTCGGTGGGGAAGGATACTTAACGTTCATGGGAAATGAATTCGGCCATCCTGAGTGGATTGACTTTCCTCGAATCGGTAATGATTGGTCGTACCACTGTGCTCGACGCCAGTGGAATCTTGCAGACATGACTCATTTGAGGTACATCCATCTCAACAACTTCGACGCGGCCATGAATGGTCTCGAGGAGGCCTTTCCATTCCTCCAGGAAGGATCACACGAGTACGTTTCACTCAAAAATGAAGGAGACAAAATCATCGTAGCGGAAAAGGGACCTCTTCTCTTCATCTTCAACTTCCACCCCACCAATTCTTACCAGGGATATCGGATTGGGGCTGCGCACGCTGGGAAGTACAAAATTGTGCTCGACAGCGATTGGGCGGAATTTGGCGGACACGAGCGGAACTATCGACACGCAGAGTTTTTCACGCGCGACGAGAACTGGTGCTCTCGTCCCTACTCAATCGACGTGTATTCTCCGGCTCGAACGGTTGTCGTGTACGCGCGGTCTGATTGATTGTTAGAGTACATCGACATCAACACTTCCGGATGAGATACACTGCATTCAAAAGTCTAGGATGGGTGCGCATTCGGACGTTTCGAGTGAATTCCGATTCGAACCGAAAAAATAAAAGCACGGGGCCTCCCTCTCGACCCCTCCCTCGCCTGCGACGTAACGAGCTCGCCCTCACCCTCTGCCAATGGGCTGGGATGACTGTCGAACCGGCCCGGACCAGCGGCAAATGCCGCTGCTGGCAGGACCTCGACCCCTGTGGTCACCACCTGCAGGTATGTCAGCACCGGGCCTCGTTCCTGTGGTCCCACCAGATCTGGCAGGGCTTCTTCACCAACGAAGCGGCCAGCATCCCTGGTGTGAAGGTGGTCACCACCACAGCTCATGGCCTGCCGCACGAGACGACGACGCGGGGCAAACAACCGGACGCCCTCATCACCGTGCCGCAGCCCCCAGGGCTCTACGGACCGTTGCTGTACCCCACCAGCATCATGGGCACAGCCGGTCTGACGCTTGATTTCACCGTCGTGCACCCTGTCGGCAGGAGGGGCACAGAGTACGCCTGTGACGAGAACGCGCTCCACAGGGCCTACCGCGCCAAGGTGACCAAGCACCACGAGTGGCTTCAGGCTAAGAACTACTGGTTCGTGCCTGTTGTCGCCGCCACCTCCGGGACTCTCCACCCCGAGACAATGCGCCTCCTCTACGATTTCGCACGCCTCA
>ENA-UOXV01004888-UOXV01004888.1-marine-metagenome-genome-assembly--contig:-NODE-4888-length-15091-cov-5.624435_pt1 | contig 15091 bp, 14 predicted proteins | sample MGYA00238165_ERZ766961 | MGnify/ENA primary metagenome ERZ766961 (study PRJEB28924, sample SAMN03173240) | marine metagenome | biome: Marine; feature: Water; material: Subsurface seawater | place: North... | reverse complement strand
TTAAATACTTCTCCTGAAAATTTTTTAGGATTTAAATATAAATTTTTTGATAACAGCTTATATAAATCAATAATATCATCAATATATATAAAGTCTCTAATAGCAAGTCCATCACTTCGCATTATAAATTTTTTATTTAACAAACAAGATCTAATCGCATCTGGAATTAATGCTGTAAAATTTAATTGCCCTGGACCATAAATATTTGCAAAACGCGTCGTTAAAATTGGTAATTTAAATAATTTAGTTGAATAGCATTTTGTAATCATATCTGCACAAGCTTTTGATGTATCATATGGAAATTTAGCTTTAAGCTCATAATCTTCTTTGTAAGGTAGTTTATTTTTTGGATATTCCCCGTAGGCTTTATCAGAAGAAGCCACAACAACAGACTTAATTATTTTTTTATTTTCTCTAATTGCCTCTAAAAGAGTATATGTGCCTCTTATATTTGTTTCCCAAGTTAAGAAGGGATATTTCTTTGCTGACCCCACCTCTACTTGTGCAGCTAAATGAAAGCAAATTTCTATTTTATATTTAAGAAAAATGCTTTTTAATAATTCCTTATCAGTTATATCCCCAAAAATTAAGTCAATCTTTTTATCTACTTTTTCATAATAAAGGAGACTGTCAATTTTTTTGTTTTTTGTGAGTCCTACTACGTGTGCACCATTTTTTACTAAATCTTTTGCTAAATTTGAACCAACAAATCCTGCAACACCAGTTATAAAAATATTTTTATTTTTCCAAAAATTGTCTTTATTCATTTAATTAAATTTCTTTATTAGTTGTTTAGCTTTATCTAATTCTGTTAATGTATTTATAGTAATATGCTTTCCATAATGTTTAAAAGTTTTCATTAGTTTTTGTTTAGCTGAAAATTTTAACATATCTTTAAATGTTTTAAATTTATTAAAATACTCAAATTTTTTTGATGAAAATAATATATAACCCACATTAAACCAAATATTTAATTTTGGTTTTTCTTCAAACTTTGTAATTAAATTATTTTTATTTATAGCCAAAATTCCAAAATCAGAATTCAATTGATAACTTGACATTATCATTTTATTTTTATTCTTTAAGTAAAATTTAATTAATTTATCTATATTAATATCAATTAGTGTGTCACCATAACATACGATAATATATTTTTTTGTTCTAGTTGATATTTTTTTTATTCTTGTCAAAATGTCAGAACTAATTCCAGTATTACAAACTACTAAATTATTATTTTTATATTTTTTATTAACAAACTCCTTAATAAGTTTATGCTTATAACCAGTAGCAATTATTATATTCTTAATATTATAATTAAATAAATGCCTAATTATATGTTCAAGTAGTGTTTTGTTACCGATTTTGATTAATGGTTTCGGCGTTTTGTGTGTTAGAGGTCTCAATCTTTCACCCTTTCCACCTGCTAATATAATTACAGAAAGATTTTCTTTAAATTTAGAGGCTGAAATATTAATGTTATTAGTTTTTATCATTAATTATTGAGTAATAAGTTAAATTTTCTTTTAACAACAATTATAGATAATTAATATGAAAAAAAGTAAATTGTATTAAGAATAATAAAAAATAGAAGCAATAAAAATGATCATGCGTGGTATAAAATATTATGAATATTAAGATTATTGATAATTTTTTATTTAAGGAAGATTTTACAGAATTATGTCAATTAAATCTTAAGAAAACTCAAGAGGAAGAAATAAATGTATACCATAATTCTATTAGTGCGGATGGTATAAAGATCAACGAATGTATAGAGGAAAAAACATTAATAAGATTACACAAAAATTATCATAATAGAGCGACTCAGTTACTTGGGGAGTTAAGTCCAAAAAAGGTTAAACTATATGACTACTCTGAATTCCACATAATAGAAACTGGTAAAAATTATAAATTCCCAATCCATGATGACACACCAAATAAATTGTTGAGTGGTGTAGTTTATTTAATACCAAAAAATAATACAGGAACACTATTTTATGAAAATAAATCTGGAGATAATAAAAAAGAAATCAAATGGAAACAAAATAGAGCTGTTTTTTTTTCTAGAAAAGAAAAAAAAACTTGGCACTCATTTCGTGGAGATGGTGCATCAAATCGTATAGCTTTAGTATATAATTTAATGACAAAGAATATTAAAGAAGTCTCTAAAATTGAAAACAATAATTATTATTTTGCTTTAATTAGATATAAGTTAAACCCCTATCTATACAGATTGTTTGGTAAAACTATATAAAAATTATTATTATTTTTTTTTAAATTTTGATCTTAAAGTTTTTCTTTCATTTGAATATAAAAAATCTAATTGTCCACTTAAATAAGTAAACAAATCATATTTATTGTCTGAAGGTAAAACATTATCTCTAAAAATAATTTTATCAATATCACTATTATCTCCACGTATACCAGTATAAATAAAATCAAATCGTTTTTTAGAAAGAGAAAGCATTCTTGAAGAAATATCTCTCAATCTACCAAAGTTAAACGAAAAATCATTAATTTTTATTTTTAGTATTTTTTGAAGTTCATTTGCACTATCGACAATTTCATATTTTATCTTTTTATTATTTTTAACATTTTTTAAATCAATATGTGAATATGTGTGAGCACCAATTGAATGTTTTAATCTAATAATTTTATTAATTTGATCTAGGTTCATATTGTTCATTTTTTTATGAGGACTTTTAATTTTTAGGTTATGTTTAATAAAGTTAATTTTTAATGATTTTTTTTTAATTAATAAAAACTTTAAAGGTAAAAAAAATATTGCTTTAATATTAAATTTTTTTAAAATGTTTTGGGCAACATAAAAATTACTTTCAAACCCATCGTCAAAAGTTAACAGTAGTAATCGATTTTTAATTTTTTTTTTTCCAAGACAAATATCATAGAATTGCTTTGGAGTAATAAAATTCCAAGATTTTCTTAAAATTGTAATTTGATTAATAAAATTCTTTAGATCCGATACGTCATGAAACATCAAAACTCTTAAACTTTTATTGGGTAGTTTTAAAAATTTTAATTTAATCAAAAAATATATGCAGAAACTGATTATTTTTTTTATGTATTTCATTAGTATTTTATTTTATTGTAAATTAATTTTAATATATTGATATTTTTTAGATTATTTAAAAATAATATTATAACAGAAATAATTTTGCCTAAAAAAGTTAATCCACAGTTTTTAAAAAACATATTTCGCTTACAATTAGATAATTTTATTTTATATGGCTCATTACCTGTGGTAAAATCAAACTCTATACCTCCATTGTTAAAAAAAAAATTTATTAGATTGTATAAAAGAATATTTCCAGGTGAGTAGTTACGATAATGATTTTTATAAGTAGGAAATAAATATATCAATTTTCCATCATAAATATGACCAATATGAACTGCGATTATTTTGTTATCTAGCGTTAGATATGAGAAATGACCTTTGTAATTAAAAAAAATAGAATGCAAGAATATTTTATAACAATCATCATTTAAATAATTCCAATTATTTGAGTTAATAAGCTGTTTACTTTTATGATTTACAAAAAACTCAAATATTTTTTCTTTATCGTGATTATTATCAGCAATTTTAAATAATAATTTACCAGTTTGTTCTAATCTTTTAATTTGTCTGATAGTGTCATTTTTGAATTTTTTTGAAATAATATTTTCATTTTTTAAAGAATATTTAAACAATTGATAGGAAGAAAAGGGATATTTTTTAAAATTAGAGCTCCCTAATAAAAAATGAATATTGCTATTTTCACAAATATTCTTAAATGAAATTAAGTCTATATTTTCTAAATTCATTAGATAATTGTGAACATCATTTTTTAATTTGAAATTTGTTTCAAAAAATTTTTTATCAATTATACAATCACAATAATCAGCAAATGGATGTCCTGTTAGTGATAGTGTTTTGAAATTTAAAAATTCCTTTTTTTCAAATGGAATTATTGCAACTATTTTTTTATTTGAATAAATATTAATAATAAATAAAGAATTTTTTAAAATATCTTTACTCCATATCGCTTGCCATGAATATGTATTGAAAATTGATACTGTTGATATTTCTGTTAAATAAGACCATTCCTGTTTTAAAGTCTCATTAAAATTATAATTTATTTTGAATTCAATTTTTGAAGTCATAATAGTAAATTTTTCTCATCAAAATAATTTTTATTCATTGGAAAATAAATCATTTTTTTCCAATGATTAATTAATCTTTTATTTTTTTTTTGAGAAGTGTGCAATGTAGGCCATGATATGATCTCAATATTATTGTTCCAACCAAAATTATATAATTTAATAGTATCTTTATATAGTTTACATTTTGCAGGAAAATATAAGGGACACCCGTGTTTAATATCTTTAATATTTAATAACGGTTTAATTTTAAATTTTTTGCATAATAATGTCCAAAACTTAAAATTTTTAATTCTATTTTTATTTTCTTTTTTTATATTTAATGAATTGATCGATGATATATTATGTTTATCCAATTTATAATTATTTACCTTAAATTTTGATTTAAAATAATTCTTATCTTCATATAAAGGTCTTTTTTTTGAAAATTTATATTTTTCATACAATGTATTATTTTTTATTTTTTTTTTAATTTTAAAAAAAAAATTAATCAGATAATTAGAATTTTTTAACATACTATTCAATTTAATACTTTTGTTATTAATTTGTAATACACCACCATTGTTTAATTGATCAAAAATTTTTGATGGAGAAAAAAACTTAACATCACAATCACTATCACTACTTTTATTTAAATCATAATATGTGTGACATTCATCTATTATTAGTAGAATTTTTTTTTTTTTACACAATTTATAAAGTTCTCCAATATTTTGTTTTATACCAAAAAAATTTATTACTATTATGATTTTTGTTTTACTTGTAATTTTTTTTTTTAATTGGTCTAAAGATAAAAAAAAATTATTTTTAGTTTTGTAAAATTTATAATTATGTATATTTTTTTTACTATATTGAAATAATACATCGCAACTATATTCAGGATATAAAATTTCATCTATTTTTTTTAAATTTAAGTTATCTAATGCATAATTAAGTGCGCTTCGACCATTACTTAAATAATAAAATTTTTTCATTGAGGAAGTATTGAAAAATAACTCCTATAAAGCTTGACTAATGACCTGCTATATGGAAATGCTAATAAACTTAGTACAATTAAGAATTTACTAATTGATAATTTTTTTTTAATAATATTATTAATTATTTCTTTTTTTTTTGCACCATTTTCAAGCATATTTAAAATTATTGAAAAATTTATTTTTTTTTTGAATTTTTTTTTTTCTTTAATAAAAATATCATTATTAACATTTTCTTTTAATAAACCAAGTTTCTCTATTAAATTTAACTGCTCTAGAAAGAATAAATCTTTTTTTTTCCATGAGTCACTGAGACTATGAACTCTCCATTGTGCTAATTCCATTGGACAATAAGCCAACTTGCTTATTAAGCTAAGTCTTAATGTTAAGTCCATATCACTTATCAATGAATATTCCTTGTCAAACTTGAATGAAATATCTTCTATAAATTTTTTTTTGCACATAAGTGTTTCCAAGCTTATAAAATATCTTTTTAATAAATCTTTAAAAACGTATCCTGTTGGTGGTTTTTTATTATAAAAAGTTTTTTTTTTAGTTTTTGAAAAAAAAATAGTATTAGAGATAACCATCCCTACATCTGTATCTTCAAAATAAGTAATTTGCTTCTCAATCTTTTTTTTAAACCATATATCATCTGTGTCCAAAAATGAGATATATTCTCCATTACAATTTTCTAAAGCAATTTGTCTTGCAGATCCCAAATTCAAAGGTTTCTCTAAATGCAAATATTTCATTCTATCGTCTTTATACAAGTAAAAAATATCTTTACTCTTATCAGTTGATGCATTGTCAACAAATATTAATTCCCAATTGTTATAAGTTTGATTAATAACTGAATTTATACTTTCTCTTAAATATTCTTGACCATTTCTGCAGTTCATTATTATACTTACTAAATGCTTCATTTAATTTTATGCATTTTATAATATTGAATTGTTTTTTTTAGTCCCACTGTAAACTCTACTTTTGGATTCCATTTTAATATTTTTTTAACTTTTTGTATGTTTGGATATATGTTTAAAATTTCATCTTTTCTTAGACTAATTTTACCATAAATTGGTTTCCCTTTTTTGATTATTTTTTTAATACATTTTATTATTTTTTTAAGTTTTATAGGCCTGCCTGAGCCTATATTTAGTATTTGACCATTTGTTTTTTCACTATTCAGTGACTTAATAATAATATCAATTACATCAGATATATAAATAAAATCTCTTTTTTGTGTTCCTTTAGAGGAATTAAAACTTGTATCTCTCAAACATCCATCAATTATGATTGGTATAAATCTATTAATATCTTGATATGGACCATATGCTAAATATAGTCTTAAGATTGTTACTGGAAAATTTTTTTTTTTGTATAAATTTATTAATAAATTAGTAGCTAGGAGTTTTGATTTACCATAAATAGATTTTAATTTTTTAACATTAGTAATATTTGTCTCTTTCTGAGGGGATCTTACTGATCCATATTCAACACTACTACCTAACTGTATAAATGACTTAATTTTTTTTCCTACAAAATATTCTGCTAAATTTTTACAACCTATATAATGACTATTATAAGTTTTGTTTTTATTCTTATGATCCACGTAGCCACCTAGATTAACAACATAATCAAAATTGTTAGAGAGTTTACTAACTTGGTTTTTTTTACTTATGTCACAAATTAGATATTTTACTTTAGATAGAGATCTAATTTTTTTTGGTTTTTTTTTAGAAATACTTGTTACTGCCCAATTTTTTTTTAAGGCTTCTTTACATAAATGGTATCCTATAAAACCTGTGCCACCTACAACCAGTATTTTCTTTTTATGTATCAATTATTTAATTTTTTTTAAAATTTTTTCTAATTTATCTTTGTCTCTTTTTGTGTCCATACATTGCCAAAAACCTTTGTGCCTATAAGCTCTCAGTTCATCAATTTTTGTTACTTTTTCTAAAGGTTCCTTTTCTAAAAAAGTTTGATCATTTTTAATATATTTTAAAAAAGTTGCCTCCATAATAAAGAAACCACCATTAATCCAACCTTCATCTAATTTGGATTTTTCCTTAAAATAAGTAACTTTATTTCCATTTAATTTAATAACACCAAATCTAGCTGGTGGTCTTACAGCTGACATTGTAACCATTTTTTTATTTTTTTTATGAAATCTTAATAACTTTTTTAAATCAATATTTGATAAACCGTCACCGTAAGTTAGCATAAATGTTTCACTTCCTATATATTTTTCTAACCTCTTTAGTCTTCCACCAGTCATAGTTTTTTGCCCAGTGGGTATTAATGTTACATTCCATTTAAATTGGTTTTTATTAAAGTACTTTTTAATTATTTCACCTTTATAACCAAGGGCAATATAAAAATCTTTAAAACCATATTTAGCATAATGATTCATTATATGTACTAACATTGGTTTCCCAGCCACACTAACCATTGGCTTAGGTATTGTTTTTGTATATTCTGATAATCTTGTGCCTAATCCACCAGCTAATAATATTACTTTCATTTATTTTTTTTTAATTTGATTTGGTATTGGCTAATTTGTTTAAGACTGATTTTTCTAACATCATTTTTTTTAAAATATTTATTATACCACTCAGCTGTCATTTCTACAGTTTCAGCAAAATTAAGTATATTTTTCCATTTTAGTATTTTGAATGTTTTGTTGCTATTTAAATTTAACAAACCAGCTTCATGCACTTTTTTTTTATTTGAATCTATCTTCCAGATAATTTGTGGTAGATATTTTTTTAATTCAACTAATAACTCTGTAACTTTATAATTTTTGATAAATTTTGGTCCAAAGTTAAAAGATTCCCCATTTGTGTTTTTTTTGTTTTGATGCAAATTTAATGCTAGATACATGTACCCATGTATCGGTTCTAACACGTGTTGCCATGGCCTAGTTGAGTTTGGATATCTTATTTTTAATAATTTTTTTTTTAATTTCAAAGTTCTAAATAAGTCTGGTAAAATTCTATTTTTTGACCAATCGCCACCACCAATAACATTTCCAGCTCTTGCGGTAGCTATTTTAATATTTTTTTTATCCTTAAAAAAAGAGTCGAAATACGAACGAAATGCAAGCTCCACCGCTGCTTTTGATGCTCCATAAGGCTCACTGTCACCAAGTTCATCAGTTTCTATGTACCCCTTTTTTTTATTTAAATTTTTATAACATTTATCACTGGTTATAATTACTACCGATGTTTTTTTTGTAAGATTGGTGCTTCTAAGAAATTCAAATATATTTATGCTACCCATCAAATTTGTTGTCCATGTTTTAAAGGGTTCATTAAAAGACTCTTTTACTAATGATTGTGCTGCAAAATGAAAAATTATATCTGGCTTTATGGATATAATTTTTCTTTTTAAATTTTTATAATTCCTAATATCTGCCCTATGATCTTTAATATCTTTATTAATTTTGGATAAAATAAAATGTGAGGGAATAGTGGGTACATTGATGGATATTCCATGAATTTCTGATCCTAAGTTTCTTAAGCATAATGTTAACCAAGAACCTTTGAAACCAGTGTGACCAATAATTAAAACTTTTTTATTTTTATAAAACTTTTCTATTTGGTTAAACTTCATTTAAGTAAATTATTTATTGTTTGCAGTATTAAATCATTATTATCTAATTCTTTAATTTTTGGTTGATATATTTTTTTCAAAGAAATATATCTTGGATATCTTGATATTTTTTTTTTATCCAAAAATATATTTTTATATATAGTATTTAAAAGAATTTGTTTTTTATTATTAAAAATTTTCATATCTAACTTGATAGGTAGCTTATACTCTTCCAGTAAATGAATGGTGTCCTTAAATATTTTATTTTTTTTTTTATTAGAGTATTTTAATTCACATAAAATTCCTAATCCAACCGCCTCTCCATGTCTATAACATTCTTTAGTAAATAAAAATTCTGTAGCCATTTCAATAGCATGTGCAAAAGTATGACCAAAATTCAAAATTAATCTATCTTTATTTTCATAAACATCATTTTTAAAAAAAAATATTTTTGTTTTTAATGTCTCTGCACATATATTTGAAATTGTTTTAAAATCTCTGTTAAGTACTTTTTTTTTTTTATTTTTTAAAATCTCTAAAATACTATTTTTTTTAATGAGCCCACACTTAATAATTTCAGGTATGCCAGATATAAACTCTCTTTCTGGAATAAGTTTTATTACATCATTAAAAATAAATACTGTGTGTGGATGATAATAATTTCCTATTGAATTAATAATATTCTTATAATTAATTGCAGTTTTACCACCTACGCAGCTATCTATTATTGATGTCATAGTTGACGGAATATGAAAATATATTGTTCCTCGATAATAGAGACTAGCTGCAAGAGCTGCTACGTCACCAAGAACTCCACCTCCAAAAGAAATAACAATAGATTTTTTTGAAAACTTATTATCAATCATTATATCAAGTAAATTAAATAATGACTTTTCACTCTTATTTTTTTTGTTTCCTTGAAACTCGAGTGCAATAAACAAACAACCAGATTCTTTTAATATTTTTATTACTTGATCAATTAAACTTTTGTCTATCTTTTTATCATAAACAAGTAATACTTTTTTATCTGTCTCTATTGAATTTATTTTATTTGAAAGTGATTTATCAATTTTATCTTTGATTAAAATAGCATATTTTTCTGCACCAATTTTGTAATTAATTATCATTTAAGATTTTTAAGATTTGTATAATTTAAAAAATTTATCATTTATCATACGCTTCGATGCTCTCTCAAAATCTTTTAGTACATCTACAGAAAAGCTATCACCTTTTAGCGTTAAAGATTTAATCCTCAATCCTATTTCTAAAGCTCTTAGTAATTCAATATCTTCTATTTTTTCTAGCGGTGTTTTTTCATGCATGCTAAATTTTTCTAGTGCATTTGGTAAAAAAGAAATTATTGATAGATGTTTATCTATATTTTTAGTTGAACCCTTATATTCAAATGGAATATTACCACGTGATAAATAAAGTACATAGTTTTTTACATTTTTTATTACTTTTATAATATTGGTGTTATTTTTAGATTTAACTTTTAATGTTGGCAATATTATATCTGCTCCTAAATTTTTTTTATGAAAATCCACTACTTGATCAATATGATAAGGGCTGACTAAAGGTTCATCACCCTGGATATCAACAATTAAATCATACTTTTTAGAAGTTTTTTTATATGCTTCAAAAATTCGTTCAGTTCCATTTTGATGATGTTTTGATGTCATAATTACTTTTGCACCAAATTTTTTAACTACTTTAGAAATTTTTTTGTCATCACAACAAATAAAAACATCTGTTATTGTTTTGCATAATTTTGCTCTTTTATATGTATGCACAACTAGCGGTATTCCATTAATGGGCATTAATGCTTTTTGTGGTAGTCTTTCTGAATTTAGTCTTGTTGGTATTAATCCAATAACATTTAAATCTTTTTTTGTCATGACGCTGTCCAACCTCCATCTACACAAATTGATTGACCTGTAATATATTTAGATTTTTCAGATAGTAAAAATATTACTAATTCAGAAACATCTTCACTTTCTCCCCAAATCCCAAGTGGAGTTTTCTTCAAAGTCCATTTATATAAATTTTCTTTTTTTTTAAATTTCTCATAATAAGAAGTTTTAATAAAACCTGGATGAACAATATTAAATCTTATCTTATCGTTGGCAAATTCTATAGCTAAGCTTCTTGTTAATCCATCTAAAGCACTTTTTGTTGAAGCATAGCCACTTAATTGACTGAAGCCTTTAACACCAACTATCGATCCTATGTTAATAAAAGAAAAAGTTTTTTGCATTGAATTTTTTTTAAAATCTCTGATCATTTTTTGGATTAGATAGAAATGATTAAAAAAATTATTTTTAAATAAGTTATTTAGTTGAGTTTTGTTAATTTTAAGAAAATCTTTCCTTTGCCTTTCACCAGCATTATTTACGACACCATTAATTGTTTTTTTAATCTTTTTAGAATCAGTTAGTATTTTTTTGATTAAAGTTAAATTACTTATGTCTCCTAAATATAATTTACACTTATCGTTATTGATTTTTTTTTTAATTTTAATTAAATCATCTTTTTTTCTTATTACCGCATAAACAAAATTAAAACGATCAATACAATCAAATAGAATTTTTTTTCCAATTCCTTTTCCAGCCCCTGTAACTAATATATTTTTTTCCATAAAGACTATTGACAATTATTCATTGATTAAACTATTCCATAAATCATAATTTGGAGAATAGTAGAAAAAATTTTTTTTTTCATTCTCTATTTTATCAATTTTACTTAATTTATCTAAACAAATTGGCAATAAATTTTGATCATATAAAAAAATTATATCTTTATTATCTTTTAGTGGTGATAGATTAACTCTATATTTATCTACAATTACAATAAGCTTAAAACCAAGTAGGTATAAATCTACAGCAGCAGATGTTGTATTGCTAACAATTGCATATTGATGCTTATTTTTTAAAATATCTATTGACTCTAAAGATTTAGTAAACTGAAACTTTAAAAGATTGGACATCTCTCTTAAGGGATGTTCTTTTAGTATAAAATTAAATTTTGAAATAAGTTGATTATCCAAATTATTTAATGATGAGGCTATGTTTAGATTACTTTCAATAGAATAATCACCTGCAATTAAGATTGATGAAGAATTATTTTTTTCAATATTATTAGAGTTCATTTTTTTTAAAACATTTTCATATCTAACAGCTTCTACTTTTTTGATTGTTTTATGTGTGTAACCATTGGCTATTAATTTTATCAAACTATCATTCCCATTGACTGCATAATAATCAGGATAGAAATTACTAAACACTTTAGTTTCATTTTGGTCAATATTAACATTGTATCTTAAATCCCAATACCTAACTGTTGAATGTTGCACACCAATTATTTTATTATTATTTTTTTTTTTAAAATTAAATACAAAAGATTTTTCCCAACCTTGGTTTTCATATAAAAAAAATGTTTTATCAATTGTATTTATTGCCGTTGAAAGGTCTTTAAATAAATAAAAGTAATACATGTTTATCAACAAACTAGTTCCACAAAAATCTTCTTCTAATTCATCCTTTAAAAAATACCAAATCAGAGAATTTTTTTTTGTTAAAAAGTTTTGAATAGATTTTCTGTATTTCAAATATCTAAATATATTAATTATCCAATACTTAATAATCTTATAAAAGATTCTTATTGTAAAAGATTCTTCAATAAAAAAATGCTTGTTGTTTGTATTATTGTTAATCTTTTGAATTGCTTTAATTGCTCCTGTATAAGAAATATTTTTTGTAGGAAAAAAAATATGTAAAAAATGACTTTCTTTAATTATTTTATTTTTTTTACTCAATAAACTCCCCCAATATTCAGAATGGTATAAATTTTTTTTTAATTTTGCATAATCTATATAGGCAAAATATGAACAAAATAAGTTTTTGATATTCTTTTTGTTAATTTTTGATTTAGTAAATGACATTCTTTTAATTATAAATCTTAAAAATTTTAGAAAAAAGAAAACAATATTAAAAATAAGAATTTTTTTAAAATTTAATGATTTTTTACTTTTACCTTCTAATAAAATTTTATTAACTTTGCAAAGTTGCTCAACACTTTTAAATATTTTTTCACAAAAATTTTTTATTAATATCTTGGTTACTTTGTTTTCTTTAATAATCTCTTCTAAGGCTAGCATTTTTAACGTTTCATTAATGGAGCTATGCTTATAAAGACTTTTTTCATAAACATCAGTAATCCACCAATAACTAAAGTTTTTTTCTATTAAAAAAACTTCATAAACTTTTTGACCATTTATTTTATGAAAGGCTATACTTTCTATCAGCGCTATATAGCGTTTTTTTATTAATTCTGAATTTTTTTCTAAATAATCAAGAATTGAAATATTATTTTCATGACAATTATAATCATTCCACAAAATGTTTATTTTATCACCATTATCCTTAAAGAGAATAAACTCTTTCTTATTCTTCATAAATTTTTAAAAATTTTTTTACATGTAGGGCAACCGACTTTAATTCACCTAATTGAATTTCGTAAAATGTTGGAAGCGATAATCCATGATTAAATAACATAAGAGAATTTTTTTTATTGAAATCTTTTGGCACATATTTTTTATAAATTTTCATCGTGTGATAAGGATAAAAAACTCTTCTTGATTCTATCTTGTATTTGGCTAAAAATTCTCTTACTTTTTTTAGATTTGTGTTACGAAACATACCTGTATAAATCCAGCAAACTTTTTTTGTAAATTTACTTTCTTTTTGTGCTACAAAACTTTTTTCACTCATAAAACTTTTATTATAAAAATTTTCTATAAATATTCTTTTTCTTTTAAAAATATTATAGTTTCTTAATTGAGCAATGCCTAATGCTGCTTGAAGATTGGTCATACGAAAGTTGTAACCAACAATATTATGATAATATCTTTTTTTATCACTCATCCCATGATTTTTTAATAAAAAGATTTTTTTTGCTATAGATTTATTATTTGTAACACAGCACCCACCTTCACCAGTTGAAATAGTTTTATTTGCAAAAAAAGAGAAGCAACCTACATCACCTATAGTGCCTGTAAATTTTCCATCAAAAGTAGATCCAAAAGATTCTGCAGCATCTTCTATGATGGATAAGTTATATTTTTTTTTTAATAGTAATAATTTTTTTAAATTAGCAGGTTGGCCATATAAATGGACTATTAAAATTGCTTTAGTTTTCTTAGTAATTCTTTTTTCTATTTTATCGACATCTAGACACCAGGTTTCTTTATCAATTTCTGATATAATAGGTTTGGCTCCAACATTTATAACTGAATTTATAGTTGCTCCAAAACTAATATCTGGAACAATTACTTCATCATTTTTTTTTATATCCAGTGCCTTTAAAGCAAGAATTAATGCTGCAGATCCACTAGAACAGCTTATTGCATATTTTGCTTTCAATAGTTTTGATAATTTTTTTTCAAATTCAGCTATCTTGCTGCCCCTTGATGAAATCCAACCATCATTAACCTCTTTGAATAACATTTTCTTATCCAACTTTCCGATATATGGCTTTGCTACTGGAATCATTTAATTATTATTATTAATAAAGGCAAAATATATTTATAACGATTAAAAGTATAATTAAAACTAATATAATATATTTATAAAAACATTAATTTTTTCTCTACTAATTTCTTTTGCTTAAGGATTTGTGATATTTTTAGATTATAAACTTCAATAGTGTAATAATTAAGATTTCTTTTAATGATTGGCCAGAACCAAGATTTATTTGTGACTGCTTTATTGCTATCTACTAAACCATTATTGTCACTTAAGTGATAACCTTCAATCCACTTATCTATTTTTTTTACTGATTTTATAAGTGGAAAATTTAAACTGTTTGATGAAACTTTAAAATGAGCAACATCTAGTAACATTTTAACATTGCTTGGAAGTTTAGAAAAAATTAAATTTATTTCTTTAGGATCTGCCATAAGAACAATATTTTTTTTAAAATTCAAAACTTCTTGTTTGGATATAACATTATTTTCTATCAACAACTTAACTCCGTATTTTCTTGCATATAAAGAAATAATTTTTACATTCTTAATAAATCTTTTAATAGATTCATTTCTATTAAATACATTTACTTTTTTCATATGCTTACCTAAATCATTAATTGAAGGATCAACAAGATAACCTGCATGGAAACTGTATATTTTTCTTTTTAACTTCGATGCAATTTTTATAGCTCTTTTTGCGTGTTTAATGCTTTTAGATTCTATTAAATTATTTTCAGAAGAAAGGTTAAATACAAATGGTTTTTTTGGCACTGGAAAATAATTATGTATTTGCAAATTAATTTTTTTGCTAAACTTTTTGATAATTTGATTTATATCTTTT
>ENA-UOXV01004885-UOXV01004885.1-marine-metagenome-genome-assembly--contig:-NODE-4885-length-15096-cov-6.584004_pt1 | contig 15096 bp, 7 predicted proteins | sample MGYA00238165_ERZ766961 | MGnify/ENA primary metagenome ERZ766961 (study PRJEB28924, sample SAMN03173240) | marine metagenome | biome: Marine; feature: Water; material: Subsurface seawater | place: North... | reverse complement strand
GATCCAACTGTCAAAGCAGCAATAGTTCCATCACCACCAACAATGCTCTTTTTACTGGCATCAGTTCCACCACTGATGGTGTTATCAATCGACTCGTTGGCAGCAACTTCAAGTTTACCTTTATTTATTGTAATTGTACCCGAACCAGGGTCTGCTCCCCCGTCAGTACCGTCTCCAATTACCAATGTACCATCATCAATTGTAATTCCTGCCCCCATAGTAGATGTACTATCACCGTGCAAAGTCAATTTGCCGGCACCATCCTTGATCAAAGTCATTGCGTTATTTCCACTCGTAATTGTTCCAGTAATAATTTGCTCTTTCGAGTAGTCTGTTGTTCCAATCTTTATTTTATGTGCTGAATTAGCACCAGAGAGTTCAATGTTACCATTAAAAGTCTTTGCACTGGAAACATTGCTAAGTCCAATTTCTAAAATCTCACCAGTTCCTGCAGAGGTGTTATCAAGTTTTAAAATGGGAGTCGTTCCTGCATCGGAATCATCTGTACTGGTTAAATATTCTATTGATTGAGTATCAGCAGAATCAGGATTAAAAGTAAGAGTACCTTCATAAATATCAACAAATCCACTAGAAGCTCCATCAAGGTTAACTGCACCTGTAAGAATTTGCTCACCAGCACCTGTCTTTAAAATACTTGCTTGCCCCGCCCCGCCTCCAGCTGCCCTGATCGTACCGTTAAAATCATATGCATTTCCTGTACTGGAATGAATAGTTAGTATGTTATTATCATCACCAACATTGATTTCACCAAGTGCCTGTGCACCTGTGCTATCTAAACCACTTATTATGGTATCTCCAATACCGTCGTTATCCAAATTTAAAACACCTGACCCTTCGTAGTAGGTGACTGTTGCCGTATAGTTATCACTGCCAACACCATTTGTTCCACCAGTTCCGATATCTGATAATGAATTGTATGCAGTGTTATTAAATTCAAACATGACACTAGAATTTAATCCACCATTTTGGTCGTGCAAAGACATAAGAACATTCGCATTGTCTGTCCTTTGTTGCCAAACCCAACTGGCATCCATTATTGTGTTATACCGTGTCTCTCCATTTGTTGCCTTCGTAGTCGACCCAGAATCTGCACCAGTATCAATGTCATAAAACCTTATCCCCAACAAAGCAGTGCCATCTGCTGCATCAAGTGCAGTTAGATTTGTAGATAACGAAGAACCAGTATTCGTTGAAATTGTAGGAGAGGGAGATTCGTCAACTGCATCTGCAAAAGTAGTAACTGTTTCTGATTCGTCACCTTCGGTATGATTTGCATAAAATTCAGTCCAAAAATCAAATTCCCCAGTAGGTATTGTATACGAAGTAAATGAGTCAAAGCCCGTAAGAATAGTAGAATCTTGGCCAATTGTAGTCAGAGTCGTAAGCGGAGTCCAAACCCCTTTAAAAGCTACATCTGATGCCGCACCATTAGCCAACTTAAAGAATCCAAGCTCGATTAGATCACCATCATATGTTGTATTAATACCATCATCAGCATGCAAGGGTGCCTTCGAACCAGAAGCACCAGTTGCATTTAAACCCTGCAATTTTTGTGTACTACCACCACTATCAGGATCCGTGCCACTCCCGGAATGCCAAATATCCCAAGTAGACCAGTAAATTGAAGTTTTATCCTGCCCAAATGATAATTTGCAAAATAAAAAAATTCCTATTGCTGGGAAGATAAAATATAAGGGTCTTATTTTGATTAAAAGGGACATGGAGCTACCTTACTTTCTTTCATTGTAGTTCTTTGGTCAAATTAAAAATCTGCCCGACCACTTAAGTTTTATAAATTTAGTAGAATAGTGCATCCTTATCAAGTCCCTATATTTTACGGAATTATACTTGCAAATTACCCCATCCAAAGAGTAGGTTATTGGGTATGAGATCAAGCCCAGTCTCGAACTACCTATATTTTTCTCGGTCAACGATTTGTATCGGCTAATTTGATTATATGAAGTCAATGCATTTCGCGGTTCTCTCATTGACTCGAAAAATGGGCGTCCGTTTGTTTGCATTTTCCTTGATAGCACTTGGTATAAGCCCAAGTTTATTTCCCAACGAGCAGAAAATAGTAATTCATTGGGTATCTGAAACATTATCCGGCAGCCCTGACCTTTTAAAGGATCGAGACGGGAATTTAATTGATGCTGGCTCAACAAGTAATGGCGATGGATCTGTTGTAACTTTGGGATACTTTGATATGGCTACAACTGCTAATCCATTTAACGGAAATTGGATTCCACTAACAGAAGGCACACGAATAGGTGATTCGAGTAGTGGCTATGGATACTCGAATGGAACTTTTAGTTTCACCACTGTATTTACTAAAAATAGTGACAATGTATCAGTATATCCCAGCCAACCGGCAACTTATCAGGTTAATGCTCAACGAGTAATTACAGATAGTACACCGCCAGGTGGGCACCCGATTTGCATCCGCTTTTATGACCGAACCAGCACCGGTCCATCTGCCAGGTATAACACGGTGCATGGACCTGATTGGAAATGGCCAGTATTTTCTTCAGGTATCCCAGTAAATTTACGTTTAAAAATTGCGAGCGGAAGTACACCATCGGATTCAAAGTGGAAATATGGAAGTACTTTTCAGAGATCTGATGCTCCCTTTCAGGCAGTTGAACAGGTCAAGGCAGTGTTGAATGTTTATCATTCGATTGGCGGGCAGGTCACATCTCACCCAACTAATCCCAATGAATATGAATATGATTCTGAAGTTGATTTGGTAGCTACGACTGACTCACACTGGGAATTTACCGGTTGGGTTGGAAATGGAGTGGTCGATCCGAATTCACTGTCAACCAAGGTGATCATGTCGGAAGATCGTAATGTAACCGCAACTTTCAAGTTAAAGGAATACAACATAACTTTAAAAACAAACCCGGAGGGTGTTGGGAGTGTTACCGGTGCTGGAACCGGATTTAATCACGGAGCCACAGCAATTATCAGTGCAACCGCTCCCTTTGGGTACGAATTTAGTCATTGGTCGAATTTTGATTCAGACGGACAGCCAACCACTGGACTGGATGATAATGAATCAGCATCCACAACTCTTACTGTTGGTGGAGGGCATATTGTATTCGCAAACTTCCAGCCCCTTCCTTTCAATATTTCGGTTAATTCCACCCTCGGGGGAAATGCCACAATTATTGAATCTTCTCCTTTATACTACGACCAAGCATATACCCTTTCTGCCAGTTCAGAATATGGATATACATTCCAACAATGGAGTAGTTCAACAGGATCAGATTCTTTGATTTCCTCTAAAACATCCAACATCTCGACATTTTCAGTTGCTGGAGACGCATCTTACACCGCAAACTTTACTGAGAACCAGTATAAATTAACTGTGACCATGGGCCAAGGCGGGGCCTCTATAACTCCTTCGGTGCCCACTACCTATAATCACACCGCAACAGTTCCAATTAATGCCGTTCCGTTGGAAGGATATAAATTTGATAAATGGGTGGATGATAAGGGTGCACTGCTAAATTTCACGGAGAGTAATACTACCGCAATAATGGCAAACAATGTTGAAGATGTCACTGTCCGAGCCGAATTTGTGCCGATACAATATGATATTGTATTGAATGCAACAACAGGCGGACAAGTATCAATTAACCCGAGCACTGGGCCATGGGAACACTTTAAAACATACCCTCTTATTGCCAGTCCTAGTTCTGGCTACCAATTTATCAACTGGACGGGTGCAGCAGCATCACTTAGCTCGTTAGTCAACCCCACTACCTCTGCAACAAATGAACTCGCCATAACTGGACCGATAAACATGACTGCAAATTTCGGACTGGTTGATTACAATGTTACAGTAAGCTTAGCTACAGAAGGAGGTACCGTATCGGGAGGAGGAATCTACACCATAAATGACAATCCACAAGCGCAAGCAGTTGCAAATGAAGGCTGGCACTTCACCCATTGGAGCGGAGATGTCTATGCACTCAATTCGAACTCCACTCTAACAACGACGATCAATCTATCCCTATTTCCAGAACATTTATCCGTTCAAGCAAATTTTGCCAGAAATGGTTACAACATAAATATCAGCACATTCGGAAATGGTTTGGTTAATGGACAGACAACCCAAACCTTAACCCCTTTATTTGAAGATTTAGTCACCCTAAACACAACAGCATCCACGGGGTGGGTTTTTGACCGCTGGTTTGGGTACTCCTTTGCAGATCCCACTGCATCGAATATTGCATTTAATGCCACCGCAAACCTTGACCTGAATGCAACCTTCAGGAAAAAGATTTACAGCCTCAATATTCTACCAACTCCCCATGGATCATCAAATGGAGGCGGTTCCTATGAATTTGATTCAAATGTATCCGTTTCAACATTAGCTGAAACTGGATACACTTTCTCCGGGTGGACAGGAGATATTAGTCACCTTGCAAATTCAAATTTATCCACAACTTCTGTAATCATACCCGATCAGAATATTTCGCTTACTCCAACATTTACCCCAAAAACTTACCAAGTCTCTGTAACAAACGACGGAAATGGAACAACTACAGGCGGGGGTTCTTACACATATGGATCAGTTATCAATATTGTTCCAACTGGAAATACTGGAGGTGGTAACATTCATACATTTGCAAGTTGGCTTATTACGAATGAAAATGGTGAACAATCCCTCCGATCGGACAACCCACTTTCCCTTGTTGTGGATGGAAACTATTCAGTGTTTGCAGCATTTGAAGTACTTGACCTCACCCGTCATGTTCTGACTATCTCTCCTTCCACAGCTGGATCTGGTCAAATTTACAACGATCTGAATTTGCGAACTTGGGATACTGTATCTTCATCTCTTACTTCTACAATCACTGCATTTCCAAACCCCGGTTTTTCCTTTTTGGGTTGGCAAAACCCGGACAACAAAACACTTACCCCTGACTTTAGAAGCCCCACCATTACATTTACCACGGATGAAAATGCTTCCCTTATCGCAAATTTCTCCCCTATCTCGCTTGATACCTCCTCACGAATATCAGGAAATGGTTCTGTTTCGGATGAATCCAATGCAACACTTTTAAATCTTTCAGCAGTCCCAGATGCGAATAATAACTTTGCAAGGTGGGATTTGGATAAAAATTTCACTTATTCCATTGATCTGAGCACATCCTCTGTGGATGGTGTTTCAGATGTACTTTTTATAAACAACAAGGAAAGTCCAGTCCTTACTTTACTAAAAGGTTATACCTATTATTTCGAATGTAACACTCCTGGACACAGCTTCTATCTTTCAACGGATATAAACTCCACAAATTTCGCATCCGAATACACTCATTCGAATTTATCGGGTTCAAGGATAACCAATGGAACGCTTATATTTACCGTGCCCAATGACTTTGATACCAATCAGTCTCTTTATTACTGCTCCGCCACAACTGCATACATTGGAAATAAGATTAGTGTGATTGAACAAGTTAGCGACTCATCAATCATTCCTTTTCCAAACCAAGAAAATATCAGCCCAAAGGTTTCTCATGATTTAGCCTTACAAGCTGTATTTAACCTAAATGAACACAATGTTACCATTAATGCAGGGATGGGAGGAAATATTGTTTCGGGTTCAAGTGGAACTTACACATATGGCTCTGTACTCAACCTCGAAGCATCAGTATCTGATCATTACACATTCAGCCATTGGGAAGGTGCCATTTTCTCGGATGAAAATAACATCTCTACAACTGTAACTATTGCATCGGACAGTCATATCAATGCGGTTTTTACACCAGTTCTCTACCCCCTTACGCTATCCAAAAATATTTTAGAAGCAGGAGATGTGTTCACATCTACGAATTCTTATCTATTTCCATTCGGAACCGAAGTCTCAATACAGGCTATCATCAATTCTGGTTATATTTTCAATAATTGGAGTAATGGAGACAGTAATAGCACAACAACCGTAATAAGTGATACAAACACAAGCATAACTGCGAATTATGCCAGAAAACCATCTGAGGTAACCTTGGCTGTTTCCACGATCGATATTGATGGTAAAACTCAATTTGGAGGAGTTGGCGGCTTTATTTCCCCGAATTCTATTTCGGGGAAAAAGGTAGGTGAATCAATTGATCTTTCTGCTTCCGACAATACTGGTTTTCAGTTCCAAATGTGGATTGTCGATGAAAACATAACTCATGCTTCTAGGTCTTTAAACCTAAAGCTTGAGGAAAACCAGACGATATCGGCAGTATTTAAAAGACTAAGTTACCGGGTAAACCTAGCTTCAACACCATTAGTCGGAGGTTCAATATTTGCCGATACTGGAACCACGGCACAGGCACAGAGTTTGGTTGTCGGGTACGGAGATGAAATTAAAATCTCTGCACTTTCTACAGAAGCCTACCAGTTTGAAAAATGGTCAGGAAATGGGCTTGGCGGAGAAGATACCCATTCTGAGGATATAACGATTACAGTTACTGATAATGTTGACATTAATGCTCGGTTCATTCCATTCGGTCCGGTGGAACTCAAAATCGTTATCGAACCCACAGACTCAGGTTTTGCTATAGGAAACGGCTTCTTTATGTACAATCCCCTGCACCCGATATTCGCCACACCGAATACAGGTTATTTATTTGATTCCTGGGAAGGTGTGGGAATTGAAAGTTCTATCTTAAGTAACACATCCATCTTGCTTAATGAAAATAAGACCATTAAAGCAAAATTCAAAATTGATCCTGATTATACGGGAGGTGGAAACCCAATCGGACCTGGACTGCATGGGTTGAGTATTATCTCGTATCCCGAAAATACTGGTACTACTTCAGGTTCAGGTGTCTATGGAACGGGATGGGTAGATATTAATGCGACGAGCGCACTCGGATATAAATTTTCATACTGGGATGCAAATGGTGTGGAAGATATTGATTCGAGTAAAACAAGAATGTTTCTTGCCTCAAGTTCATCTGTAATCGCTGTATTCACTCCTCTAATTGGTTCTGATATAGTGGATGGTTCAAATCCACTCGGTAATTCATGGTGGTACAGTGACTGGCTTGGTCCTTTTTGGCACAGACCTGGAGACATGTGGGTATACCATGCACCGCTAGGGTGGATGTATGTTATCCAAAACAAAAGCACATTGGGAGTATGGTTTTATCTCGAATATTTAAATGGATGGCAATGGACCAAACCTGGTGTCTTCCCCCACTTCAGGACTCATTCTAAAGCAAGATGGTCTTATTTTAGTGCAGATAACTCAACCCAAGAAAATAGGTTGTTTTACATTTACGATTCTTCAAATAGTAGCGGTGAGTGGAAACATTATTAAAATTACCAGCTGATTTTTTTGGGTAAACTTATAACCTTCCAACTCATCCTGCTAAGCTAAGACTGATAAATTCTTACTGATAACAGAATAAACTAAAAATCTTAATGATAAGTGAGTTTATATTTTTATAAACCGAATAATTGTCATTTTATAAATACTTAACAATTAACTAAATTACAAAGACCACAGAGGACTTGTTTACCGGAAATATACCTAGGATTTACTCAGGTTAAGTCTTATGAGTTAACTTTGTACATAAAAAAATACCCTACATTAATGTACATTCAGTTAAATCTAATTGTAAGAATTATTAATTGAACGGGTTACGGGGTTTGAAATAGGTAAGAGTTCGATTGGTACCCTTCCTTACAACAATAAAACCATCAGTTGCACCAAGCATCTTTGCATCTTGACAAATATGATTTCCACCTGAATTTACTAGTCTCCATCCACCACTAGTAATAACGACTTGGGGGGAATAGTTGTAACCCGCTCCTGATGTAATATCATTGTCAGAATTATGGGATGCATTATTAAAGGAAAAGCCAGTAATTACCCCCGAACTATTCACAAGACAACGGGCTACTGCCATAGTTGAACAACCACCACCAATAAAATAAGCTCTTGGGAAAACTTCTGCTGTGGCATTAGCCTCATCATAACCTGCACCACCTTGACCAGTAGACCATTTTGCACCTGGTCCTTTGTTCCCCTTAATAAATCGAATGTCTCTTTTCTTTTTGATAACAAAAGATGAATTGCCTGGTCGATGAACAATCTTATGCGTTCCATTGAGTTTAGAGCGAAAGAAAATTCCTGAACCTTGACTTACTTGTGTTCCATTAATATCTACCTCATGTGTTCCGTCACCTAATCCGTCAAGTTTCCTACCAAAGAAACCGCTCAATTCAACATTGAAACCAACCTTAGGTGCAACTCCAGAGTGCAAGGTAATAAGCGTATGCTCAGTGATGTTATGATCTAAGGAATTAGTCGAACCGGTAGCACTACAGGATAAAACAGTACTTATAGCACCATTGACCATAGAGATATCCGTTCCTAGATTAATCGCACGGCCACTATTACTGGGACTAGGTAGATTTGCATTAGCAGTAGCAATTTTCGAGATCCCAACATTTACACCCGATGCGTGGTAGTATTGGGGCCAAGTATTACCATCACCAGATAAAAAGTATACAACATCCATAGTTGAATCTGTTTCACTTGCACCAGGGTTAAACTTATTCGCTCCAGTACCAATAAGGTTAGGAGTAATAATTTCTGCCAAAAGCATGTCAGCTCCAAAAGGATTACTCATACACGCTGATCGGCCAGACTTTGGAAGTCTCATTTTCTGATTCTTAGTTTGAGAACCACCTGCGAAATCGATGGTTAACTCATTTGGAGTTCGCTTCGCAATAATGAAGCCATCATCGGGGTAAAGTACATAGTCATTGGCCAAGCCAAATCTCATTAAGTTAGGTGCATACCAACCTGCAGGATTTCCTCCACCCGCAGGCATAAAACAAAATGAGGTGTAACTTGTTCGCTGAAATACATAAATAAAATCAGCTCCATCTGTACTTCCATTAGAGTTAGATTCATTAAAATTGGTAGGCAATTCATCTGCGGTCCGCCCCATAACCGTTGCAATTGTAGGGGCAGGTACAACCTCGATAGAATAATCAACTTGCAATACATTGGAAAGGCTTTCCCCAGCGGCTAGTGTAGAAATATCGAGCGTAAGAGCTGTTTCATTATTATCAATAATTCTAAAGAAACGACCTTCATTTGAATCGCCTGATTCGGTTAATTTAACAAAATGTGGACCACCGACAACTGTGATTTTCGGTGCGGTGCTGTAGCCTGAACCTGCATTGCCTAATGTGGGCGTATTAAGCCCACCACTATTTAGCGTACAATTTGCCTCAGCAACATCATCTCCTGAATCTGGGTAGTCTATAATTATTTCTGGTGCCGTGGTAAACCCTGAACCGGCATAATCTACTGTAATCCCACCAATCGCATTTCCTGATAATGTAGCGGTTAAAACCGGGGATTTTACAGCTTTTAAAAAAACACCATCAGTAAAAGGGGATACTGTATTTTCACTCTCATCCGAAGTTGTTTCAAAGGTAATGTAATTACTTCCCACATTGAGTATTTGCCCGCTGTAAACTGGTTCTCCGGATACTGCCGCACTGGCAACAGTATATTTTGGAGCAGAAGCAGAACCACCGGCTAAGGATTTATTGATTGCACCAACAATTGCCCCTACATCTTTGACTTTACCTAAGGATAAATTTGAAAACAGTACTAGGATCAGAAAGTAGAATTTAGGATGAATAGTATTCATGGTATTTTGAATTTATATTAAAGGGATCAATTATACTTAGCATAACTTAGAAATATACTACAAGTATATGGAATATTTTTTCAAAGGAAATTTCTACTTTATTGAAGTTTTTTTAATAAAAAGCACAAATTCAACTACTTTAGTCAATTTAAATATGGTCTACTGGTTCGGGTATTCAAATCGGGAGAGCATATAAAAACCAAGGACTAAACATAATATATTGGGCACCCAGAGCAATAGAGGGTAAGCTTGTGAGTATGCGAAATTCTCAACAAAGGATATACTGGCATAATAACATATCGAAATAAGAATTCCCATCGAAAGATTTGCCATGCTCTCTTTCCTTCCTTTGGAAATGGAAAGGGGAAGTAAAATCGTACAGAGGAAAAAAGAGGAACAACCAAGCGCAAGGTTTTTGTGAATAAGAACTTTTGCTTTGTCAGTTTTAGCACTGCCCGAAGTTGATTCTTTCAATAACTGAATAAATCCAATTCTCTTGAGATTAACTTCACTTTTTGTTTTTGCTAGATCAAGCACTAAGGGTTGATCCCATTTTTCAAAAGACACAAAAATATTTCCTTCATCATCAATCGGGGATTCAAAATCAACCTTGTTCAACTGCAGGAGTAGTTGTGTCCCGCTTGAACTCTTCTGTACATGTACAATTCGACTGTTTACAATGCGGATCAATTCATTCTGCTTACCTAAAAGGGTAATTCTTACATTGTACCAATAATCTTCTTCAACATGTCCGACAGAAAGGGAAATTCGCTGAACAGGTTCATCCGATATAGAAGAGAGATTTGCCAAAAAACCTGTGCCATTTGTCCCGGTACCAAGATCAAAATGAATCTCATTTTGTTGCTGAACAAGGTTGTTTATATTGGACCATGCCACTCTAGATTTTTCCTGATCAAATTTTGCACGATTCTTCGGACCGAATTCTAAAAAAATAGAGAGAGAAACAAGGGAAACAAGCAGGGATAGTATAAATCCTGGTTTGCCCCATACAAAAATACCCTGACCAAGCGAACGTAAGGCAAGAATTTGGTTGGTGGAGGACCATTTTCCATAACAAAATAATAGTGCGAGCACGTAACCAAAAGGAAGAGCGAAGGAAAGGGCGTAGGGAATAAGAAGGGAGCAGAGGTAGAAAAAAGAGGAGGAAGAAACGGATATTGCCTGTAATAATGATTCATCATGCTTGACCAAGTTCCCATAAAGCAAAATACCCAGTAAGATTGACGTGCTCACAATTGTCGAAAAAAAGAGTTCCAAAAGGAAATGCCTTTGTATCAGTTTTCCACTCATAAAATAGTAACTACTCAAATTTTATTTTTTCTAAATCTGCAGGCACATCAATTCCAAGAGATGTTCCCTCAACAATTTCCACACCAATTTTATAACCATTCTGCAGGGCACGTAATTGCTCGAGTTTCTCTATTCTCTCCAAAATACTTTCTTTGCTACCCAAAAAAAAGTCCAAGAATTCACATTTATAACCATACAAACCCATATGCTTGTACCCCCAAGTGGTCTTTTCATAGCCAAGGTTCGAATCCTTTTCTCGGGAAAATGGAATCGGCGAACGGGAGAAATAAAGTGCATTTCCGTCATTATCGAGCACAACTTTAACCTGATTGGGGTCAAGAAAATCGCTCTCGGTCTGAAAAACTGAAGCAAGGGTGGAAATTGAAACCACTGGGTTTGAAATCATCCGGGCTAAAGAAAGAATTTGGTCCCTAGTAACGAGTGGTTCATCAGCTTGAACATTTATAACGAATTCCCTTTGCAATTCCTGATTTGCTTTTGCAATTCGGTCGGTGCCCGAAGGAAGGTCAGGAGAAGTGAGGATAGTATGGTAACCAGCATTCTCTAAAAGTTTCTTTAATTCCTCACCATCCACCGCAAAAAAAAGATCAAATTCTGGAGCCTCACCTCGAATTCGTTCTGCGGTTCTTATAATCAGTGGCTTACCACCGGCATCCGCCAACAACTTTTTGGGAAATCGAACAGAAGCGAGCCGGGCTGGTACAATAATTGTGGGTAATGTGCTCATTGTGATGATGTCAAAATTTATTTGCAATGACTTCTTGAGTTGTCGCAAGCAAATCTAAACGATAGCATAAACATATTATTTTTTTATGATTAATACAACAGATCAATTAAACACCAATTCAAATCAGGTAGACCGATTTTCATTACCCGATGGAAAAGGACGGTTCGGACCGTACGGAGGGTCATTTGTACCTGAAACACTTTCTCACCCATTACGTGAACTAAACGAGTCCTATTTGGAAGCACAAAAAGACCCTGCCTTTCAAGCTGAACTTGACAATCTCCTTACAACTTTTGCCGGTAGGCCAACAGAATTGTATTTCGCTGAGCAACTGACCAAAGAAATGGGTGGGGCTAAGATTTACCTCAAACGCGAGGATCTATTGCATACCGGAGCTCACAAAATTAATAACGCACTGGGACAGGCATTACTTGCAAAAAGGATGGGGAAGACGAGAATCATTGCCGAAACCGGTGCAGGCCAGCATGGTATAGCAACAGCATCAGTTTGTGCACACTTTGGATTTGAATGCGTTATTTATATGGGTGCAGAGGACATGCGCAGGCAGGCACTCAATGTGTTCAAAATGAGATTAAGTGGAGCTGAAGTGAGGGGGGTTGAAGCGGGTAGCAAAACTCTCAAAGAAGCAATTAATGAGGCAATGCGAGATTGGGTAACGAATGTAGAAAGTACACATTATATTTTGGGCTCTGCATTGGGAGCACACCCCTACCCTGGGATGGTGAGAGATTTCCACCGAGTAATTGGTGAGGAAACAAAGAGACAATTCATCGAAAAAGAAGGCAAGCTCCCAGATGAAATGATTGCCTGTGTTGGCGGAGGAAGTAACGCGATAGGTTTTTTCTTCGATTTCCTGGAGGAAGAAAATGTTCGTCTCATCGGAGTCGAGGCTGGCGGGAGATCGCTTGATGATGGAGAGCATGCGGCTAGGTTTGAGGGTGGGAAACTCGGGATTCTGCAAGGTTGTAAAACATGGATTCTCCAAAACCCTGACGGACAAATTAATCCAACTCATTCGGTGTCTGCTGGCCTAGACTATGCTGCTATTGGCCCGGAGCATGCATTTTATAGGGATAGAAATCGTATTGAATATGCTAATGCCGGGGATGATGATGCACTACATGCATTTCAGCTGCTTTCTTCGAAAGAGGGAATCTTACCTGCATTGGAAACTTCCCATGGGTTAGCTCATGCATTCAAAAGAGCATCAGAACTGACTGCCGATAAGATTATTTGTGTTAATCTTAGTGGCCGGGGTGATAAAGATGCGATGGAGGTTGCTCGTTTACTCGGGGAAAAACCGACTGCCTTGTAAAAAATGAGAAGTATGACCGGATATGGCAGATCGGCTCTGCAGATGGAAAATCTTTCTTTATTTTTGGAAATCGCCTCCGTAAACAAAAGGCATTTGGAAATTTTCATATCTGCCCCAAAAGAATGGCAAAAATTTGAATATGATGCGACAAAGTATGTTAAATCTATTTTAGAAAGAGGCCGTGTACGAATATCAATCTCGACAGTAAAAAATACCGAACTGGATAGAAAACATGCGTTTAATGAATCACAGATTCAAGAAGACCTTAATTGGTTGGAAAATTTTCTGATTAAGAAAAACCAACCTTTCAATATCACAGCTGAATTACTTCTTCAACTTTCCAACACACACAAATCTGAACCGGACCTACCAACTTTGGAAAAAGTTAGTGAACAACTCGAACAGGCACTCAATCAGGCTTGCGAGGAACTTATGGCAATGAGGAGTGCAGAAGGCAGAGCGATCAAAACTGACCTAACGGAAAGAATAGATAGAGTTGCAGCGTTGGTAATAGAAATGAAAAAAAGCAGCGAAGGCATGGTGTTAGAACACAAAGAAAAATTGCTTGAAAGATTGAGGCAATCCGGATTATCCATTGATGAGAATGATGATCGTGTGGTTAAGGAAATCGCTTTATTTGCAGAAAAATCTGATACCTCTGAAGAAATCACCCGTTTGGAGAGCCACCTCCAGCAAATGAAAGAAACTTTTGAATTGAAAGGATCAATCGGCAGGAAAATTGAATTTCTTCTTCAGGAAATCTCGAGAGAATTAAATACATTCTGCTCAAAATCAGCTCGCATTCAATCAACAAAGATTGCACTGGAAGCAAGAACAGAAATCGAAAAAATGAGAGAACAATCTCTCAATATTGAATAAACTAGTCGCCGGAAGATGAATGGGGCGTTTCTTCCTTCATCTCCTGTGCTTTTTTACTTTCAAGCAGACCAAGAATAAGGTATCCGAATGCACCGACAAATATCCCTGAATCCGCGATATTAAAAACGGGGTAATCGTAATTAAGAATGGGAATATAGACATCTATAAAATCCACAACGGCAGCAGGTTCACGGAATAATCGGTCACTTAAATTCCCTGCAATCCCTCCGCAGATTATTCCAAAAATAACTTGGGGTAACTTTTTATTTAGCTCCAATTGGGAACGAAAGAGAAATATCGCAAACAATGCAACGCCCGCGAGGATAGTCAAAACCATAGGATAGTCTGAAAACATGCTCCATGCGGCCCCTGGGTTAGTTATGTAGGTGAACTCAAGTAATGATTTCTGCCCATCAATACCATCTAATACGACGATAGGATGAAGCATAAGCTCATGGGCATTTTCCACCACCCAGATCTTGGTTACCAAATCAAGTATTAAAACCAAAGAAAAACAGAGCCAAAATCTGAAATAATTCACTGAGAAGTTTAAAAGAAGAAGGTGGGAAGGAAAATCAATCGTCTTGACCCATAGTCGAGTCAGCAATAGTTGCAAATACTCCACCTCCAGAATCCCGATCTTTTCGATTTCTCTTTTCGTATTGTGTTTGTCCCTCCAATGAGAACCGAGTGAAAGGGACAACCTTCAATCGAGCTTTCTTTATCGGTTTTTTGGTTTCTTGGCAGATACCAAAAGTGCCATCAAAAATTCGGTCTATCGCGTCCTCAATTTCTTCCAGTGCCTCCTGCTCGGAAGCAACCATGGAAAGAGCAACATCCCGGTTAAATGCCTCGGTTCCGGAATCAGAAGAATTGATAGACAATTCACCTGAAGATTCTCTTGCAGATGCACCTAAAGTTTCATCCGAACGGGCCCCAAGAGCACCTTTTAAGGAATTCCTCAAGGACATCAGATCATCATAATAGGACTGCCATTCTTTTGGAACCTTAGTTTCGTCCCGCATAGGACGGGTGGGCACTGTAGAGACACCAAAACCGAGAATATCGTCAATCGATGCAGTTTGAATTTTTTTAACTTTAGACGACCTACCCTTCTTTTTCGG
>ENA-UOXV01004884-UOXV01004884.1-marine-metagenome-genome-assembly--contig:-NODE-4884-length-15097-cov-5.178301_pt1 | contig 15097 bp, 12 predicted proteins | sample MGYA00238165_ERZ766961 | MGnify/ENA primary metagenome ERZ766961 (study PRJEB28924, sample SAMN03173240) | marine metagenome | biome: Marine; feature: Water; material: Subsurface seawater | place: North... | reverse complement strand
TAAACACATCGATATTAAGTCTTGTGCTCAGGTTAGTGAAATAATCTATGTAATACATTCCGTCATTGCTCATCACAATCTTATGAACGCCACTTTCTTTTGAAATTAACCTGGTCTTTGCATCTTTCACATTTACTTGGTATAAAATCCTATCCATTCCTTTGTTCTCAGCAACTAAGTAGGAAATTAAGCCTCCATCATGAATTTTTGCGATGCTCGTAACTGGAGCAGTATGTTTAGTCAATTGCTTAATCAGCTTGCCTTTGGTATTGTACAAATACAAATTGTTAAACCCATCTCGTTCACTTTGCCAAACAAACTGTTCTACATTATTTGGTAAAAATTCCATGGGGTGCAAAGGCTGCACATATTTGTCGTGTTTTTCAACAAACAAGGTTTTTACAAACTCACCAGTTTTAGGATCGTACTCGTTCAATTTCATTTCATTCTGATCTCTATTCAATACCGCAATAAAAATGCTTTTATCGTCAGGAGACCAAGCAATATTGGTTAAATACTGTTCTTTTGGTTCACCAGTTTTTATCCAAACCACTTCGTTGCTTTTCTTGTTCCAAACCCCTAAAGTAACTTCATGACTTTTCATGCCTGCCATTGGGTATTTTACCGGAGTTGCACTTGCAGGCTTAGTTGTATAATTAGCCAAAGGATAACTTGATACCATACTTTCATCTTTCCTATAAAAGGCCAACATTTCACTGTTATTCGACCAAAAAGTTCCTTTGTAAATTCCAAATTCAAAACGATGAACAGATTGTCCATTAATTACTCCTTCTACACTATCATTCGTAATTTGTTTATCACCAACCCATAAGTTGTTTTCTATAGTGTAAGCCACCGTTTTATTATCGGGTGAGTAATCTGTATTCTGACCTTTTACATTTAAGTTAAAAACAGAGTTGAGCTCTTTCTTTTGATAATCATAGGAATAACGTGTGCCCTTATAATTGAAATGAAACAAAGTAGCGGTACTCCACTTTATTCTTGGAAATCTTTTTAACTCTTTTAATTCTTCGAAAGATTTTAACCCTTCTAAGTCAACAAGACTAAACAACGGCTTACTGTTTATTGCTCGCTTAACCAACCTTGGGTTTGCTGTGTCTTTTGTAACCCAGCTTGTACTGTTCTCGGTAGCCATCCAACTTAACTGACTCAAAGTATTTGGTCGGAATTTAGCATAGCCACCCATAATGGCATCTTCTAATGTAAGCTCTTTGGTTTGTGAGAAAAGGTTTGTGTTAATGGCAAGGACTAAACATCCCAGAATAATTTTATTAATCATAATCTGTTTTTTTGGAGGTGCGAAAGTAACGCCTAGGCACATATAATGCCCAATTTAACCTGCACTAACTTTTAGCCATATCAAAATGTAGGGTTTGGGATTACTCTTTCTCTTTTCTTAATATAAAGTATGAAGTAAAGGTCCCACCACTGAAACCAGAAGATATTACTTCCCATCCTTTTTCTTCAAACTCATTTACTTTTTTAAAAAGGAAAGTAAATTTAAACGCACCCGCATCTTCTTTTCCTTTGTAAGAGATTTTTTCATTAACCCCATTCGAAGTGGACATTGTAAGCTCCCAACCGGTCATTGTCAGCGTTGCATAGTCATAAATTTTTTCTTCTTGTGAAAACGCAAACTGAAGAACTCCAAAAAACAAAATGGTGAAAATTGCCTTTTTCATACTACTTAAAATTAATGATTAACTGTCTTTAGCTACTTTCGATTTCTCTACGGCATCATAAATTACTTCCATAATACGAGTACGAATATCCATTTGAACTAACTTCCAATTTGACGCATCAGGATAAACTCTGTTCGACAAAAAGATATAAATCACTTCTTCGGCAGGGTCAGCCCAAGCAAAGGTTCCCGTAAATCCAGAATGACCAAAACTCTCATACGAAACGCAAGAACAAGTGGGGCCGCCACCGCCATTTCGTACTGGTTTATCAAAACCTGCTCCTCTCCTATTTTCATCTTCACAGAATTGGCATTTTGTAAACTCGTTTACCGTTTTATCTGACAAATAACGTCTTCCACCGTATTCTCCTTTTGTCATAAAGCACTGCATGATTTTGGCCAAATCGTTAGAGTTTGAAAACAAACCAGCATGCCCTCCCACTCCACCAATCATTGCAGCTCCTGGATCATGCGTATATCCATGAATTAGTTGCCTTCTAAATGTTTTATCGTCTTCAGTAGGTATCAATCTTTCTTTTTCAAAACTTTTCAATGGAAGGTAACCCGCAGTAGCCAAACCCATAGGTTTATAAAACGATTCATAAGCATATTCATCCAAACTCATTCCCGTTTGTTTCTCAATTATCTTTTGTAAAAAGTAATACCCCAAGTCACTGTACTTATATCCTTTTTCTTCTCTAAGTGGCGTATTTACAATCTCAGATATAATCTGCTCTTTGTAATCTTTGTGCATATATAATTTGTCGGCAACCTCATAAGGATAGGTCTCTGATTGTACTAAAGAATAGAAATTATACATAGGATATCCTTTTGCTACTGTTTTGGTATAAAAAGGAATCCAAGCAACTAGTCCCGCTTGATGAGAAAGCATATCTCGAAGTACAATATCGCCATAAGCATGCTTTGCTGTGTCGGTATATTCTGGCAGGTAATCACACAAGCTATAATCTAAATCTACTTTTCCCTCATCGACTAATTTCATGATACTGAAAGTAGTTGCGGCCACTTTTGTAATGGAGGCTAAATCGTAAATATCGTTGTCCTTTACTTCTGTTTTTTTATCATAGGTATGATATCCAAAGTTTTTACGATAAATAACTTTTCCTTTTTTGGCTACCAAAACTTGACAACCAGGATAAGCACCATTAGATATTCCTTCAAGAGCAATAGAGTCAATTTGTTGTAACCAACCCGTTTCTATTCCTACCTCTTCAGGCTCGCCATATTGAAAGCGCCCTAAGGACTTTCTATTTATTCCTTCTCCAGATTTATAAATATCCGTTGCGCTAACAGGCAAAATTCCTTTTATATCATTGGCTCCAAATATAGCCTGAGCAGTCAAGTTTTGAGTTAAATCATCATCGTGATATGCGATGAGAAGGCTTTCAATTTGCCTAGCATTTTCAATATACTTCAATCCGTAGGGATTTCCGAAATAAGCCAAAACCATTTTTGATTTCCCGTCAATAAGTTTCAACAAATTCAAAGCTTCTTTGGTAATTCCAAATCTTCTTCCCGGATATTGTGACAATTTATGAAGGCCTACAATTACCAAGTCAAATTCTTCTAATTCTTTATTTAGTTGAATAATTGACTCAAAATCGGGGGTTTTTCCAACTTGAAAATGGGTAACCTTGGCATAGTTATCCATGGTTTTTTGAAACTCATTTTTTTCAGTTTCACCAATAACAACACTCGCTATTTTAAAACTATCCAGATTTACAATGGGAAGTAACTTATGGGTGTTATTAAGAAGGGTGAGTGAGTTTTTAATTATTTCTCTTTTCGGCTGTATGTTTTTCAAAGAATTCAAATCTTCCACCAAATTTTCAATTTCAATTGGCTCCATTTTGTTTAAACCAACCCAATTTTTTGCAAGTAATATTTTTCTACAACGCGCATCTATCTCTTCTTGAGTTATCTCCCCAATAGCAATGGCTTCTTTTATCTTTTTAATGGCCATAGGTACATCCTCTGCAAAAAGCAACACATCGTTCCCTGCAAGCAAAGCCAACACATCAACTTGGCCAGGTTTGTAATAAGCACTTACCCCTTTCATGTTTAAGGCATCGGTAAATACCAATCCTTTAAACCCCATTTCTTCTTTCAACAGTTTGGTAACCACTTCATGAGATAAAGTAGTGGCTTTTGCTTTTCCAAAATCCAGAGCTGGCACACTTAAATGAGCCACCATCATACTTCCTAAGCCAGCATTAATCAACTCTCTAAAAGGATAAAGCTCAACTTCCGTAAGCCGTTCTTTTGAATGATTGATTACAGGCAACGCCTTATGAGAATCTTTATCCGTATCTCCATGTCCAGGAAAGTGTTTGCCGCATGCAATTACATTCTCGTCTTGCATTCCTTTCATGTAGGCAATTCCTTTTTGCGCAACTAATTCTTTGTTTTCACCAAAAGATCTTGAGTTGATTACCGGATTATTTGGATTGTTATTGATATCGATTACCGGGGCAAAATTTACGTGAACACCAAGTCTCTTACATTGCTGAGCCAAAGACCTTCCCATATCGTAAATTGGAATATTATCTTGCAATGCACCCAACGCCATTTGCCTTGGATAAGTAATGGTTGAATCTAATCGCATAGCTAAACCCCATTCGGCATCCATGGCAATCATTAATGGAACTTTAGATTTTGACTGGTACTCATTCGTTAGTTTGGCTTGACGAACCGGGCCACCTTGAAAAAATATTAATCCTCCAATTTTATATTTCTCAACAAGTTTGGTAATTGATTTTACATGCTCTGAACCTTTATTAGAATAAGCTGCCACCATAAACAATTGCGCAATTCTTTCATCGGGGCTTAAATTCTTCATGGTTTTATCGACCCAGTTTACCGAACTATCTAATAAAAAGGGCGGTGTTTTGTAACCAGACAAAAGTGTCTTTGATTCTGGATCGTTTGCTATATCACTGAATTGAGCATTAGCAACAAAGGCAAAAACCAATAAAAATGAAAGCAATTTTAAACGGAGCATAAACAGATATATGAAAATGAAATAGTGCTATAAAAATACATGCACTAAAAGCCTCATTTGCAATAAGCTTACCTAATTATTAACTAAGGATAGTGGAAGGTTCAAAACAGGAATAAACGTTGATTAATCTTCTATTTTGCTCGTACAAATACTCTTTAAAAAGTAACCGTCAATGGTAATTTAAACACCAACTCCTGGGGCCAAAAACTATCCGAATCCAAGTCCTTCACGTCAAAGTAAAAAGAAAGGCCTAATTCGGGAGACAAACTCAATCTATTCTTAAAAAACATGATTCTATAACCCGTACCAAGCAAGGGATGAATATAGTGACGATTTTCATCATATATACTAGTTCGACTTGTACTAAACGTCATGGCACCCTGATAGTTATAGAATAAATAAGATGCATTAAGATACAAATAGAACCTTTCCTTTTCTTTATTTAATGAGTATTGGAGACCTAAGCCCACTTGAAATTCCTTATAATCAATATGACCTGACCAACAATCCTGACATGGGTTACTCCAATTCTCAGTGTATTGAATGTAACTTGAATTTACTCTTAGGCTGAACCTGTTCAAGTTGTACCTTAAAAATAATTCATTAAAATATTGCGAATAATAAGGGTTAGCTAAATAATGTTTTTTGTTGGGCGGATACTCATCCCCACCCCAAGTTGGGGTCTTAAGAATGTTAAAGCTCATGGTAGTTATTCCAATTTCAAATTTCCGCTTCTCCTCTTGGGCACTAATTATTTCCACAAAAAGTAGAAAAACAATAAACACTAAAGCACTTCGCATAAAACCGACTTTAAGTAACTTGATATTAATACGTTAAAATTAAGAATAGATTGCGATAGTTGTGTACTATTTGTTGTTTTTTTGAGTCTCTTGGCTTTTTTGATAAACATCCAAAGCAACCACAATTGCCATAAAACCCCAGAAAGGAACTGCCGCTTTATCGGTATCTAAAAAGTTATTTAGAAATCCGTGGATTAAATAGGTGGTTTCACCCAATATTACGCCCATTAAAATCAATTGTAATTTCTGATCAGTTAATCGATAGTACAAGGGAATGGCTGTATAGTAAAAGAAGAATATAATGACTAGGAGTGTTACCAAACCGAGTACCCCAGTCTCTGCCAGTGGACCGATGTATTCACTGTGAGCATTTCCCCCATCACCAAAATTTGTAGAAATAATTGTCAATAAACTAGAATGCTGATAAGGTGCATATAAAAAAGAATATGTCCCTGGACCATGACCAAAAACAGGGCGTTCTTGCCACATTTTAATTGCCGCTGTCCATCTATTCATTCGTTCTACGTTACTGGCATCAGTTGCTACATTTGAAATAGATTCAACATGTTCTGACAAATCACTTGAAGAATCCTGACGGTTTTTCTCAAGCTTTTGAATAATGGTATCTTGAAGATTGAACAACACGAAAAGTCCAAATGCTGCCAACATTAATAAGTAGCGAATATGGACTCGAAAACGAATAATGTAATACAACACCAAAACCCCAAGAAGACTAACCCATGCCGCTCTTGTAAAACTGAAAATAACAGCAACAACAAAAAGAAGAAGCATTAAAAACACTTGAACCTTTGTGGTAATTCTCATGTTTTTCACGAACAAATACAAAGTCATTACAGGCATAAAAAAAGCAATAAGCGCCCCATAGCTTGTATGGTCTTTATAAAAAGGTTGCATTACCCAATGTGCAGGCTTTTCTTCAAAACCACGAATACCATGTTGAATAAGTGTCCAGATAATTACCCCAGCAAATGGAATTATATAAAGCCAAATGAATCGGTCAATATTCTTGTGGTTTTTAAAAAGGTGAGTTGCCATAAAATAGAATGGAACTACAAACCACATTCTAGAAACAAAATACTTGAAACTCACCATGGGTAATTCGCTAGGAAGCACACAGATAAAAATCCAAATAAGATTAAACAAGATTGCAATACTCAAAGGATGTTTCAGCACTTGCATATCGAATTTCCAATCGTAAGCCACCTTTGCAAAAAACACCAACATGGCACCAAACATAAGTGGCTCTGTAGGCAAATAAACGCCTAGCCCAAACTGAAGTTTTTCGAAATTTAATGAAAGAGGCGTGAAAAACACAATGGCCAACAAAAGCCAATCGAGTTTAAAAAGTGCTAAGCCAATAACTAACACTGCAGCCGGAAAAGCCCATATATAATAAAACTCATATCCTGTTGCAATACTTGCTACTAAAACAAAAACAGATAGAATGATGTAAAAAACATTCTCCTTTCCATTTTGAGTTGCAAGACTTAAATTCATAAAAAGAAAATCGACTTAAGATTCTTTTCCGCTAATTACCCTTTGGTAATTTTCGACTCCGATAATAACCAAAACTCCAAAAATGAAAGCAGAAATTGTAGAAACAACTACAATTAGCCAACGAATAGGATAAGCCTTTTTCTCAGAAGGCCAAGCTCTATTCACGGTAAATTTATGAGTAACATTCTGATCCTTATCTACTTTAAGCTCCTCATACTTTGCTTTAAGCAGAAACAACCTTTCTAATTCAAATTCACGTTCATCAATTACTTTTTCTTGGAAGGGCCCATATTTCCCAAGTGTATCTAACTCATCTTTAAGTTTTAATGCAGCCCTGGAGTCATTAGAACTAAGTGCCTTATAGTACTCTTGAGAAAGCATTTCCGCCTGCTTTTCCGCATTTGCAATTCCTTTTGCTCCTAACCATTTAAGGGTATCGTCCATGGCTTCCATGTGCTTTACCATGGCCAAATATTCTTTTTCAATAACTAAAAATGCCTGCCTTGCCCTTTCGTGAATCATGTCATTTTTAGCGCTATCAACCAATGCGGCTATATCGTTGGCAATATTTGCCGCCATATCTTTATCCGTATCTAAAACACGGATTTCAATGGACTGAAATTCAGTTCTTTTAAAGGATACATTATCTTCCCATTGTTTAACCAATTTGGTATTACGAAACTCAACACCTTCAAAAAGCTCATAATGCTCATACAGCCCGTACTTTTCTACGATTTTATTTCTTATCGATTCCGAATTTAAAATTTGAAGCATTTGCTCAGCTTGTTCTTCTTCTCCAAACTGAACAATGTCATTTTTTGCTCCAGCATCCTCGGTCATAATTCCTTTTGAAATGGAACCAGAATAGGCTGGGAAAAACACGTATGTAGATTCAAACTTTTCGGGAATAATCAAGGATACCACGGCAGAAATAAGGGCCGCAGAAATAGATACAATAATTAAAGGTTTTTTCCATTTTAGTAGAAAAACAAGTAGGTTGGTACTATCGAATTGATTTGAATTATTTTCTTGAGTCATTAATACAAATTAAGGGCGCCAAATGTAAGTGAATTAGGTGAAATCAAACTAATTTCGTCGCGAATGAAACGAGCTTTCTCTTTAATATTGTTTAGCGATAAAATAAATTTGAAAATCTCGTTTTAGTAAAACCCCGCGTCTGATTTTAATAAATGAAAATTGCTGTAAATACAAGACTATTATTAAAAGACAAGCTTGAGGGCATTGGTTGGTTTAGCTACGAAACGCTAAAACGAATAACCCAAAACCACCCGAACGAAGCGTTCATTTTTATTTTTGACAGGCCTTGGGATCCGGAATTTATTTTTTCAGAAAACATAACTCCAGTTCAAATTGGACCGCCAAGTCGTCATCCCTTTTTATGGTATTTGTGGTTTGAAAAATCAATTCCGAAAATTCTAAATCAACACAAACCTGATGTTTTCCTTTCACCAGACGGGTACTTATCCACCTCAAACGACATACCTAGTTTACCGGTAATCCACGATATAAATTTCGAGCATTACCCCAAAGATTTGCCTTTTTGGTATAGAAAGTACTATCGTCATTACTTTCCGAAATTCGCCCAAAAAGCAACTAGAATTGCTACAGTAAGCGAATTCTCAAAACAAGATATTGTAGAAAAATACAAGGTTGATCCCAATAAAATAGATGTTGTTTACAATGGAGTTTCTGACCGTTTTAACCCCTTAGACAAAAATGAAATTAACGAAACCCAAAAGGAACTATCCAACGGAAGGCCCTATTTTGTTTTTGTAGGAGCAATTCATCCAAGAAAAAACATTGGAAGAATGTTAAAGGCTTTTGAAAAATTTAAATCTTCAGGAAGTTACCCTCAAAAACTTCTAATGGTAGGCAAGAAAAAATGGTGGACAACAGACATGGAAAAAACCTACACAACCATGAAGTACAAAGATGACGTCATTTTCAAAGACAATATGAATTCTCAGCAAGTTTCAAAAGCCATTGGTGCAGCTGATGCCTTATTATACGTCTCCACCTTTGAAGGTTTTGGAATTCCTATTTTGGAAGCCATGAAATGTGGCGTTCCAGTTATTACCTCTGATGTTAGTTCTATGCCAGAAGTGGCGGGAAGCGCTGCACTTATTTGCAACCCGTTCAAAAGTGATTCTATTTCTGAGCAAATGAAACAATTGATTCATGAGCCAAATCTTTCACAAGGTTTAATTGAAAAAGGATTCGTTAGAGCCCAAGATTTCTCTTGGGACAAAACGAGTAATCTGCTTTGGGAGAGTATTGCACAAACAGTTTAGAAAAAACTATTTCAGTTCTTGATAAGCTTCTTCGTTTCTATTGAACCGGTTACTGAGTTCGTAATTTCCAAAATGTAAGTTCCAGCTTTATAGTCAGATAAATTCATTTGAATTGAAGTCCTTTTTCCCTCAATCACTTTCATGACTTGACCGTTTAGATTTAACAAACGCAATGTCCTTGAATAATCAGAGTTCAACTCCACGTTTACAAAGTCAATTACTGGGTTCGGGTAAACATTAACAATCATGCTCGAACTATTTTCTATATGAATCTCCTCGTCAACATGAGTTGGTCCAGGTTCTCTTTCTAAATCTATGTCTTCTAATTCCTGCCCCTCTTGAATCAAAATCATGGGTTCGATATTGTCTAAAGCATTTCTAAACAGTTGTTTTCCCTTCCTAATATTTGCTTTTAAGGTGATTTCGCTAGCAGAGTCCACTATTAAATCCAAATAATTTCCTTGGTCAATCTCTGACTTAATAACGCTGGATTGATACCAACTCTGTCCTAAGCCGGTAATTGTAGCACCATCAAACTTAATGGCATGAATTCGATAAGTACCGTCTTCATATTTATGATTTAACAAGAACATCTCATTTCTTTTAGTTACAGTTCCAACAAACATTGTATCGTTCTTTTCAGCAATCAAATAGTTGATTTTATACTCTTTTTGATATTCAATTCTGTATTTAATTGTATCACTTTTATCAACCACCTGAAAGGAGTCTCCTAGTTTTTTTGCTAGGTTGACCTTTAATCCTGGGACTGGTTTTTCAAAAATAATTTCTGGTTTCATTTCTGGACATCCCATCATTAAGAATGTTAAAAATAATATTGGAAGTGTTTTTAATATTGTTCTCATTACTCGTAAGTATTTAATATTCAAATATCAAGAAACCAATATTACACTTATTAATATCGCAATTATTTTAAAAAAACTTAATTCATGGCAGAACTAATCATTTCAAAGCCATATTTTCATCCTTAATTGAAATGAACATTTGAGTCTTACAATTGTACCAGAAATCGAAAGGATTAATCCTTTTTTGGGCATACTTTTGCGAACGATTTTTTACAAGAATGGAAACAACAAACGAGTTAAAAGAAATTACCATTTTGTTTGCCGGAGATTCGGGAGATGGAATGCAATTAACAGGCAATCAGTTCGCAGATACAAATGCTAACTTCGGAAATGATTTAGCAACTTTCCCAAATTACCCTGCAGAAATAAGAGCCCCGATAGGCACGGTGGCAGGAGTTTCTGGCTTTCAATTGAAATTTGGAAGCTCTGAAGTTTTCACCCCAGGAGATGAATGCGATGTACTTGTTGCCATGAATGCAGCTGGACTAAAATCGAGCTTACATAAGGTAAAAACAAACGGAGTAATTATCGTAAACATTTCGGGTTTTGATCGCAAAAACTTGAAATTGGCTAAAGTTGAAATTAGTCCGTTGGAAGACGACAGCCTAGCAAACTATACTGTTCAAAAAATAGATGTAAGTAAATTAACTCAAGAAACGCTAAAAGAATCTGGACTGGGCAGAAAGGACGTTGAGCGGTCAAAAAACATGTTCGTATTGGGCTACCTCTATTGGATGTTTAATCGTGAAATGAAAGAAACGGTTACTTTCTTAAATCAAAAATTTGGTAGAAAGCCTGAAATCTTAGAATCTAATTTAAAAGTTTTAAAAGCTGGATATCATTATGGTGATACCACTGAAACATTTACAACCAGATACAATGTAAAAAAAGCAAACCTTCCAAAAGGAGTTTATCGCTCAATCATGGGGAATCAAGCCACCGCATTAGGCCTTATTGCTGCTTCTCAAAAATCGGGACTCCAACTTTTTTACGGCTCATACCCCATAACACCAGCTTCAGACATTCTACATGAATTAGCCAAGCACAAAAATTTTGGTGTAAAAACATTCCAAGCCGAAGATGAAATTGCTGCTGTTACTGCATGTATTGGTGCAGCCTTTGGTGGAGCATTAGCAACTACAGGCTCTTCAGGACCAGGTATCGCAATAAAAGGTGAAGCATTAGGCTTAGCTGTAATGCTAGAAATTCCTTTGGTTGTGGTTAATGTACAGCGCGGAGGCCCTTCAACTGGACTGCCTACTAAAACAGAGCAATCCGATTTAATGCAAGCCCTTTTTGGAAGAAATGGAGAAGCACAGACTGTTGTGGTTGCACCGAAATCACCTAAGGATGCTTTTGAAGCTGCTTACGAAGCTTGCAGAATAGCCGTTTCTCATATGGTTCCGGTAATGTTATTGAGTGATGGTTATATTGCTAATGGTGCAGAACCATGGGCATACCCAAAAACAAGCGACTTACAAGAGTTTAAACCTAATTCCCCGAACCCTGCCGATTACGAAGACAAGACTTACTTGCCTTATGAAAGAAATGAAAATCTGGTTAGAAAATGGGCCGTTCCAGGAATGCCTGGTTTAGAGCACAGAGTTGGCGGTATTGAAAAAGAAGACTTGACGGGTAATATTTCTTACGACCCTGACAACCATCAGCACATGGTTAAAACACGTGCCGCTAAAATCGACAAGATTTCGGATAACATTCCACTTCAAGGCATTGATCAAGGAGCTAATTCTGGTAAGGTCTTAATATTAGGCTGGGGATCACCATACGGAGCCATTAAATCGGCAGTAAAAATTCTATTAGAAGATGGATATGACGTGAGCCACGCTCACCTCAGATACCTCAACCCTTTCCCTAAAAATTTAGGCGATTTATTGAATCAATTTGACAAAGTATTAATTCCAGAAATAAATGATGGGCAGTTAGATATACTGATTAGAAACAAATATTTAATCCCTTCCATTCGTTTATCTAAAATCAAAGGGTTACCATTTACTACCAACGAAATAATTGAAAAAGTAAAAGAGATTTATTAGTCATGACATTTACCGCAAAAGATTTAGTAACAGATCAGGATGTAAGATGGTGTCCCGGCTGTGGTGATTATTCAATTTTAAAACAAGTTCAATCTGTTGTGGCTGACCTCGGTCGTAAAAGAGAAGACATTGTTTTTATATCTGGAATTGGTTGTTCAAGTCGATTCCCATATTACATGGAAACTTACGGCATGCATTCTATTCATGGTCGTGCAACTGCTATTGCAAGTGGACTAAAAGCTACAAGACCAGAACTAGATGTTTGGATAATAACTGGTGATGGCGATTCATTGTCTATAGGTGGGAATCATTTAATTCACCTTTTAAGAAGAAATTTTGATGTAAATATTCTTCTATTTAACAATGAGATTTACGGATTAACAAAAGGTCAATACTCACCAACATCTCACGAAGGGAAAGTAACCAAATCAAGCCCTTTTGGCGCTCTCGACCATGCCTTTAACCCTTCAGCAGTGGCTTTGGGCGCAGATTCTAGTTTCTTCGCTCGTACCATGGACAGAGACCCAAAACATTTAAAAGAAATTTTAAAAAGAGGCAACGAACACAAAGGAGCTTCTCTGATTGAGATTTACCAAAACTGCAATGTATTTAATGACGGTGCATTTTTTACTTTTACTGATAAAGCTACAAAAAGTGGGTCTACTCTATTTGTTGAACAAGGGCAACCCATGACATTTGGCGAGGATAATAAAATGGGAATTAAACTGGATGGCTTTAAACCTGTTCTTGTCAATCTTAATGAAGGCCATTCCTTAGACGATTTATGGATTCATGATGAAAATGACTATATGAAAGCTACTCTACTTTCAAGAATGTTTGATGTTCCATCAGAAGGTTCTATGCCACGTCCATTTGGAGTATTCTACTCAAATAACAGAGGCACTTATGAAACTGCGCTTGAAGCACAAATTGAAGAAGCGACCGAAGCCTTAGGGAAAGGAGATTTAGATGCATTATTAGCCGGAAACAATACTTGGGAGATAAAATAATGGAAAATACCTACACCCCTAAAACAACCATATTGGTCGGGCATATCGAAGGACTTTCTTACCTAGTTTTACTTTTCATAGCTATGCCAATGAAGTATATGATGGGATATCCAATTGGCGTTAAAATAATGGGAACGGTACATGGAATTTTGTTCTGTGCCTACGTTTACTTTCTAATTGAAAGCTGGGCTAAACTAAAATGGAAATTCTTGACTGTGACTGTATTGTTCATTCTGTCACTAATCCCTTTTGGCACGTTTTTTCAGAAGAAGGTGATTGAAAGAGTAGAGAAAAAAGATTAATCTTCCTCCGACATCGTATGATACACATTTTGTACATCATCGTCTTCTTCAATTTTTTCTAAAAGCTTATCTAGATCTGCTCGTTCTTCTTCATTCAAGGTTTTAGTATCGTGAGGAAATCGTTCCAAACCAGATTCAATAATCTCGTATCCTTTCTCTTCAATCGCTTTTTGCAAATTCCCATATTCTACGAAAGGACCATAAACAATTGCTTCTTCTTCATCTGAAGCAATTTCTTCCGCGCCAAAATCAATTAACTCCAATTCAACTTCTTCAAGATCTATTCCTTCAGGATTTATTTTAAAAAAGCATTTTCTATCAAACATAAACTCAACACTACCAGATGTTCCTAAGCTACCATTACATTTATTGAAATAGCTTCTTACATTGGCAACTGTTCTAGTTGTATTATCGGTAGCTGTTTCCACCAAAATAGCAATACCATGAGGGCCGTAACCTTCATAAACCATCTCTTTGTAATCAGAAGTATCCTTGTCTTTGGCTTTTTTAATAGCTCTTTCAACATTGTCTTTAGGCATGTTGGCCGCCTTAGCATTTTGCATTACAGCACGCAGCTTTGAGTTACTATCAGGATCGGTACCACCTTCTTTTATGGCCATAACGATGTCCTTCCCTATACGGGTAAAGGTTTTCGACATTGCCGACCACCTTTTCATTTTACGCCCTTTCCTTAATTCAAATGCTCTTCCCATATGCTTTTTCTATTGGGAAGCGAAACTAACAAAAAGGTAGATAATCGTGTCGTTTTTTTGATAAACTACCAACTCTATTATCTCTAAAAGCGTTACTTTTGGTAATAATAATTATCTATGAACAATATGAAACAATTTATACCATTTATTGCCCTGCTATTCTTCTTCTATTCATCTAAAAGTCAAGAAGTAATTGGTTCGGCTGGAAAAAACGATAAAGTGAGTAAAGCTCAAGTAAGTTGGAACATTGGGGAAACCGTAGTTACCTCTGGAAAAACCTCAACGGGTTCTGTTACTCAAGGATATGAGCAATCTGGATTTACTATAACTTCAATTGAACTTGTAAATGAAACTTCTAAAATTAAGGCACGAGTTTATCCTAATCCCTTTGTAAATGATCTTTACATTGAATTTAGTGATTTGGAAGACAAAACTATCGTTCTTAAAATATTCGATGCTCAAGGAAAATTAGTTTTTGAAACTACTACTAATCAGAACCTAACTCAGCTCGATCTTTCTGCCTATAGCGGCTCACAATATCACTTGACATTACAATCCAAAGACAATTCATTTTTTGAAAAATTCTCATTAATTAAATCTCATTAACTCCAATCATTCTGAAAAAAATACTACTTATACTTTCGTTATTTTCGGTTGCACAATTATTTGCTCAATCGCCAGAAAAATTTAATTATCAAGCTGTTGTAAGAGATGGAAGTGGTAATGTTATTCCTAATAAAGCTGTTCAGTTTAAAATTGGGATTTATGAAACTTCAGCAACTGGAACTTTAATATATGAAG
>ENA-UOXV01004883-UOXV01004883.1-marine-metagenome-genome-assembly--contig:-NODE-4883-length-15097-cov-6.171919_pt1 | contig 15097 bp, 21 predicted proteins | sample MGYA00238165_ERZ766961 | MGnify/ENA primary metagenome ERZ766961 (study PRJEB28924, sample SAMN03173240) | marine metagenome | biome: Marine; feature: Water; material: Subsurface seawater | place: North... | reverse complement strand
CGCGCCTCGCGCGCGTCATCGAGGTCACGTGACCCCCCGCGCGGGGCGGGGCAGGTGTACTCTCAGGATTTGGCGCTGGAGAGTGCGCGTCAGTACGAGGCTGCGCTCGCCCAGAGCCTCGCCTACCCAGTGCGCCCCCGCCTCCCGCCCCCCCGCGTGCGAGCCGGCGGCGCGGGGCTCAGCCCCGTGCCCGCCCGCGCGCGCGCAGGACACGCTCAAGACCGCGGGCGACAAGTACGCCATCTCCGACCTTGCGCGCACGCTGCGCGGCGGTCGGGTGCCGCCGCCGCCCGCGCTCGAGCCGCCGCCGCCGGTCTTCCCCACGCCGCCTTCGCCGCCGCAGCCGCGGCGCGCCCCGCTGTTCGACGCGGGCGTCGCGGGGCGGCGAGCGCCGGCCCTGCACTCTGGGATGGGCCCCACCGGCGTCACCGGGCTGGTGTCTAACGGCTCCAACGGCGTCACCGGGCTGGTGTCTAACGGCTCCAACGGCGTCACCGGGCTGGTGTTGGACGCCACCCCCGGGCGCGCCCCGGTCGTCAAAGACCTGCGGGCGGGACAGCCCGCCGCACGCGCCGGCGCCATCGCGCGGGGAGACATGCTCTCAAGCATCGACGGTCCCGCCCCTGCCCCGCCCCGGCCCCCGCGCCGCCGCGCCGCCCCGCGCTGCCCCGCCGAGGCTCACGCGCGCGCGCGCTCGGCACGGGCGCAGGGGTGCCGGTCGAGGGGCGGTCCTTCGCGGACATCCAGGGCCGGATGGCGGGCGCGCCGGGCACGCTCGTGCACCTGCTCTTTGCGCGGGCAGTCTACGAACAAAGGGCGCGTGGGTGGTTCCCGGGCAGCGAGGGGGAGCTGTGGCACTACTCGGTGACGCTCGAGCGCGCAGACCCACGCGACACGCGCCACGGCGCCGGCGCCGCCGACTTCGTGCCGCAGACCGTGCTCGCCTGAGCTGAGCGTGGCTGCCGACGTGCTCTCGGTGCAGCGTGCTGCGCTCGCTGCTCCGAGCCCCCGCATCGGTGGCCCTTGGAGCCATTCGGACGCGGGGGCTCGGAGCTCAGTCCGCACATGCAGCGAGGGAACTTGTATCAAGATGGCACGCCTGACCCCGCAACCCGCACATGCAGCGAGGGAACTTGTATGAAGATGGCACGCCTGACCCCGCAACCCGCACGCGCGGCGCGCGCGCGCCTCTCTTGCTCAGGCGCGTGCGTGGGACCCGGCCTCGAGCGGCGCGGCGTGGTGTGCACCAGCGCCCTCGCGCTGGAACCCCCGCCAGGGGACGTCGGTCATGCGCAGCCGCGTGATGAATCTGCGAGAGTCGCGCCCGCCCGCCCGTCAGCACTGGCGCCGGCGCGCCCGCTGCACTGCGCCGCGTCGGAGCGGGCGGCGCGGGCACCCGACGGAGAGAAAGCGCTTGGCGTCCGCGGTGGTGAAGAGCCCAACGATCTCGCGCCCCATGCAGTGCATCGTCACACCCCGCGGCTCGGGCCGTGCGGGGTCGCGCACTGAGGACACGCCCGCTGTGGCGCCCTCGCCAAGCTCCTGAGGCGGGCCCAGCCACTTGCAGACGCGCTGGTTGGTCGTGAAGCGCAGCGACGCCACGCGCCCGCCCCCCTTCCCCTCTGCCCCGCCGTCCTCAATCGCCACCTCCGCCTGCTCGACGCGCGCGCCGCGCAGGTTGGCTCGCGCAGGGCGCGGCACGGGGCGCGGCGCGGGGCGCGGTGGGATTGGAGGTGGGACCTGCATGATGTACTCGTGGCGGCGCAGGTCGAGGCGCTCCAGGTGCGCAAAGTGGTCGGTCCCCTGGAAGTGGCCCGCGTGCGGCTGCAGCGTGCGGTGCACCGCGCCCTCGACCGCGCCGCCGCCGTGGCGGTACAGCAGCTGCAGCGCCGCGAGCGACCAGTCCGCGGGCGCAAAGTGCGCCACCACCGCTGCCAGCTCCCAAGGTCTAAGGTCCGAGGGCAGCGCCGCCAGGTCTGACGCGCTCAGCACGTGCGCGTGCGCGTGCGCGCCGCCGGGCGCCGCGTCTTGCGCCACGCCAAACGGCCCGAAGGCGCGGAAGTCCTCATAGCGCAACGCCGTCGAGAGCATCTGCCTCGCGAGCGGCGCGAAGCGCGGCTCGGCGGCCACGGCGCGGTCGCACCACGCCGTGAGCTCCGCGGTGGGCGCCCCAGCCTCGACGAGCAGCGCTACCACCAGCGCGTGCCCTGCGAGCAGCGCGCAGAGCAACGGCGCCACGTGAAGCTGGATGTCGAGCTCCGGTGCCGCTCTTGGAGCCACTGCCTGACGCTGCTGCAGCTCCTGCTCCTGCTGCGGGTGGGCGGCGGCCTCGGACCGCTTGAGCGCGCGGGTGACGTACGAGCGGCCGTTGTGGAGGCGGCGCTGCTGGTAGGCGTGCACGATGGTGGCGAATGCGAGGGAGGGGGCTCGCGGGGCGAGGTCGGCACCAGCCTTGATGAGGAGCTTGACGATCTCGAGGTGCCCGACCGTGCACGCCCACAGCAGCGGCGATAGCCCCTGCTCGTCCGCGATGCGCGGGTCCGCGCCCTGCTCGAGCAGCAGCGACGTGGCTGCGAAGTGGCCCTTGCTGACCGCGCAGAGAAGGGGCACGCACGGGTTCTCGGTGCGCAGCACGCGGAAGAGCGAGGGCACCGCGCGGTGTAGCGCGCGCACCGAGCACCACCCGAGCACGCACGCCTCGACATTGCGCCCCGGCGCGTGGATGCGCACGGCGCAGCGCGCGGCCTCTGCGTTCACGATGGCAAGCACGTCCACGGCGTCGACGAGCGCGGCGACGCACGCGGCCGCGCGGATGAGGTCGGAGCTGCGCGGGACCAGCGCGGCCCAGATCGCGTGGAAGCACTCGGCGTGCCCCAGCCAGATGGAGACCACGCACGGCAGTTCGAGGTTCCCCGCGCCCGCCGCGATGAGCGCGCGGAGCGCGCCGAGGTCGTTGTGCCGCGCGGCGGTGACAGCGGGGTGGTCGCCCATCACCGACTGCACGGTCTTGACGGTGGGCGGGACGCCGCGCGCGAGGAGCGCCTCGAGGCAGTTGTGCCAGCGTCGCGTGATGCAGTCGTGCAGCGCCTGCGTCACCACGTCGTGATGGGGGTCGAAGGGTGTAAAAGTCTCGATGATCTGCAGCGCCACGTCGCCCCACCCCGCGGCGATGGCGATCCGCAGCACGTCGATCCCGATGTACGCACCCTCCCGCGTCGTGTCGGGCACTGCCACCCCGAGCTGCCACTCGTCAACCAGCATCTGGCAGATCTCGTGCCGCCTGCACATAAACGCGAGCTCCACCGCCGAGTGCGCCCCGGCGGCAGGCGGCTCGTTGGCGCCCAGCTCCTCCGCCGAAAAGCGATCCAGCACCGCGCGCACGGCCTCGGTGTGCCCCCAGCGGCACGCCCACACCAGAAAGGTGTCCCCGTGGTCGTTCCGCGTGCGCAGTGCCGTCGTGTGGCACGCGAGCGGCACCAGAAACGCGGGCGCGTGCGCCGTGCAGGAAGACGAGAGCATCGCAAGCGCCGTCTGCGGGGCGGCGGGGGCGCGCGCAGGCGCCGTCTCTGCGCCCGCGGCGGGTGGAGCCGCCTCCTCGTCCCTCGCAACCACGCCCGGCTGCCCAAGGAGGTCGGCATCCGCGCCCGCCGCAAGCAGCAGCGCGACGCACCCGTCATCCTGAGCCGCGACCGCCTCCATGAGCGCGGTGCGCCCGCGGCCGTCCTGCGCGTCAAGCACCTTGGTGTGGTGCAGCCCCGCTTGCCCGGCCTCAAAGAGGATGAGGCGCAACAGCAGTGCGTTGCCCCGCAGCGCCGCCCACATCAGCAGAGACCGCCCGTTCTGATCGACCTGTCCTGGGTCTGCGCCGTGCTGCAGCAGGCTGATGAGAACCTGGAAGTGGCCCGAGGAGCCGGACGAGCCCCACTGCTGTGAGGCGGCGGTGAACGAAGACAGCCCGGAGTCGGGATGCAGCCCTGTCTCGAGCAGCTTGTCGACGATTGTCGGGTCGCCGTTCCGCGCTGCAATCGCCAGCGCCTTGTCCAGCTCGTAGTGGATCGCAAGCTTCATGGTATCCTTCTCGCCTACGATGAAATCGACCTGCACTCGACACTTTCAGCCCACGGCAGTCGCATTGAGGCGCTGGGCGCAGCGCTAGGCCGAGAGTGGTAGGTGCAGACCATCCAGTGCTGGCGACGGCCGACGGCGGTCAAAAGCTGTGGGTTTGTCATCATCTCCCACCCATGGCGGCTGGCGAAGTGGTAGAGGTGTCTCGCGCACTCAATCTCTCCCGCGTCGCAGGTGGCATCAAATATTTCCTTCAGCTGCTCCTCGGTCACAGCGCCAGAACGCTGGGACCGCATCAGAGGCTCGCACTCTTTGAGACACTGAGCAAGGTGATGAACATGGCCGTTCACCGCGCACTTCTCCACGACTGAGCGATGGGAGAGCAATGCGCCGCGACGGCGGAGTTCCGAAAAGATTTTCCAATTGCCGACCATGGCTGCGCAGGCAGCAGCGGTCTGTCCATTGCACACGAGGTCGATCTGGATGCCCGGCCAGTTGACGACTGTCTCGAAGATTCTGGTGTTGATTTCGAGCTCCGCAGAAAATGCCGCGACCCGCTTGCCGAGCTCAGGATTCGCTGCCATTGTGACTGCCTGGAAGCCGTGCCAAGAGAAGAGCCACCCAATGAATGCCTTGGACCTCACCTCCTGTACGGTCTTTGAGGTGTGCGCCAGTTTTTGCAGGATCAATCGCTTGCGACCGAAACTTGACTGCCGGTGGAGAAAGCTCTTGGATGATGCTAGTTCTTTTTCGGAATTGAAGGAGACCCTGTCATCAACGTTAAAGCATGAACTTCACAAAAATTCGTCACACAGAGCTCCATTATCACGTCAGAGAGACAGGAAATGGTTGATGCGATTAGCATCTTACCAATTCGATGATGACGCAGAGAACCAGTCCTTCTCATGCGATGCACCTTTTCCATGCTTGAACAGAGGTTTGCCCGAAGGAGAGCGTAGCGGTGCTCCTGCACAGCAATAAATCAATTCAGGTGTCGGGCCTGGATCTCATGAATAGATTCCGCGCCAGAAACCGTTATCGTGTGCAATGGTTTCCATTGGGGCATTTACCTCGGGGATCTCGAAGAGTTTCGGCAATAGTAACGATGTCATGCTTTGTTCGGGGTCGATTCATTTGCACAACCTCGCTGCGAGAGAGAGACGAGGATGAGAAAGGCAGGCTAGAACGAGGTAATGGCAGCTGCAAGCATCAGTGTCCTGAGGAGTCATTGTGGAACGGCCTCACCGCAGAGAAATGTAGGGCTCATCGAATCCGTGCTCTAGCGCAGCCATGGCAAGGTGCGACCAATCGGACTTGGAGAGTAAGTTCACGGCCAGGTGAAGAGGTGAAAGTTCAAATTCTCCTTCCTCGTCACTGTAGTCCTGGACGGCACTGTTAAAATCGGCGTTCATCTTCACGAGCATATCCAGCACATCCACAAGCCGATTTCGAATGGCCCAACACACAAGATTTGTCCGATAGCTTTCCCCACTGTGGTCTGAATATGATTCAAAGAAGGAATCCTTAAGCGACGGGCGATTGTAAAGGACAATTTTCAATATCTCCAGATTTTTCGACTGCTGCTCTCCAGGACACAACAACACGTCAGAAATCCTCTTGAAGGCGATCTACGGCGAAATCCATCATTTCAAAGCCGAGAGTAATTAAATATATAGTATGCGGGGAGGGCTCGTACAGCGATGCAGGAGAGTAATCGCGCGTCGAGTATTCTCACCATCTTCTTGCTCTTTTCTTTCAAATTCTGGTCCTTGGTCACATCTATTCCCATGGAAGTGGGAGATATCTGCATTCTTTTGTCTTCACATTTTGACTTCTTCCCAGGAGACACTTCACTTGATGCCTTGAGATCATTCTCGGCCTTGTTCTGTCGTGTACCCCGTTGTCTCGATTGTTTACTTCTTGCTGGTTCACTGAAGGACGTCTCTGCAGCAGTGACTTCTTCCTCACCATCCAAAATGAAATCAATTGGTGCTGGCTCAAGATTCGAAGCATGGACTATCAGCGACGACGAGTACCTTTCAAGAAAAACTCAAGTCACGCAGAGATCGGATCGATTGATAGGGGTCATTGAATCAGGTGCCTCAACAACATTCAACAGGTCGTTCGAGAGAAGAGACTAGCTGGGTCTAACTTGATAACGACGTTCATCAGCAACTTAGCGACATTGTTTTGTTTGTATAGGGCCGCGACATGTAGTGCCGTCTGTTCCAACTTGTCCCGGGCCACTAAAAACTCGAAAGGCATGTGAGTAAGTAGCCAATCACAGCAATCGAAGTTTCCTCCCCGCGCCGCAGCTATCAGGAGCGTCTCCTGCGTAGGCCCAAAGTGCGCGGGCCGTGCTCGAGGGTGTGCCTCCAGGAGCAGGTGCTTCATGACCCTCAAGCCTGACTTGGATTTCTCTTCAAGGGTTGCGAAAAGTGCACGGTCCATCTCATCTTGCGACATACTGCCGATACCAGCAAGAAGCTTCACATGCTCCAGAGCACCAGCTCGCGCTGCGTGGAATAAAGCACTGTCTCCGTTTTCATCTTTCTTCCTGACGTCAACGCCACGCACAAGGATCATCTCTAGGATACTCGGGGGTTCAGTGTCGACTCCGCTGATGAAGTCGACCGCATCCTGCGCCATTTGGCCCTCACCACCGATGCCGAACTTGGACAGCCGCGACAGCGCTTCATGAAGTGTCTCTCCGTTGTCCTGAGGATTGTTTCCATCAGCGTTGCCATTCTTTTCTCTGTGCTTAAATGCACTGCACAGCGACCGATTGCCAGCTGCGATCATCAGAGGTGTGGTCCCGAGGCCGTCCGGCACATCGACTGTCTCCGCTGCCTGGCGGAGGATCATGCCGAGAATGTCCCTTTGCACTGCCGTGCCCTTCTTTTTCAGGAACGAGTGGATCGCCAGGTTTCCATTTCGATCGTCAACGACTGTGCAAACCACCTAAACACACAAATTACGTACCGCTGAGCTCAAGGCGACGGACGTGGACTCGCGCGACGGTCATCTGCCAAGCAGTAGCAGCAATTCAATGTGTGGAATGGAAATTTTACCTCTGGATGAGCAAGAAGGCATCGAACACAATCCCAATGCTCGTTATCGATCGCGGCTTGCAACGCCGTCCGGCCAGAAAGATCCGCAACGTTGAGATTTTCTGTGCGTATCTGATGAAAGTGGCTTCAGTTCTGGTGTGAAAAACATCTCATCCATCCCGCAGACCAAACTCGTACGCGCATATTCCTATGTGCAAAAGCGCATTGCGAGGTGCGAGTTCATGATACGAAGAGCGAGAAATCGGAGCAGGGCATCTCTAGACCTGCGTGTGCATCTCGTCTGCTGTGAGCCGCTCTGGCGCCCGCTGGACCTGCACAATCTTCGACGCGGGCTTGCGTATGCCAGAAGAAAGGGGGTTGTCATCACCCTCCATTACACCGCGAAGACTTCTAGAGCTTCCGTTTGCTGGGGATATCGCCCACCTATTTCCGATTTCGCAACGCTGAACGTTATTTGCCTTTGCATGCCCGACGTATCATTCGCGAGGACGGGCATCATTTTTTAGATCCGGTAATCTAGAATTGGCAGGACAGCAACAGACTGAACACTCATCATGGCGACGGGAACGTACATTTTGCTGGGGCTCATCGATGACCCGGAGCCTGGCTCCTCCGGATTTTCCATACCCTGTTGCGGGAGCGATGGGATGAGCCAGAGGCGCAGCAGGGGAGCGGGACTCGGTGCCGCTCTCTTGAGGGCGCCAGGGCTATCGAAGCACGCGCCCCCACTATCCAAGCGCTGCTGCTCAGCCCAGCATGCGAGGGGTCACCTTGAGCAGCTGGTCCATCCGCTGCCTGCTCGCCTCACGAATCGGGATGACACCTAAAGAACCACGCGTCCACGCCTGGAGGTCTCTCGCGAGAGCGTCAGACGCCACCACAAGATATGCTTGAAGGCTGCTCAAATAATAATCAGTGTGAGGACTCAGCGATTAGGAGACCTGACCTGACTATCTTGGACATGCCCAGCTTTGCGAGCGAACGGCAAGTAGGTGCCTGGAGAGGGGGGCAGGGAGCGCGACGAAGATCCCCAGGGCGCGTTGTGGTCAATCGATTTGGGTGAGCCGCGCGGAAGAGAATCTGTGCCGAAAAGGAGGTGTGCTCGTCAACTGATGAGCTCGCGGTTGACGTTTCAGAGTGCCAAAATCGATGTGGGCGTGCAGTGGTGGGTGGGCGCGCCAAGAATGTCACCTCCGGGGGACAGAGCAGACTCTGGTTTAGGCCCACTCCCGAGGCGGGCCCGACCCCACCCGCATGGGGCCGACCCGGCCTGGGAAGGCGAGCGCATGAACTTGCGCGCCGAGCCTGCAACGCATACAACCGTGATCAGCCTGTAGCGGCGGCGCCGCCGCCGCCAGTAGCCGGTATCGCTCGGCAGTGCGTCGCATGCGCCACGCGGGGCGCTGCCGAGCAGACCTGGGGACCCGGGGGCTGCGGTCGAGACGCGGTTCAGCGACGACGAGACGCGGTTCAGCGCCGCGCGCGACGCCGACGACAGCTCCGTCGCGCTCTGGCTCTGCTCGAGATGTGCGTGGTCCAGGCTCAGCCCCGCGCAGTACTGTCTGCTGTGCTAAGCGGCGGCCTCGCGCCTCGGTGTCGGGCCTGGTGGTGAGCGATGCTGCCCAGGCATCACCTCGGCGCCAGGGGCAAGCTCCAGTTCATCCGTGGGAACATGGACGCGGACTTCAGCGCCGGCAAGTGCACTCACCTGACGTGCAGTAAGGAGTTGCTCCAAAAGCTTTTCGTTTCCTTCCGCTGCGGCAGTGACGATTGCCGACTCCTGATTGAGGTTGAAGTACTAAGTCAGTGGTGAAGCTGATGGTGGATCACGGCTCAGGCGGGCAGCACGAAGCGGGACAGACAGCGTACTGGGATTGAAGAGACCTTGGTCTTCTGCAGTTCGACGGCGGTGTCGGACACGAACATTCGCACGGCACGGTCCGTCTTCTGCACCAACATCGCCGTTTGCATCAGCTGCCTCGACGTGCCTGTCCGCTGGAGAAGCGTCCGAACCACCGGCAAGTTGTTGCCAGATCCCAATTTGCCCAGCTCCGGCCCAGCTTCTGCACCTGAAGACCTTCCGCTGGTCTGCCGTTGCAGAGTGCGCATCTCGCCCGCTGTATCCGTGGAGCCATCGGTCTGAGGCCGCCACTCGTACACCTTCCTAGAGGGATCAACCAACCAGTTTTGACGAATCATCTCCGAAATGGACCGCCGCTCCTGCTCCTGCATCGCACGTCGCTCGCGAAATCGCTCTTGTATTCGATGGAAGCAGCGCATCACCGTGAGCGCCGCGATTCTGTCGACGTTCCCCTGCACCCCAGCGAGCTCGTCGGACACCACGATCGACTGCATCAGCTCCGCCTTGTTGCACCCTTGCACTTCCTCCCCTGAAAACGACCCGCGGAGGGGGGGCAGTCAGCTTAGCGAATCCCGATCACAACGATTCGAGGAGTGTGGCACTCGCAGGCAGGTGGGGGCTGCCACCGCCCGGTGCGAGCAGCAGGATGGAGAGGAAGTCGCCATGCCGCTCCATTTCCGGGCGGCGCCCAATCCACGGCGTCTGAGTGCAGACATCCTCTTCAGCGCGATGTCGCACCGCATTCATTTCATGCTAGCGTTGTCAAGATTCGAGGCTGGCGGGTGTCGGGAATTGGGAAGCACATGACGCGGCGAATGCGCGGAGAGCGCGCTGCGCTCCGAGGTCCCCCCGTCGTTGGACAAGGTGACGGCGTCGTCCTCAACCATGGTGTCCATGTCAGGGGCTCTGCAACGTGCCTCGCGGGTGAGGCCCCAGTCTACCGCCGTGTAGCACGCTCCGATGCGTGTCTGATCAAAGTCGGCACTATGCAGACAGTGCAGGTGGGCCGGCGAGGTGCCTGGCTACGATGGTGCGCTTGAAGACAACTTTATCGACGTCGGGCAGGGGCAGGTGTTTCTCTGCTCCATCAGCGCTGGCACTGCGCTTGAACATCACCATGTCCCCAGAGGAAGTCCGAGTGAACATGGGTGGTGACTTGGGCTGGATGGCGACGAGGCCGGTTCCTGCAGAGGCAGTCCGCGTCGGAGATTCGCCACTCGGACTCACCACGTTGAGCTTTTCGATCCCAAGTCTGGCGGTGGAACTCATATGGACCTGACCAGTCGTTGGACTGTGTTGTCAGTCCTCGAATGCTCTTCCTGGGTGTCCAGGCACAGGGCCTGCACGTTTCCTGGTAGGGCCCTGGAGCATGGCAATTCCATGGGGGAAGGCAACGGGACCAGTAGTGCAGTACGCTCTGACGGAGCATTGTGGAGATGCATCAGAGACATGGTTCCGCTTGAGCGCCATCGTGCGCCACTGGAGGCTTGGACCCCCTCCCCACCACGGGGCCCTGAATTCCTCCTCTCTGCATGACGAGATGTCATCGTGAAGCTGTCTCGTTCCTTTTGGTGAGACAGAAAGTGGCTGTGAAAATGCACGTGCCCACAGAACCAACACGTGTGGCGTGTCTGTAGTGTTCCAATGCACCAAGTCAACCCCGCATCCTATGCAGGGTCCCGCCTTGCAGCGGGTGAACAACCCATGTTCACAACAGGCGAACTCCGGTCATCATCATACGGGGAACTCTTTTCTCGCGCAGGCGGGCCCCATAGATTGTGTAGGCTTCCTATCGTCCCCCGAGGTCCCATGTCTTCAGAAGATGCGGGCCGCTGCTCCCAGTCGGTTTTGTGGCAGCTGGCAGATACAGCCTTCCCAGCGGGAGGCCTGAATCATTCGTGCGCATCCCGCCGACCCATTAACGCAGCGCCTTTCATGAATTGGCCTTCGTAACCCCTTCTCGCAATCGTAATCACAAGCAAGGCGCTGGGCTGCTCTACAATGCGAGATAAAGTACGATGTGTGTGCGTGTCGTGAGCAGGCAGGGTTTGGAAACGGCGATGCAGAGCGGGATGGTCACTTCGGTGCAGGAGCTGTACGGATTCGCGCTGGAGGTTCTGCACTCCCAGGCAGGCATGTCGCTACCGTTTGTCACCGCGGCCCATCGAGACCCAACTTTCGACACCCTGTACCGTCTCGATGTCGACTCCGAGTCATCTTTGGTGGGTAACCACATCACGCGGGAGGCCAGCATTGCACAAGGTTTGCCCAGCACGAATAACATACATCCCGGGATGTACACGCCGCCATTCCACGGGCCCTCGACTACCGGCTCTGAACTTCAACATGCGTGCCAGGCAGAGGATTTTTGGCTGCAGCCACCGGTGCATTCCCAGAACAAGACTTCAAGGCACTGAGAGCTGATATGCGCGAGTAAGTAGCAGCTTCGCTCACTCTGCAACGGCCCCGCGACCCGTCAGCCAGTGCTCATGAGGAGGGGAGCTGACGCCACAAATCTATGCAGGAGGCCCGGGTTCAGCGGACACTTCGCGCCTCTCTTCGGGCTCATCTGTGCGCGGCTGTCTGTCCCGCTGCTCGACACGCGAAGGCTCTTTCTGTTTCTTGTGCTCCGGTGCTCCCGCCTCTAGCGCTCTCCTGTATCTTTCTCTCCTCCTCGCGGCGTACGGCCCCCTGAGCCCGCGCTTTGCCCACAGCTCTCTCTTCTCGGCGGCGGTCCGGCTAGGCATCTGCGGGCCCTTCGAGGCGCAGCGCATACAGGTGCGGTCGCCGCGCGACAGAGAGCGCCTCGGCGCGGCTGGGCGCGCGCCTCGGCGCGCGCCCGGCGCGGCTGCGCTGCCGGACGACCTGTCTCTGCCAAAGAAGCGGTGTGACCCGGAGCGTCCCCAGGCGCGGGTGTCGTCCGACGTTCTTGAGCGCTTCTCTGCCCTGGGTGAGGCTCGCCCGCACGGCGCCGACGCCGACGGCGGCGAGGTCGCTCCCGTCCCTGCGCGGGCCCCGGCTGCGCCGCGAGGGCGCTCGAGATCACCTCCCCGCTCCTCCTCTCCGCGCGACGCTGAACCTTTCCCCATCGAATTCGTGGCGCTCCGCGCGGCGTGGGGGCGTGTAAAGTCACTTTTGTAAGAGACCGTTGGAGGGCCTCGCAGGACTGGGGGGGGGCGGAGTGGCAGGAGTGGAGCGGCGGCAGGGGAGCGAGGAGCGTGCTGGACGAGTGCTTCAACACGTCGCCGGTGGTGGACACCATCCAGGCGTCGCACTCGCGCCTCTTCTCGCGCCTCTTCAGCTCGTGACCCGTCGTGGGAATGGAAGGCGCGTGGTGAGAGGGTGCTTGCTGTGTGCTGCAGTACGAGAGTTCGAGTTTGCGGCAATGTAGCGCAGCTGCAACGCTGCGACACTGGCTCTCTAATAAAGTGATCTAATACCAAAACCAATCTTTCTGGCGGTCTATGCCCCCGTGTGCAGGTGGCGCGCACCAAGACCAGGTCGATCGATCTTTCGAGCGAGCTCTGCCGCAACTCAGTAGTGCAGAATAAATGTGCGGATCTGCAGGGGTGTCAGCGCAATCTCCATGTCCTGGCCCTCCGGTGCCCCCTCGCCACGGAGAGTGACAGGCTCCACTCCTGCACCCGCGCCAGGGAGTTCCGATTCAGGCTCAGAATGCACTGTTGGAGGGGACGATGGAAAGGCAGCACCTTCTGTGCGGAAGCGCAGCCTGTTTTCTTCCATTTCCGTCCGCAGCTGATTCGCCTGCGCGTTTGCAAGAGCCTGTATTAGTGACGGCGCAGCGCACTTGATCGCGGAGCACACGCTTTCCGAGCGAGACAGAGCCGTGGCCGTGTGCGTACCGAGAGCGACATCTCCTCAACCGACTTGGGCGCCGCAAGGTGCGCCGCCGTGAACAGCTGCGAAAGCGCAACCGTTGCCGGCCGCGACAGCTCTGCGTCCTCGTCGATACCGAAGCGGTGCGCCACGCGTAGGAGCACACCGAAGCCCCCCTGCGGATCGTCCTTCTGCTTCTCCACGGTCAAGATCATCACGTTCTCCGGCAGCACGCCCGCCCGCAGGCTGGCTGGCGGCGTGTGTGGCACAGCCGGCAGGCTGCCTCCGGCGCCACTGCCGCTGCCGCTGGCGCCTCGCTTGAAGAGGTCCCAGAAGGTTGATTTGCGTGGCTCCCCGGCGCCCGGGGCGCCCTCCGCGCCTCCCGTAGGAGCGATCGCAGTGACCGTCTCGTAGTAGATCTCGTCCTGCAACACGCGCACTTTCGCCTTGAGCACTTTCGCCTTGAGCGGCTGCTCCCCAAGACCTTCCGCGCGCCTACGACGGCAGCGACGCTCGCAGCAACACGCGCGCACCAGGGCAGGGCGGGTGCGGGGACCTGCAAGGCTCGGTAGGCGCGCGCGGCGTCGCCGGGCTCGGTCAGCGAGAGCACGTGCTTGCCGCGCGCGACGAGCCCCGTCCCGATGCGGAACGGCGCGTGGTGCACCTGCGCCGTCCCGCGCGTGCGTGAGACTGCGAGCGGATCGCGGGGAAGCGCTGGCTCGCGCTTCCCCGCTGAGCGTGGCCTCGCGCGGCGCGGGGCGGCGCGGTGGGGGCTGTGCCTGGCCCCGCGCGTCGACCCAGTCGTAGGGCGAAATGCTCTGTGTCTCGTTCAGCGGCTCCGCCACGCCCCTATGACGCGCACCCGCACCCGCGCTCATGTTGTTGGCGCTCTTTCTCTCTCAATCTCTCTCTCCCTCTCCCTCTCTCCAACACACACACACACACACGCTCACACACACAGAAAAGAGAGACTCCCGGATGATGACCTGTTGTCGTCGGCGAGGAGGCGGCGGTGCACCATGAGCTCTATCTGGCCGTCGCGCAGCGAGGTGCCGCCCTGCGCGCGGTCGACCAGCACCGCGAGCGCCGCGCGGCTGTCCGCGATCGCGATCTGGGCGTTCACTGGAAAGTAGTTCCCCGCCACGGGCTCCGTCACCATGTACGCCGGCACCGAGGGGCGGCACTTGAGGTCGGGCGTCTTGGCGCTCGCGGTCTGGCAGCGCCGGCGCCGGAGCATGTCGCGGCCGTTAGAGTCGGTGAGGAACGCGCCGCCGGACGAGATATTGGTCGAGAAGCGCGAGATGACCTCCTTGCCGAGGCCGTCCTCGATCGGAATGGCTCCAACGGTCCACTCGATCTCGACGTCGTCACGGTTCGCGTGCACGCGCACCGTCTGGGTCGCCCACGCGCCAAACACCTGCACCGCCTCCTCCACCAGCGCGGTGCGCACCACCCGCAGCGTCGCCGTGCAGTCCCCCACGCACTCTGCGTTGCTCCCGTCGCGCTCGGTGACGGAGGAGTTGGGCCGAAAAATGTAGGCCCCCGAGGCCTGCTCCGCCGCGCTGTCGGCCGCGCGGTACCACAACATGTTGTGCGAGAGCGCGATCGCGGGGCCCCCGCGCCCCCGCGCCACGTAGCTCAGCAGCCCGGTCTGCTGATCGAACCCCACCCGCACCCTCCCGTTCCCGATCTCCACCGCGCCCGCACCCGCCCCGCCCCGGACCGCGCGCGCGCGCGGCGTGCGCGACGCGCGCGCGCCCGCGGGCACGTGGACGGTGAAGGCGTGGAGGGCGAAGGGCTGGAGCGGCGCCTGGAAGACGAGCTCGAACTTGGACGCGTCCGCGGCGTTCTGCAGGCGCTGCTGCGGGCCGGCGGTCGCGGTCGCGGGCAGCACCGCGCTTGGGACGGCCCCGCCTGCGCCGCGCACGGCCCACGCGAACTGCCCGCCGCCCTGTGCGGGGGACGCGACGGGGATGCGCTGCGTGTGCACGCGCGCGGTCGAGAGCGGGTTGTAGACGAGGACGGTCAAGGCGCGCGCGCCCACCGCGGGGAGGCACACCGACTCGTTCAGCAGCTTGCAGAACGCCAACGGCTGCCCCGCTGGGAGCCCGGCCATGGCGCGCAGCCCCTCCAGCGCGGCGAGGTCCGCGACGGCACCCCCCGCCGCCAGCCGCATCGCGTAGTCGTACGCCACGTGCTGCATCTCCGTCCCGGAGACCTAGGGGAGGGGCGCCACACGGTGAGGGGGAGGGGGAGCGGTGCG
>ENA-UOXV01004882-UOXV01004882.1-marine-metagenome-genome-assembly--contig:-NODE-4882-length-15104-cov-5.098013_pt1 | contig 15104 bp, 14 predicted proteins | sample MGYA00238165_ERZ766961 | MGnify/ENA primary metagenome ERZ766961 (study PRJEB28924, sample SAMN03173240) | marine metagenome | biome: Marine; feature: Water; material: Subsurface seawater | place: North... | reverse complement strand
TCTTATCAGAAGTTTCCATTCTTTGTCATCAACAGTACCATCTGCACATGCAATACGAATTAAATTTCTAATATGACTTTTAGCTTTTGAGTGGTGTCCTCCAAATAAAAGATCTGCTTGTGACATAATTCTTCTTTAAGTTTTTGTTCGGGGCAAAAGTATTTATAGATTTTAAAAAAATGTATAAAATCGTCGATTTGTCAGATGTTTTTTTGACTTTTTATATGTTCAATTATGCTTGATATTTCATTTGGATGAAACCAAGTGTATTTGTCGTTTCTTTTGAACCAAGTTATTTGTCTTTTGGCATAACGTCGACTGTTGCGTTTTATCAAATCTATTGCTTCGTGTTGGGATGTTTTATTGTCAATAAAATCGAATAATTCAGAATATCCTCCCGTATTTAAGCTGGGCAAATGAGTCTTGTCGATTAAGGACTTTACCTCACTTAATAGCCCCTGATCCATCATTTGATCAACTCGCGTATTGATTCTTTCATATAACTCTGGACGATCTCTGTTTAAACACACATAAATAATGTCAAAAGATCTTTCTTTACTTTGATTGTTCCTTAATTCAGAATATGTTTTTCCAGTGGCTAAGCAAACTTCTAATGCACGAATTACCCTACGAGAATTGGATAAATCTACTTGGTCATAGTATTTTTCATCAAGTGATTTCAATTGTTCTTGCAAAGATGAGAGTCCTTCCTTTTTTAGTTTGGTTTCTAATTTCTCTCTAATTTCAACATTGGCTTCTGGAAGTGAAGTGTCAATGCCAGTTGTAACGGCATCAACATAAAGTCCTGACCCACCAGTGAGAACTAAATAATCGTGTTTTTTGAAAAGATTTTCGATTAATGAAATTGCTAGTTTTTCATATTGGCCAGCACTAATTGGAGTTTCTAAAGGGTGCGATTGAATGAAATGGTGATTAACTTGTTCTAACTCTTCTTGGCTAGGTACAGCAGTGCCAATTTGCATTTCTCGATACAATTGTCGAGAATCAGCACTTATAATTTCAGAGTTAAAATAGTTGGCGATTTCAATTGAAACTGAGGTTTTTCCAACTGCGGTTGGACCAACGATTACAATTAAAGTTGATTTTTTCAAGAAGATATTAATTCATCAAAGTTGAACTCAGTATCGTCTTCGTCATCATCGTCGTACTCTGATTTTTTTTCTGAGAAGTCAATTTCTTCTTCCTTTTTATCTTGTAGAGGTGCATCTCCTACTGCCAGTAGTAATTGAGGATAGGCAGTGTTTTCCTGCTCATCGATAATAGAAACCACATCAATGTAAAAACACCACATTAGCATGAAATCGAAAACATAAAGCAATTTTTGACCAGGTTTTTTTACAACTTCCGAGATTTTTACCTCGCCCATTGTTTTTCTTTTTTCTGGACCAAATTCTTCAGCAACGTCCATTAATGGAATTTCATCGCCCTTATCCCAATCGTCGTTACTTTCATAAAAAGAAGCCATTTGGCTTGCTTCCCATTCAAAAGAATCCAAAATGGCATAATGAAACTCTTCAAATGTTGAAGAATCTTGAATTTCAATGTCACGAAAAATGTCTTCTTCGGTGTCTAAGAGTGCGCGTATGCGAATAACCATCGGGATAAATTAAAGATGCAAAAGTAAATCGAAACTTCTATTGAGCTAGCTCTAAGCCTAGATTCTTTCCTTGTAAAATCATGAAATTATAAGCAGCTTCTTTTTCATTGGGAATTTCACCTTCTAAAATGGCTTCTTTAATAGCAGACTTAATGGTTCCTATTTCCTTACAGGGTTTCAGGTTAAAGGCTTTTATGATCTCTTCACCACTTATGGGAGGTTGAAAATTTCGGACCTGATCTTTTTCCTCAATTTCAATTAATTTCTGCCTAACAAGTTTGAAATTATTTAAGTACCGGTTGACTAATTTTTTATTTTTTGAGGTAATATCAGCCTCAACCAGCAGCATAAGCTCTTCTATATCGTCACCAGCATCGTTTACCAATCTTCTAACAGCAGAGTCTGTAATATCATCTTTAGCCAGACCAGCTGGTCGTGAACTCAACATAACCAATTTTTGAACGAATTTCATTTTATCGTTCAAAGGCAATTTTAATCTCTTAAAAATTTTAGGAACCATTTTAGAACCTAGAAATTCATGACCATGAAAAGTCCAACCTACTTTCTGATCAAACCTTTTACTTCGTGGCTTTCCGATATCGTGAAGCAGTGCAGCCCATCTCGACCACACGTTATCAGTGTGGCGACAAATGTTATCCACCACCTGGATAGTGTGATAAAAATTATCCTTATGAGTTTGCCCCTCAACTTCTTCCACACCCTGAAGAGCTTGGATTTCGGGTAAAATAATTTCTAACAAACCACATTTTTGAAGCAAATCGAAACCTACAGATGGAGTGGGGCAAACCATTATTTTATTGAGTTCGTCTGAAACCCGTTCCCATGAAATTATCTCAATTCGATTTTTATTTCTTTTTAAGGCATCAAAAGATTCTTGTTCAATTTGAAAATTTAATTGAGTAGCAAAACGGATTGCCCTCATCATGCGTAAAGGATCATCTGAATAAGTTTGGTCTGGTTTAAGTGGCGTTCTAATTACACCGTTTTTTAAATCTTCAATTCCATTAAAGGGATCTATTAACTCTCCAAAATCGTTAGCATTCAGTGAAATACTCATTGCGTTAATGGTGAAATCTCTTCTGTTTTGGTCATCAATCAAAGAGCCGTCTTCGACTATTGGTTTTCTACTTTCCGCTCGATATGATTCTTTTCTTGCTCCAACAAATTCAAGCTCAAGATCTAATTCGTCTAACCGTATCATAGCTGTGCCAAAATTTTTGAAAACACTTAAGAATTTTTCTTTATTCAGTTTTTTAGCGACTGCTTTTGCAAAAGAAATCCCATCTCCAAGAACTACAAAATCAATATCCTTTTTATGTTTTCGCTTCAAAAGCAGGTCACGTACATAACCTCCTACAACATAAGTTTCCGTTTTTTCTTCTGCAGCAACTTTTGCTATTTCTTTAAAAATAGCTTCTGGTATGTCTTGCTTTAAGTTCATTATTTACGCAAAATTGTAATTTCTCCGTTCATCTCTATTTTAATAATACTAGAAGGTTTGTTAGTCATGTTTTCTGTGCCCAAATCAGCTATCAAATCTATATTTCCAATGATATCTGAAGTTATTTCATCAAAATGAACTGGAAATTTTTCTCCACTAATATTGGCAGATGTGCTGACCATCGGTTTACGAAATCTATGCAGTAATTTTTGAAGGTTACCTTGTTTTATCATTCTAACCGCAACAGAATTATCATCGGCAACTACATTTTTAGCTAATCCTTTTGAATCAGGTAAAACTAAGGTAAGAGGTTGGTCGGTTTCATCAATTAAATCCCAAGCAAGAGCAGGAACTTCTTTAATTATTTGGTTCAATCCAGCATCGTTACCAACTATACAAACTTGACTTTTAGAATTATCTCTTTTTTTAATTTTGAGTAACTTTTCTACTGCGGCTTCATTTGTTGCATCGCAGCCCAATCCCCAAATAGTATCAGTTGGGTAAAGAATAACCTTTCCTTCTTCAAGAGCTTTTGTGATAATATGTAAATCGTTTGTTTTCAAAGAGCAATATTTTTCATGTTAATTGTTTGCGCACAATCAAAATGACCTTTCGGACATTCTTTTAATCCATGTAAACCACAAGGTCTGCATTTGAGTTCTTTTTCAGTTTGAGCAATTATTCCAGATGCGTTGGTTGGTCCAAAACCAAATTCAGGAATAGTAGAGCAGAAAACGGCTGTAACTTTGGCTTGCATTGCACTTGCAATATGAAGAGGTGCACTATCATTTGTGTAGTTCATTGCCGCATCTTTCATTAAGGCTGCCGATTCTAAGAAATTAAGTTTTCCTGCTAAAATTGAAATTCTATTTGTTGGGAATTGCTTAGAAATAGCCTCACAAATTGCTAAATCATTAGGAGCGCCAATCAAATATACGTGCTTGTTTGAGTCGGTTTCTGTTATGAGTTCAATCCACTTATTTACAGGAACTTGTTTGGTAAACCAAACCGAAGCCGGAGCAACTACAATGTATTCTTTTGTCTTATATTTTAAAGTGTCTTCAAAATTTTTAGCGCTTGGATATAGTTTCGGTAAACCAAAACTTTCATCCTTTTTAGAGCAGATAGATTCTATCACCAATTGATTACGTTCAATTTCATGTTTTCCGTTTCCTATTTCATGTTTTGCCTTGTCGGTATAGCAAAACGAAAAAGGATTTTTATCGAATCCAAGTTTTATTCTCGCCCCCGACAAAAACGTAATTAGTCCTGAAGCTTCAAAACGTTGAAGATTAATTAAGGCGTCATACTTATTCTTCCTAATGGTTTTAATTATAGAAATTAGGTTTTTGAATTTGCCAATTTTTTTATCCCAAACTAATAATTGATTAATAAGCGGATGGTTCTCCAACAATCCCTCATTTCCTTTTCTGAGTAAAAAGTGAATTTCTGCTTTTGGATATTCTGCATGAAGTTTCTCCAGAAGACCGGTAGCAAGAATAACATCACCAATAAAGGCGGTTTGTATGATAAGAATTTTATTCAAAACCAAAATCTAGGTTTGTTTATGATCCTAAACGGCCACGTCATATTCCCTTAACGCATCATTTAAGGAAGTTTTTTTATCGGTACTTTCTTTTCTTTTCCCAATTATTAGAGCACAAGGCACTTGATAAGTTCCTGCAGCAAATTCTTTGGGTATTGTTCCTGGAATTACAACTGACTTTGCTGGAACAACCCCACGGTAAATTATTGGTTCTGGACCAGACACATCAATTATTTTGGTACTTGCAGTTAGAACCACGTTTGCACCTAGAACAGCTTCTTTCTCTACACGAACTCCTTCAACAACTATACAACGAGAGCCAATAAAAGCATCATCTTCAATGATTACCGGAGCAGCTTGAAGAGGTTCTAAAACACCGCCTAAACCAACACCACCACTTAAATGAACGTTTTTTCCAACTTGAGCACAAGATCCTACAGTAGCCCAAGTATCTACCATACTTCCGCTGTCCACATAAGCACCAATATTTACATACGAAGGCATCATAATTACCCCTGAAGCAACGTGTGCTCCATATCTTGCAATAGCATGAGGAACTACTCTTACCCCTTTTTCTTTGTAACCCTTTTTGAGAGCCATTTTATCGTGAAATTCAAATGGGCCAACTTCAATTGTTTCCATTTTTTGAATCGGAAAATAAAGAACAACTGCTTTTTTAATCCACTCATTTACAACCCATCCACTTGGGCTAGGTTCGGCAACTCTCAATTCTCCAGAATCAAGTTTTGCAATAACTTCTCTTATTGCATTTTGGATTTTATCGTTTGATAAAAGTTCTCGGTTGTTCCACGCTTTTTCAATAAGCTCTCTCATTCTAAAATTTTTGGCAAAAGTAATCCCATTAATTTGGTTCACGAAAAATTGCCCTTATTTTTAAAAGTAAGCGATTGTTAAAAACACACTAAATTGATTTTAGTATTTAAACGCTACTCTTTATGATGGTTCCATGTCTTTTACGTTTATTATTTTTGCCAAGTATGTCTCGAATAATGGCTGTTGATTATGGAACGAAAAGGGTAGGGTTAGCCGTAACGGATTCTCTACAAATTATTGCAACTGGTTTAACAACAGTAAAGGCCACAGAGGCTTTTAATTTCATTAAAAATTATTGTGAGACAGAAGATGTTGAATCTTTAGTAATAGGAGAGCCTAAGACATTAGATAATAGACCAGCAGAGTTGGAAAAACAGATTGGCGAATTTGTAAATCGAATTAAAAAGTGGGCCCCTAATTTACCTGTACATCGTGTAGATGAACGTTTTACTTCTTCAATGGCGCTTCAAAGCCTTATAGATGGCGGGGTAAAGAAAAAACAAAGAAGACAAAAAGAATTGCTTGATGAAGTCAGTGCTACTATAATTTTGCAATCGTATTTAGAATCAAAAAAATAGTTATGGTTTTACCTATTTATGCATATGGTCACCCTGTTTTAAGGGCAGAATGTTTAGAGATTGATGAGAATGATCCTAATTTAGAAAAGCTAATTAGTGATATGTACGAAACCATGAGAGGCGCGAGTGGAATCGGCTTGGCTGCTCCTCAAATTGGTAAAAACCTCAGGTTGTTTTTGGTTGATGCCACAGCTTATGCCGATGATTATAAAGACTCCAAAGATGCTGATGATCAAAAAGATTATGAAGTTTTAAAAGATTTTAAAAAGGCATTTATTAATCCAATAATTATTGAAGAAACAGGTGATGAATGGGGGTTTGAAGAAGGCTGTCTAAGTATACCTGAAGTAAGGGCTGAAGTATCGAGACAAGATACCGTTCTTATTGAATACTATAATGAAAACTGGGAGTTAGTCGAAGAAAGGTACGATGGAATGGCCGCCAGAGTGATCCAACATGAATATGATCACATTGAAGGTATTCTATTCACGGATAAAATTAACCCGCTTAGAAAACGCTTACTAAAAAGAAAGTTGAACAACATTACAAAAGGTAATATTGATCTTAAATACAAAATGAAATTTCCTAAATGATTAAAACAATTCAATACTCCGTATTTATTCTCTTTTTTGTAGCTCTAGCCTCGTGTGGTGAAGAAGTGAAAAAAACACCTGATCAATTGCGTGAGGAAGCTCGGGAGGCTATTGTGCTTGAAAGAACCAAACTAATGAATGCTCAAGGATTAATTGACACCAATCGAGCAAATGCTATGATCGATATGTACATAACATTTGTTCAGAATAATGCCAACGATAAAGATGCCTCTGAGTTTATGTTTCAAGCCGCAAGTCTTTGTATGGGTAAAAAAGATTTTGAAAGATCAATTCGTTTATTTGAAAATGTCGCAACTAATTATAAGGATGAAAAGAGAGCTCCAGAAGCCTATTTTCTTATCGCCTTTATTTATGAGAATAGCTTAAATCAAAAAGGCGCCGCTGAAGATGCATACAGACTGGTTATTCAAGAATTTCCTCGCCATGATTATTCCTTACAAGCAAGAGCTGCCTTAAAAAACATGAGCACAGGAAAGTCTGACTTAGAACTGGTTAGGATGTTTGAAGAACAAAATAATTTGGAGTAATTCATTTTTTTAAGCCTAGGAATTAAGCTGGCAAAATCAACATAGCTGATCTAAATTTAAATAAATATCAGAATTATTATTAATTTAAGCGTCTAGAAATTATCATGGACGCTCAATATATTGTTGGCTTTTTTTTAATGTTATTGCCCATACTGGCGGGAGCAATGATTTTCATGTTTATTTCAACAGGAAAAGGAAATTCAAATACTACTGATGAAATTCTTGCTCATAGACATGAGAAAATGTTAAAAAGAGATGAATTACATGAAGAAGATTTTGAGCATGAAAAACCCAAAAAGTGATTTGGAAATCAATACTGTCACTAGTTCTAATTTTTTGTTTCAATATATCTAATGCTAGAACAAGAACTAAGATTAAACTGAGTTATGGGCTGGCCATTAATTATCCTTTTAAACTCCATACAACAGGGTTTACGCTAAATGCAAATTTCGCTCTTACAGAGGAAATACATGTTCAACCAATTTTCACAATGTATTTGAATACATTTCCTAATTCTGGAAGTGGTATCCCCAGCAATACGAAAGAGACGGTTTCGGCATGGGAAACTGGGTTCTATTTAAGATATTTGGTACCAACGAGTGATCATGTTGGTGTTTATTTTTCAGGTGGGTATGCTTATTATAAGAGCAAATTAATGTCTAATTCTAGTTCTACACCTTATGAAGAACTGCACCGTTTGAAAATGGGTCTTGGAGTGCAAATTGCGATTCAGAAATGGAAAATATTAGGTGATTTCCATTTTGTTCCTGGAAAAAATTATGATTTTATACCTTCTTTGGGCTTCTCATATAATTTCTAAATTTAGAAAGTCATTTGGCGACTAGATTATAACTAACACAAAAACAGCTGTATATACACTAAGGTTTTAATGGTTTAAACAGGAGTTTTTTCACTCACTATTCAATATCATTTTTTTTTAAATAAATAGCCGATAACTGTTGTTAGACTATTCATTATTTATACTTTCGCAGCGGAGAAATGGCAGAGTGGTCGAATGCACTGGTCTTGAAAACCAGCGAGGGTCAAACCTCCGGGGGTTCGAATCCCTCTTTCTCCGCCAAAGAAAAGCCCACTTGAGGAAGTGGGCTTTTTTTATTTAAAATAATTTGAGCTTGCTCAAAAATTATTTTAAATAAAAAAAGCAATTCTACACAGTAGAATTGGGCTTTAATTTGAAGCCTCCCCCTTTAGGGAATGACCGACGGAGGAGGTCAATCCTATTTATCGAATTTTAATTTGAGCTTGCTCAAAAAATTATTTCATATAAAAATGCAATTCTTTGGAGTAGAAAGAGGCTTTATAATGAAGAGTGCAATATGGAGGTAACTGAAGTTTGAGCTCTTTCTGTTTTGAACTTTTTTTATTTAAGAAATTGGAAATAAATTGGGATATTTATTTTGGAAACAAAAAAGCTTACGAGTTTGAGATAAGCTCTAAAATCTGATACCCATATTTAGCCCTAAATTCAACTTAAGGTTAGCGCCATAAATAAAAGAGTCTTTCATTTCTTCTACTAAATCAGCAGGTGTAAGTCCACTTGAATCAGTTATGGTGTTTTTCTTATAACCAACCCCCAAATAAGGATCAAGAGTGATTCTTTCTCCCATCAAAAATTGTACACCAATATTCATTGTGACGCTCCAATGTGTAAATCGAAAATAGTCATCCTTATTTACCTTTTCATAGTATTTAGCGGTACTATAACTTGCCATAGGATAGATGTAAAAACCGCCAGGGGCAGGTTTAAAATCAGGATCAGAAATGCTAATTCTCGGGTTTTTTAAATAATATTTGAATCCACCTTGAATCCTAAAACCGTTAAACCCGATATCCCAACTACTAAGACCTTGAGAAGTGAAATTGGTGTCATTATCGTATGCTGCTCGAAGTAAAAGTCCCATTCCCAAATAGGATGCGCCTAATACAACACTCGTTTTTGGGCTTGTCACGAATTCTCCCACCAATCTGAATTCACTAGAGAAAATTGGAATGTCCCCTGAAAGTATGGCCAATGGATTAGTTTTGAGAATTACTTTTTTTGTATTGAATTTACTTGCTTTTTTAATAAATGAACTATCGACATATCCAAATTCATTGTAATCTTGAGCAAATGAAGAAATCACGGCAAAGGCAAAAAATCCAATACAGAGTATGGCTTTTATTAAGTTTATCATTTACAGTTTCATTCGAGTTTCAGGAACAACTGATAAGTCAGTATATTCGTTTTCTTGATATTTAAAATAAGCTGCAATTCCAATCATTGCTGCATTATCAGTGCAAAATTCAAATTTAGGTATATAGGTAGTCCAATTTAATTTTTTTTCTCGAAGTTGTAATTCTTCTCGTAACTTACTATTTGCTGATACTCCACCACCAATAGCAATTTCAGTTATACCATGATCCATGGCAGCTTTTTCAAGTTTCAACATCAACGTTTTTATTATGGTGTATTGAACAGAGGCGCAAATATCATTTTTATTTTCATTTATAAAATCAGGTTCTTTTTTTATTCCGTCTCTCAAAAAATATAAAACGGAAGTTTTTAGGCCACTAAAACTAAAATCATAATCTGGAATTTTGGCAATAGGAAATTTAAAGCGAAATGGATCGCCTAATTTGGCTAATTTGTCAATTACAGGTCCCCCCGGATAAGGTAAACCCAAAATTTTGGCAACTTTATCAAAAGCTTCCCCAGCGGCATCATCTCTTGTTTGACCTATTAATTCAAATTTAAGAGGACTATTTACTTTTACGATTTGCGTATGTCCCCCTGAAACAGTAAGGCATAAAAAGGGAAATTTTGGAGGGTTCTTGTATGAATTGTTGTCTATGAAATGAGCCAATATATGTGCTTGCATATGATTCACCTCTATGAGTGGTTTGTTCGTAGCAATGGATAGCCCTTTAACGAATGAAACGCCAACTAGTAAAGAACCCATTAAGCCAGGTCCTTTTGTAAAGCCAATTGCAGAGATGTCTTTTAAGCTAATTTTTGCTTGTTTCAAAGCCTCAGTAACCGTAGGTACAATATTTTTTTGATGCTCTCTACTCGCCAGCTCAGGAACAACGCCTCCGTAGTTTTCGTGCACCGCTTGAGTACTAATAACATTAGATAAAACAACTCTATCTTTGAGAATTGAAGCTGAAGTATCATCGCAAGATGACTCAATAGCGAGAATGTAGGTAGGGTTTTGCAATTAGATTAAATTTGTGTTTCAATTTCAGCGGTCAAAATTATTAAAAAAGGGCTCAAAATATTCTTTTATGGACTTGGTGGCCTAGTATTAATTTTAATAATACTTATTGGCCTTCTACTTCTACCATCCGTTCAAACCAGTGTTGTTTCAAAAGGTCTGAACTCATATTTTGAAAGTGACTCTGTAGAAATCTTAATTGAAAATTTTGAATTTGTACCTTTTTCTAGCCTTAAAATCCAAAATTTACTTTTAACAGATAACCATGGTGACACTTTCATTTTTATAGGTGACCTAAAGCTGGGAATTGGCAATATTGACCTTGAAAATATTGATTTGAAATTGGATAGTTTAACTCTTGATAGTAGCAAATTCCATTTAGTTCATTATAAAAATGATCAATTCGTAAATATTAGATTTTTACTCAACCATTTTAACAACACAGACACAACCTCCAAATCTGATTTTTCAATAACTAGCAAGGTGATTAAGATAAATAATTTTGATTTCATTTGGGAAAATCAAAATGTTCAATCCGGTATTCAAGGAATGGATTTTGATAATATTCATGTGCGAAAGTTGAATGGTGAATTTTCTGATTTTTCAATGAAGAATATTGTTATTTCTAGCGTTGTTAATCAAATTGCATTTACGGAGCAATCTGGTTTTAGTGTTGATACACTCGAGTGCAATTTTGCAATGAATTCTGATTCTATGGGCTTTAATGGACTAAAAATAATTACTCCATTGAGTCAAATATATGGACGATATTCAATGTCTCATGGGGATTTTAAATACTACTCAGATTATATAGAACAAGTGTCAATGAGTGGGTATATTGAAAATGTAAATATTGATTTTCAAGATATTATCTACTTTTCAGATAATCTTATTGGATTTAATGAAAAATTTCGTGGCTCTGGAAAATTTGAAGGTACAGTTTCCGATTTTGTTGCAAGCGAATTAGATATTAAATTTAGAAATCGATCTGTAATTAGAGGCCGTGTGGCGATGAAAGGAATTCCATTAATTGACAGTACAATTATGGATATTAAACTTGTTAATTCACGAATGAATCCTGAGGATTTGGTGGCATTGAAGTTAAAGGCTTTCTCAGAAAACTTGAATATAAAACTACCCGATTTCGTAAAAAAATATGATGAGGCAGTCATTAATGGAAGGCTTTATGGACATTATTATAATTTTAAAAGTAATATAGAAGTTAATGGGAAAAATGGGCTTTTAACGGGGGATTTTAAATTAGAAAAGAAAAAAGATAAAGAGTTTTATTATACAGGTAATTTCAAATCAAAAGGGTTGAAGCTTGGAACCTTATTTGAGACTAACGAGCTTGGCGTATTATCTTCAAACTGTACCATAAAGGGCAGGGGATTTACAAAAAACACTTTAAAGGCTGATGTAAAAGGGGCTATTTCTGAATTGGAATTACTCAACTATGTTTATAATAACATTCATATTGATGGTCTTTTTATTCATGAAGTATTCAAAGGGAAAATTGAAATAGATGATAAGAGTTGTCAGTTTAATTTTTTAGGAGAATTAGATTTAACAAAACAAGAGCCTCGTTTGGCTTTTGTAGCCGAGATTGATACTTTATATCCCAGTAGAATTAACTTATTAGAAAGAGATAGTAGTGTTTTCATTTCAGCAAAAATTGATGTGGATTCTAAAGGAGATGATATTGAAAATTTTGTGGGAAGGCTTGAGTTAAAAAATTTTCTATATATCGAGAAAGAAAAAAACATCGACATTCCAAGTCTTAAATTTACATCCTATCATGCTAATGGAAACCGAATGTTGGAGTTAAAAAGTACCATTGGAGAGGGTTTGTTGAGTGGGTCCTATCATATCCCTTCAATAAAAAGTTATTTCGAGAGTATGATAAGAAGTTCATTACCAGCTTTGGTTGAAAATGTGGCTGCAGACTCAATTCCAGGAGACTTTGCTTTTAATGCTGAAATGTATAATTTAAACCCAGTTTTTGAAATATTTTATCCAAGTGTTGAAATTGACTCAAACTTGTTCGTGTCTGGGTTATTTGACGGACCTGAAAATTCTATTGATCTAAAATTAACGACTAATGGATTTCGTTATTCAGGAGTTCAAATCGACACTTTGAACTTTTTAGTAAACCACAAAAAAAACTCAATTGTTAGTGAAATGAATATTAAATCTTTGTCATTAGACAAAGATATTTTCTATCGAAATATTTACGTGAAAGCAGAGGGGGTTAGCGATACACTTTCGGTAATAATTAAAAATGACAACGAGACTAAGCCAGAATTTAAAAGTGATATTTCATTTGGTGGAGTGCTGCTAGGGCCTGAAAAAATTCACCTGGCCTTTGATTCAAGTTATGTTGTTCTAGCCGATTCAATTTGGGTGCTAAATTCTCATAATCTAATTGAAATGGATTCTAATCGTTGGGCTTTTGACAGTTTTAACTTAGTTAGCAACCATAAAAAGATAAATCTTTCTGGTGCAATTTCTGAAGATACTAGCGATGTGTTAAAGATAATTCTTGGAGAGTTGAATTTGGCAAATTTCACCAAGATTGTAGGAATAAATGAAGCTCAATTAGATGGAAATATATCCGGAGATATCAGCTTGTCCAAACTTTATTTTCGCCCCGAAATATCTAGTTCTATTTATGTAAATGATTTATCTGCAAACGGTGAATATATTGGTAGTGGCCCTATAAATTCTTCATGGAATACCGATAAAAAAAGGTTTGATGTCGATTTTGACTTGTTTAGACCGGCCGACTCAGCTTTTATTGACACCATTCGATCAATTAAGTTTTTCGGACATTATTACCCTCAAATCGAGGATACTTCTTTTCATTTAAAACTAATATCAGATGGATTTAAAATAAAGGCAATTGAGCCTATTGTGAAAGAATATATAACTGATATTTCAGGTGAATTAATAGGAGAATTAGACCTAACGGGTTCATTCAAAAACCCTGTCTTGAAAGGAGAAATGAGACTAGATAGTACACAATTTAAAATAGTGTATTTAAATACCAATTATTTTGCTCATGAACAAACCATAAAATTCAGGGAAGAATGGTTCGGTTTTGACAAACTAAAATTGCAGGATGATTTTGGTAAATTAGCAACAGCAGATGGTACCGTTCTTCATGATAATTGGAAGGATTTCAATTACGATGTATTCATAGAAATGGACACATTTTTAGCTCTAAACACCAATTTAAAACAAAATGAATTGTTTTATGGGATTGGATATCTCACAGGGGATGTAAGTGTTGCAGGATATGAAAATCATTTAAATTTAGAGATTGATGCTAAAGTTCAAAATAATTCTAAACTTTTTGTGCCTCTATATTCAGCAAATGAAATAGCTCATAGCGATTATATACATTTTGTTACTCTAGAGGCCGAAGAAAATGAAGAACATTTAGAAAAGCATGAAGCTGATTTGAGTGGAATTGATATGAAATTTGATTTTAAAATTGACCCAAGTACAGAAATTCAGCTAATTTTTGATGCTACTTCTGGAGAAAAGTTAACAGCACAAGGCGGAGGGCGAATAAAAACAATCATAAATGAAGAAAAGGATTTTGAAATGTACGGTGTTTATGAAATACGAAATGGAGATTATTTCTTCAATTTCGAGAATATAATTTCCAAAAAATTCACCTTGCAACAAGGTGGACTAATTTCCTTTAATGGCGATCCTTTAAAGGCTAATATGGATGTTATTGCCCAGTACAAAGTAAAAGCTGGTTTACAAGAAATACTAGGAGATTCTGCCTATTCTCAAAAAGTGGATAACCTTTGTTTGATGCATTTAACTGACCAACTCTCAGAACCAAATTTGGGTTTTGATATTAAAGTATTAAATGTGGATGCAGATATAGAGTCGCGAGTTAAATCTCAAATGCCAACTCAAGAAGATGTGAATAAGCAAGTTTTTTCGTTGATGTTGTTTAATAAATATAGCCCCCCTGAAAACAGTTTGAGTGGTTCAGGATTTGCTGGCACAACAACTTCTGAGCTCTTAACATCTCAAATAAATAGCTGGTTATCAAAAATGGATAATAAAGTGGTGACCGTGGGGGTCAGCGAACTAAAACAAGATAATGTGGAGGTTGAGCTTTCAAAACAAATGATGGATAATAGATTAGTCTTTGAAAGTAATGTTGGGGTTGATAATTCTCAAAATAATACTAACACAGGGGCTGGTAGTCAGTTTGTAGGTGATTTTAAATTGGAATACATGATTCGTGAAGATGGTAAAATAAGGGCAAAAGTCTTTAATCGATCAGAGACTTATCGTATAGAGGATCAAGGCAACTCAGCTTCTCAAACTCAAGGAATTGGAATATTTTTTCAGGAAGATTATGAATCTTATGGACAATTATTAAAAAAATATTTTAATAACTCCGAAAGAAAGGCCAAGAGAAAGAAACGCAAAGAAGATAAAAAATCATACGATTAGCAGTCAACCTTGAATTAATTATCGAGTTTAATAAAACGGGCCACATTTACATCTTTATCAACACCTATAATTTTAATTATGTAAGAACCGGCAATCAAATCAGAAATGATTATTTTGTTTTCGATGCTCACTCCATTTTGAACCAATTTTCCATTTATGCCATATATCTCATACCTCATATTCGAATAAGTTCCCGTCAGCATTAAATAGTCTAGACAAGGGTTT
>ENA-UOXV01004875-UOXV01004875.1-marine-metagenome-genome-assembly--contig:-NODE-4875-length-15114-cov-6.129291_pt1 | contig 15114 bp, 12 predicted proteins | sample MGYA00238165_ERZ766961 | MGnify/ENA primary metagenome ERZ766961 (study PRJEB28924, sample SAMN03173240) | marine metagenome | biome: Marine; feature: Water; material: Subsurface seawater | place: North... | reverse complement strand
AGGATATAAATATAGTTTAAACATATTATGTACAAATCCATCATCATTATCTACGAGTACATAAATTCTTTTGCTTTGATAATTTTTTTGAATAAAATTTGATAATTCCTTAATTTGTCTTTTATCATATTTTATATGTTGCATATTACTATCGAAGTTATTGAACCTCTCTGGAATTAAAATTTCAATAGATTTTGCAGGTGCTATGAGTAAAAATGTCGATAAAAGAATAAACTTAAACTTAGATAAATTAAAGTCATTAGTGAAACCATTATAGATTAAAAATATTGTATAGGGCATGAAATATAAACCTACGTATCTTCCAAAACTTGCCATTGCAGCTGCCTCATTGGCTCCAAAAAAAATTTTATATGAAGTCAAAATTAAAAAAATATGCAAATAGCTTATTAAATACATAGATAAAAATAAGGTAATTTTTTCTTTATATTTTTTTTTGTTAGAAAAAAATAAAAATATATTCATTAAGGATAAAAAAATTAACCAAAATATTAAATTTGTTTTGAATTCGTAAAAAAATCCTACTTCAGAAAAAATTTTTTCTATAGTTTGATTGGGTATTCTAAAAATAGATCCTTGGAAAATATTTATACTATTTATCTGCTCCCAGTTTACACGCGTAGTAATTAATTTTTCAAATAATTGATTTATGTTAAAGTTATTAATGGTGGTTGTATGTTTTAATTTAAAAGAAATAAATTTTTGAAAAATGGTTGTTACAAATATTGAGAAAGAAAATAAACATATATTTTTTATATTTAGAAACTTTTTTTCTTTATTAAAAAAACTTATTAAAAGAATTATAAATATATATACGATATAAAATAAGGAAAAATCCTTAAAAAAAACTATTAAAAATACTACTGGAAATAATTCAAATAATTTTAATTTTGAGTTGTTTATTTTTTTTATGAATAAAATAGAGACTATTTTAATAAATAATAGTGATGTAATTACACCCGTATAAATTGAAAATAGACCATAATTAAAGATAAAAGCTAAAAAATATATTAAAAGAAAAAAAATAAAAAAATTTAATAATAAATAATTATCAATTTTGAAATCATTAAAAATATTTTTTAACAATAAAATAGTTAGTGTAAATTGAGAAAATATAATTATGCCTTCATCATAATCATGATATTTAAGAAAAATATAATGAAGTAAATTTGAACCAAAAGGTTTATTTTGATTTGTGATAATATTTTCATAATAAATTGAGTTATGAATTAATAATTCTTTTGTTTTTAAGCCCCAGCTAGAAAATTCATCCCACCAAAGAAATTCCATATTTATGCACAATAGTAAAATACAATTTAATATTAGTATTGTTTTTATAAAATTAAATAAATCAATTTGAAGTATCCTTTTAAAATTAAATGATGAATAAAGTAATATGCAAAATGTTACTATTAAATGAAATTTATTTAATAAATTTAAACTTGATAAGATAATAATCAATATTGTTAAATATAAAACACCATACAAATACAAATCTAAAGATGTGTATTTATTAAAAAAATCATATTTTTTTTTAATAATCTCACCAAAGATTAGAATAACAAAAAAATATATGTTTATTATTAAATATTTTTCCATTTTTAATTATCAATAGTATTTAAATTTTTATCTTTAATAATAAAAATAGTTATTAAAATTATAAGTAAGAAAATAAATTTTTTAATAAAAAACATAATAAAAAACGAAAATAAAATACCAATTAATAAAAGTATTATAAATATTTTTTTATTTTTTATATACTCACGATCTATTCGTTTTAAAAAAATAATTATATGTCTAAAAATAAAATCCAACAATATTTTTGATATAACTAAATTACTTTTTTCATCTTTATAAATTGTCTCTATATTAACGTCTAATATTTCACATTTTATTCTTCTCATTTCTGCTATCATAGTTGTTTCAAAAAAAAAATTGTCTGCAATATTTTCTAATTTTAAATTTTTATAAACTTCTTTGTGTATAGCTATAAAGCCATTTGTGGCATCAAAAGTATTATATTGACCAGTTGTAATCTTTGTAATTATAGAAAGAAAAAAATTACCAATTATTCTCAGTAATGGCATTTTAAAGAATTTTTTATGTGGGTGAAACCTATTTCCTTTGACATATAAGTAATTTTTTTTAAATTTACTTACAAATTTGATTATATTATCAGTATCCATTTGGCCATCACCATCAATTTTAAGACAGATATCAATTTTATTATCCTTAAAAGCTTCAGAAATACCTTTTTTGGTAGCACCTCCAATTCCTAAATTTACTGAATTGTATAAAACTTTAACTCTATCATCTTTTACGTTAATATTTACTAAATCACCCGATTTTTGAGGACAACAATCGTCTATTACATATATTTTGCTAATCTCAGGACCTATTGATTTAACTACATCAATAATGCTGCTAGAGACATTATAACAAGGTATGACTACTGCTAATTTGGCCATTATTTCTTTATTCAAATCATAATATTAATAAGAGATTGATACTATATTGAAATTTCTATAATTGAAGGTTTAATCAGCTAGGATGAAAAAAAAAATAGCCATAATAGAATACAACACTGGAAATGTTTCAGCTATTTCAAATATGCTTTCTAAAATTAATGAAAAGTCTGTAATTACATCTGATCCTAAGATTATTGAAGATTCTGAGATCATAATATTGCCTGGAGTAGGTAGTTTTGACAGGGCAATAAAAAAACTAGAAGAAAAAAACTTAATTGATATTTTAAAATTGAAAATATCTGAAAACACTAAAATACTTGGTATTTGTCTAGGTATGCAAATCCTTACTCTTGGAAGTGAAGAGGGTGATAAAGAAGGTTTAAAAGTTTTTGATACTTATTGCAAGTCATTTAATAAACAAAATTCAAAAGATATCTTTATGGGGTGGTCAAACACTAAAGTAAAAAAAAATGAATATAAATTTGATTTTTTAAATAAAAGTAAATTTTATTTTTTACACAAATATTATTTTCCATATCATCAAGACTATACAATTGCAATTTCTGAAAATAATATAGAATTTTCAAGTGTTGTAAAAAAAAAAAATGTTTTTGGAGTCCAATTTCATCCAGAAAAAAGTCATAATTTTGGTATTAATTTTTTCAAAAATTTCATAAATATATAATGATTTTTTTTAGAATAATTCCTATTTTATTAATTGAAAATCAAAACTGCATCAAAACAATAAAATTTAAGAAAAAGATTTATTTAGGTGATCCAATTAATATTGTAAAAATATATAGCGAACTTGGTGTTGACGAGATTTTGATAAATGATATTTCAAATAGTGATATACCAGATTTTAAATTACTAAAACAAATTTCTGAGGAATCGTTTGTACCTCTAAGTTATGGTGGTGGTGTAAAAAGCTTTAATGACATTGAAAAAATTTTATCTTATGGATATGAAAAAATATGTTTTAATTCACTTGTTTTTGAAAAATTTGAATTTATTGAAAAAGCAATTAAAGAATTTGGTAATTCTAGTATTTCTATATCTGTAAATCTTAAGAAAAATTTTATTAAAAAATTAAGATTATTTAATAATAAAAAAAAAAGTTTTTATAATGATACAATTGAAAATCATCTAGAAAAAATTAATATGCTAAATCCTAGTGAAACACTTTTAACCTTTGTGGATTTAGAAGGAACAAGAAGTGGGTATGATAAAGAATTAATAAGTAAATACTCTAAAATTATTAAAACTAATCTAATTATAAATGGTGGAGCAAAAGAAATTAATGACTTTATATTTCTTAAAAACTTGGATATAAGTGGAGGAGTAGCTTCTAGCCTATTTTCATTTAAAGGAAATAATGAAAGTGTACTTGTAAATTATTTATCTAACGAAGAAATAGAAAAGATTAACAATTAATTTAATGATTTGCAAAACATGTGTTCTTGATTCATCTATAGAAAGTTTAAAATTTACAAATGAACAGTGTAATTATTGTTTAAAATACATACCTTTATTAAAAAAAAAACATATTGAAAATAGCTCAAATAATCAAATTGTTAAAATTTTTAACAAAATATCAAAAATAAAAAATAAATATAATTGCCTTATCGGGGTAAGTGGAGGAGTTGACAGCTCGTATATAGTCTATTTAGCAAAAAAATATAACTTAAGACCATTGTTATTACATTTTGATAATGGGTGGAACTCAGAATTGGCTGTTTCAAATATAAAAAAAATTACTAATAGTTGTGGTTTTGATCTTCAAACATACATTGTAAACTGGAGTGAATTTCGGAATATACAAAGATCATTTATTAAATCAGGAGTTATAGATATTGAGCTTGCAACAGATCATGCAATCTTTGCTAATCTTATCAATACAGCAAAAAAAAACAATATAAAATATATTTTAAGTGGTACTAATATTTTTACAGAACACGCAATGCCTAAAGAGTGGATGTGGAGAAAAAGTGATATAAGAAATATAAAATCTATTCATAAAAAGTATGGATCAATAAAAATTAAATCATATCCAACAATGGGTTTTTTTGATTGGTACATTGCAAAATATTTAAATTTTGGCCCTAAATTATTAGAGCCACTAAATATGATTAATTATAAAAAAAAAAATGCTATAGAAATTCTTAAATCAAACTATGGTTGGTCAGAATATGAAGATAAACATTTTGAATCTTTATTTACAAAATTTTATCAAGCTTATATTTTGAAAAAAAAATTTAATGTTGATAAAAGAAAATCTCACCTATCTTGCCTAATACGAAATAATGAAATTACTAGAGACAATGCATTGAAAATATTATCAAATAATGACTATCCAGGTGATCTTGAAAGAGAAAAAGATTACTTTTGTAAAAAATTAGATTTTTCTAAAGAAGAATTTGACAAAATTTTAAGTGAAAAACCAAAAAGTCATTTAGATTTTGATAACTCAGAAAAACTTTTTAAATTTTCTAAAAAAATATATAAATTTTTTTTTAAATCTTAATGAAAAAAAAAATACTAATAATTCAACATCATAGTAAATTTGGTGGTGCATCAAAAAGTATATCTGAATTCATTTTGAAATTACAAAATAAATTCGATTTTGATATAATTTGTCCAAATGGATCTACGTATGAATTTTTTAAGAGCAAAAAACTAAATGTTCATAAACTTTTTGGTATTCCATCCTATGATATTACAGAAATTGGAAGTTATTCAGGTTTTAGAAAAATTTTATTGCTAAGAGAGTTTTTTTATTTTTTTAGTTTTTTATTTAAAATTTTTAAAATAAAAAAAAAGTACGATATAATACATTTAAATGATACAAATCTCATCGTAATTGCTCCATTACTAAAATATTTCTTTAAATCAAAAATAATCTGTCATGTGAGGACACGTGTTAATAAAAAAAAACTATCTAAAGTAATTTTATTTATATCAAAAAAATATATAGATAGATTTATTTGTATAGACAAAAGTACCTATTCTACATCACCTTATAAAAAAAAAAGTGTCATAATTTATAATATTTTTAATTCTCAAAATTTAAAAAAAATAATCTCAAAAAACAAAAAACATTTATTTTATGTTGGTTTTTTAGGATCACTTGATTTCCATAAAGGACTTGATTTTTATTTTGAATGCATTTCTGAAATAAATAAATCAAAAAATAATTTTATTTTTTTAATTGGTGGATCTCTATCTGTAACTAATAAATTTCTATCAACTATATTAGACTTATTTAATATTAAAAAAAATTTTACAAAAGTTTTTATTAATTTTAAAAGAAAAAAATATCATAATGTAAAGTTTTTAAATAATGTTACCAACCTAGATAAATTTTATAATAATATTGACGTAATATGCTTTCCTTCAAGAATGAATGCATTAGGTAGGCCAATAATAGAAGCAGCATCACATGCAGTTCCATCAGTTGTATGCTTAAAAGAGTATTTTAAAGATACAATTATTAATAACAAAACAGGTTATGTTTTAAAATTTGGAGATAAAAAAAATTTTATTAAAAAATTAGAATATTTAAATAAAGATACAAAAAAATTGAATGAACTAGGTTTAAATGCTAAAAAAAATTATCATTCAAAACATAATGTGATAAATAATACTCAAAGATTGCTTAAAATATATAAATCTATCTAATGAAAAAATTTAAATTAGCTATTATTGGTTGTGGAAGAATTTTTAACAAACATTTTATAGCCATACAAAAACTAAAAAATAAATTTGAAATTGAATCTGTTTGTGACTTAAATCCTTTAAAGATCAAAAAAAATATTTTAAATACTAAAACCAATATATATAGTTCCATTAATGACTTATGTGAGAAATCACAAGCAGACTTGATTGTAATCTTAACACCTAGTGGTTTACATTTTGACCATATAATTCAAACTTCAAAATTTTTTAAAAATGTAATTGTAGAAAAACCTATGGTTATGAATACTCAACAAGCTGAAAAAATTAAGATACACTGTAAAAAAAAAAAAATAAATTTATTTATAGTTAAGCAAAATAGATTTAATCCAGCTATTCAAAAACTTAAACAAGCAATTGATCAAAAACGTTTTGGTAAAATATTTTTAGCAACAATAAGAGTTAGATGGTCAAGAAATGATAGCTATTTCTTGCAAGATAGTTGGAGAGGAACTTGGAAATTTGATGGTGGTGTATTAGCCAACCAAGCAAGCCACCATGTAGATTTATTGCAATGGCTTATCGGAAATATAAAAAGTGTTTTTGCTAAAACACTAAAAATTACAAAAAAAACAAATGCAGCTGATACCTGTTTAGCTATATTAAAATTCAAAAGTGGTGCACTTGGATCTATTGAAGCTACCACCGCTACAAGACCCAAGGACCTAGAAGGGTCGATTTCTATATTGGGAGAAAATGGCACAGCTGTTATAAGTGGTTTTGCAGTGTCTAAAATAGAGACTTGGGAGTTTAAAAAAAGAAAAAAGGCGGATACAGATATTTTTAAATATTCATCAAATTATAAAGATGTTTATGGGTTTGGTCACATTGAATTTTATAAAAATGTATACAACTTCTTACATAATAAAAAAAATTCTGCAACAACACTTGAGGAAGGGTCAAAAAGTGTAAAAATTATTGATAAAATTTATTCTTCTGCTGAAATTTCTAAAGAAGTATTTTTCAATGATAATAATTATTCAAAAAAACTTGGAAAATAGGTTGCTTTTATAAGATGATAATTTTAGGTTTAAACATTTTTCATGGTGATGCTGCAGCATGTATAATTAAAGATGGGGAAATATTAATTGCCATAGAAGAGGAAAGAATAAACAGAGTAAAGCATTCTTCAGGCTTTCCTATTGAATCAATAAAATATTGCTTAAGTTACTGTAATTTAAAGATATCTGACATTAAGTTTGTAACTATTAACCGAAATCCTAAAGCTAACATAATAAAAAAATTATGTTTTATCTTAAAAAATAAACCTAATTTAAGATATTTAGTGAATAGATTTAATAGTTTAAAAAATATTACATCTGTAAAAAAAATATTTAATCATCACTTCAAAAAAGAAAAAATAAATTTTAAAATTATCAATATTGATCATCATTTGTCTCATATCTCGAGTGCATTTCATCTGTCAGGATTTGAAACATCATCTGTTTTATCTGTTGATGGGTTTGGAGATTTTGTAAGTACAATGTACGGTGAGGCAGATAGAAATGGTATTAAGATAAAAGATACTGTATTTTTCCCTCATTCTTTAGGAATATTCTACACAGCTATTACACAGCACCTTGGCTTCCCAAATTATGGTGATGAATACAAATTAATGGGTCTATCGTCTTATGGTGAAGATACACAAAAAAATAAAATATATAAACTATTCACTAAAGTTACTCATAATTTTAAATTAAATTTAAAATATTTTAATCATACTAATAATAAATTTAATTTAGATTTTTATGGACAAAAACCAATAATTGGTAATTTATTTAATAAAGAGGTAAATGAAATTTTAGGTCAACCTAGAAATTCAACTGAAAACATTAGTCAATATCACAAAGATATAGCCAAATCAACTCAGAGCATTTATGAGGAAATTTTTTTTAAAATATTAAATAATCTTTATAAAAAAACAAATAACAAAAACTTATCTTTATCTGGTGGTTGTGCTCAAAATTCAGTAGCTAATGGTAAAATTCTTTCTAACACTAAATTTGATAATATTTATATAAGTTCTTCAAGTGGAGATTCAGGCGGTGCAATAGGATCTGCAACTTACTTTTTGTCTAAACAAAATACTCTCTTAAAAAAAGAGGAAGGAGCATTTTATGGCCCAGAATTTAACGAGCAACAAATTCAGATGAGTATAGAAAAAAATCAAACAAAGTTGAAAGATGTAAAAAAAATTATTTTTGATACAGAAGATGAATTAGTAAGTTTTATTTCAAAAGAAATATTAGATAAAAAAATTGTAGGATGGTTTCAAGGAAAAATGGAATGGGGACCAAGAGCACTTGGAAATAGATCAATTTTAGCAAACCCAGCTGTTGCAAATATTAAAGAAATTATCAATATTAAAATTAAACGAAGAGAAAGTTTTAGACCATTTGCACCATCTATTCTTGAGGAATATGCAAATCAATGGTTTAATAGTGATCATGAATCGCCATTTATGTCATTTGTGACTCAGGTAAATAATGATAAACGTCATATTATTCCCTCTGTTGTTCATACTGATGGAACAGGTAGACTACAAACAGTAAATAAAAAAACTAATCCAAGGTTTTATAAATTAATTAAAAGTTTTTATAATTTAAGTGATATTCCATTATTGTTGAACACATCATTTAATGAAAATGAGCCAATTGTAATGACGCCAGATCATGCAATTTCATGTTTTATAAGAACCAATATGGATATATTGGTTATGGATAAATTTGTCTTGATAAGAAATATCAAATAATTAAATTAAATTTTTTACCGATATAAATATGACCAAATTTTTACTTAATTCGATTAGATTTGATAAAATCAATTCATATATATTTATACTATTGGCATTATCCACGTTTAGATTCAACACCATAAAATTCAATTTTATTTATTTTAATGAAGTCAAAGTGCTGATGATTTTTGGGCAGAGTTGTTTTTTATTATTAATCTTAATATCGTTAATCTACCTGTTAAAATTGACTAAAAAAAATATTATTTATTTAACAATTATTTCGTTAATTTGGTCATTATTTTCTATCACGTTTAATTATGACATCATAAATTATATTTATATTAAAAAAAGTTTTCAAATAATCTATTGTTTTTTTATATTTATTGTTTTTGCTAATTTGAAAGACAAGTTAAATTATAAACTTATCGAAAGTTTAATTATATTTCTAATATTGGTAAACACTATGATGCAATTATCGTTCTCAATTTTTGTTTATGAATTTACTGATATTATATTTAATGAAATTAAAAATATTTATATAAATTGGGCTATTTTTATTAGCTTTCTCTCTGCACTAATTGTTACATTATGTGTGTATTTTAAGTATATAAAAAACAATTATATAATAAACTTTCTAATTGTTTTTTTTTTAATAATAATTTTTTTTAATAAGTTTTTAATTGAAGCACCATATGACATTTTGGACTTAGGGTTATTTACTAGAAAAAGTGTTTTGTCTTGGGTAATTTTATCATTTTTTTATCTAATTTTTTTATTTAGAGATTATGATTCAAATATAAAATATAAATATTCTTTACTTTTTTTGATAATTTTATTTTCTTTTCTTTTTTGTAGCATTTATATTTTTTTTATTGAAATTTTAATTGTTATATTGTTTTTGATTAAAAAAAAATCTCAAATTTTTTTTAATATTAGTTGTATTGTAATTTTTTCAAGCATACTTTTTTATCTATTAATAATTTCATTTTATGTGGACACTTACATATATATTTTAAATAAAATATTTAATTATATATTTAATATAAATAATCAGGGTATACTTAATGTTAGAGATCAAAATTTTTCTTATACTTATGAAATTTCACAAATTAATTATACTATCAATAAACTCGGTACAGAATTATATCTTGGGCTCATTCATAGAGCAGCATTAGCCAAAATATATATTCTAAATATTTCTAATGGGATATTCATAAGTGATAACCATATATTTAATATAGAATATTATTCATTTTCTCATATTAATCCTGAATTTGACAAGTTAGAGTTTGACAAGTCAGAGTTTGTTACAAACTTCAAATATTACTTACAAAAATGTATTCATTTACAATTATCAGCTGATAGATGTGCGCAGTATTTTGATTATGGATATAGATTAATTCAAGTTGACACTCCTAATGAGTATGGGGCTGGTGTTGAAGTAGTAAGACAACAAATTTACCCAGGTTTTAAACATGAATATATTAATGATCTTAGATTTAACCAAACATTTAATTCTCCACACAATCAATTTTATGATTTGGTAAATCATTTTAAAGTTTTAGGAGTGGTCCTAATATTATTTATGGTATTTAGTATTTTAAAGATATTATTATTTACTAAAAATAATACTAATTTTTTAATCATTGTGTTGTCTATGATTATAATATTAAATTTTGATAGTTATCTTTTTTATAATTATTTTAATTTATCTTATCTTTTATGGGTGGTACTAGGTTTATCCATTAATATTAATTTAAAACGAAATACTGATAAGTTATCAAATGAATAACTACTTTTGTAACACCAATTATATTTTATTTAAAATAATATTTTATTAATTTTTAGTTACATAAATTTTTTTGTTTTATAAAACTAAGTAAATAGAAATCGATATCAAGACTATTTGAGTAAAAATTGAAATACTATAATATTTTTTAACACCGTATTTGACTATAGACCTCTTAAATATAAAATCATTGTGTCTTATAAATATTGATTTTTTAATTATAATTCTTTTTAAAAGGACTATTAGAATATCAGACATAAAAAATAAATTTATCAAAAGTGCACTTAACAAATGTCCCATATTTATTAATGAGATTATCATCCATCCAAGAATAAATCCTGCAGGGATAGATCCAGCATCACCAATATACATTTTAAATTTTTTGCCTAAGTTAAATGGTATAAATAAAACACCCACAAAAACCATCAATAATGAAACTTGAAAGTGAAAAATTTCATTGATTATAAAAAATATTATGGACAGTGCAAAAAAACATGTTGCAATTTGAAAGCTAAACATTCCATCATATCCATCAATAAAATTTGTAGAATTAATTATAAAGACCCAAAAAGTTATGGTTAAAATCATATCTATTTTAACTGGAAGTAAACCATTAAAAATTGGAGTTTGAAAATTAAAATCTGGATTTACTGGAAGCAAGGAAACACAAAGGTAAACAATTGATAATTGTAAGAAAAGTCTTGCTTGAAAAGCTATATAATGCAAATCATCATAGAACGAAATTAATGTAAAAATTAAAATAGAGAGTGGTGCCATCCATATATTTGGAATATTAAAGTAATAATCACTATACTCAGAAGTGCTAAAATAAATTGAACAAAATATTATAAATGCTAATAAAATAAATGGTACTATTCCGCCAGATGTTAAAACCTTTATTTTTTGAATTTTATTTTTTCCAGGTTTATCAAAGTTTTTAATACTTTTATTAATTTTATAGCTAATAAAAAAGGAAATTAAAATTGTGATAAATTGTAATAAGTAAATCATTAAATAAATTGGTTGTATCTGTGTTTAAACTTATAATATATGAATTTCATATAACTAAAATTTTTTTCGTTTCTTAAAATTTTAATATTCTCAATATTTTGTTTAATAATATTTATTAAATTATTGTTTGATTTCCCACCAACCTTCATATTTATTAAAATTTCATTGATGTAATAGTATTTACACTTAGTTTTTTCTAAAAATCTATACATAATCTCTATATCTGCAGCATATTTATATTTTAAATTAAATGATCCATATTTCTCATATACTTTTTTTTTTACTATGAAAGATGGATGTGCAGGACTCCACCCCTTTAAAAAACTTTCTTTTAAAAAAATTCCAGCATTCCATCTTCTGGTTGTTTTTTTATTTTTTGTGTAAATTAAGTTTCCATATAATAAATCTAATTTATTATCTTTTTTGAATATATTAACAATTTTTTCTACTACTTTTTTGTTATAAAATGTATCATCTGAATTTAGTATGAAAATAATTTTACCTCTGGCTAATTTAATACCCTTATTCATGGCATGGTAAATTCCTTCATCTTTTTCAGATATTAAAATAGAAGTTTTTTTTCTCATATTTTTTTTGATTATATTAATTGTATTGTCATTCGAACCACCATCTATAAAAATATGTTGAATATTTTGATATGATTGTTTTTTAACTGAAATAATTGTTTCTAGGATTGTTTTATCACTATTAAATGTAGCAGTTATTATTGTTATTTTTGTCATGATTAAATCATTATTTATCAGCTTAAAATTTACTCAAAAGTATTTACCGCATTAATTATTCTTTTTATCTCATTCTTTTTGAGATTTGGATTAATAGGTAAACTCACACATTGCTTCGCAAGCATCTCTGAATTTGGAAATTTTTTATTTTTAAAATATTTTTTTAGTAATCTTAAATTATTAATGCTAATTGAATAGTGTATGCCATACTCTATTTTATTTTTTTTTAAATGGTATAAAAATTTTAACCTATTTTTTGTTTTAATTACATATTGATGATAAACACTACCACTTTTATAATCTAATTTTTTTATTTTTGAATTATTTATTTTTAGATTGTAAATTTCAGCAATATTTTTTCTTTTTTTATTTAATAAATCTAACTTTTTTAGTTTTTCGTTTAATATAACAGCTTGTAAAGTATCCAATCTAGAATTTATTCCTAAAATATTACAATCTGATTTATTTTTGTTATTAAATATTCCAATATTTCTAAGTGATAATATTTTTTTATAGTATTTTTTTGAATTTGTTGTGATACAACCAGCATCTCCATATGCACCCAAATTTTTACCAGGGTAAAAACTAAAACACCCGAGGTCACCTATAGAGCCAACTTTTTTTTTAGTTTCACTTTCAATTGCACCATGTGCTTGAGCCACATCTTCAATAATCTTTATGTTCTTTCCTTTTATTATTTTTTTTATTTCGTGTATCTCTCCAGGGTTTCCATACAAATGAACAACAATGATTACCCTTGTTTTTCTATTTATTTTTTTTGATAAATCATTCAAATCAATATTTGAGTTGTTTTTATTTATATCTACTAAAATAGGCGCAAGATTATTATTAAGAACTGAAGTAACTGTAGATTTCCAAGTCATAGCAGGAATTATTACTTCTGAATTTTCTTTTAAGTTAAGAGACTTTAGAGCTAAATATAAGGCGTCGGTCCCGTTTGCAACACCAATGGCATATTTTGTATTACAATACCTAGCAAATTTTTTTTCAAACTCACTTACTTCTTTTGTAAGAATAAACTTATTATTTTTTATTGTCCTAGAAATATTAGCTAAAATTTTTTTAAATATTTTTTTATCTTGATTGTAAATATCTAAAAATTTAATATGAGACATAAACTTTTTATATGACTATTTTTATTAAATCTCAAATTATAAAAGTAAAATTTGGTAAGAAAATTAAAGTGATTGAACCAGTCAACTTATATGGTTGTACCATTGAGGATAATTGTTTTATAGGACCATTTGTTGAAATTCAAAAAAATGTTTTAATCAAAAAAAATACTAGAATTCAAAGCCATACTTTTATTTGTGAAAAAGTAACAATTGGTAAAAACTGTTTTATTGGTCATGGTGTAATGTTCACAAATGATAAATTTGAAAGTGGTAAACCAAGTGGTAAAAATAAAATCAAACCTACATATGTGGGCAATAATGTATCAATTGGTAGCAATAGCTCCATTTTACCAATTAAAATTTGTTCAAACGTAGTTATTGGTGCTGGAAGTGTGGTTACAAAAAATATTACTAAAAAAGGAACGTATGCTGGTAACCCAGCACGCCTTATTAAAAAAACTTAAATTTCTTCTGATATAGAAAAGACGTATCCAAATAAAATCGAATATATTATTATATTCATAGAGGCATACACACTACCCATTGAGGCAATTGGCCATAAGTTAGCGAACAAACCTAATACTGCAAAAGTATGATTAATATTTTTAGTTCTTATGCAAATTTTAATTTGATTGTAATAAAAAAATAGAAGAATAATAACAAAATAAAAACCACCAATAAATCCATTTTCAGAAAATATTTCTAAGTAAATATTATGTGGATGAGTTGAACATCTATATTTTGAAGCATAGCTATCAATTTTTTCATATTCCTTTTTTTGACATTCATATCTAAAACTTCTAGTTCCAGAACCAATTATAGGATTATTTTTTAAAATTTCTATTGTAGTTAAAAAGTGAGCACCCCACATGCTATCTTTAAAAGAAATTTCAACGTTCAATAAATCTGAAATTTTAGTTATAATTTTTTTATTTCCACTATCATCAAAAGTAGGTTTCACAATTCCACTACCTGTAGAAAAAAGAGATAGATATCTTTTTTTTAAAGAAGTATCACCAATCAGTGTTGTAGTTAATATAATTAGAGTTAAGGCTGAGTAAGTTATAAATAATCTAAATTTTCTTTGGTATAGAACAACGAGACCAATAATAAAAAAAATCAATAAAGATGTAATAAAAGGCATTCTTTCTTGGCTAACTAAAATGATAAAAATCATAAAAATAAAAAAAACAAATGAAGTTAAATAATTTTTTTTAAAAATTAAAAAACTACCAAGAATCGCAGGGCACAAAAATTTTACTATGAACGATCCTACTATTTGTTCGTCTCCAAAAACACCAGTTAACCTTTGTCGATGTATATCAGTTAAATCTGTAGTATTACCTAGTAGATTAAATCCAAAATAGTATTGAACGAGAGAGTCGAATGCTACAAAAAGAGTTATAAAAAATATTGACAATAAAAATAGATTATTTTTTTTATATATTTTTATAAAGTACTGAATAGATAATATTAATATTGG
>ENA-UOXV01004873-UOXV01004873.1-marine-metagenome-genome-assembly--contig:-NODE-4873-length-15115-cov-8.645086_pt1 | contig 15115 bp, 10 predicted proteins | sample MGYA00238165_ERZ766961 | MGnify/ENA primary metagenome ERZ766961 (study PRJEB28924, sample SAMN03173240) | marine metagenome | biome: Marine; feature: Water; material: Subsurface seawater | place: North... | reverse complement strand
AATGTTTAATTATTTTTTTTTTAAATAAACAATAAATCCAGGCGCTTTAATTCTTTTTACTTTCTTGTGAATGCTATACTTTCTTTTATCGTTATTCCACATAACCCCGTTACATTCATCCAATTCATTCGCCAATTCAATCGCTCTAGGTAATGTCATAATTTTTCTTTTGTCTATTACCCCTTCGTGGAATTTGAAGTCTTTATTTATTTCATAATTTTCAAGTAATTTGGCTTCATCATAGTCAAGTTCTTCACAGTCTTCATATTTTAAATATGATTTTTTAGTTTTTTTGGTTGGACATTTACTACTTCCATCATATTCGTATTTACAATCGGTATATACCGTATCCTTATGTTCAAATGGAAAAATACATTGTTTCCCCTGTTTTGTTTTGCGTTCTTTGACAATTCTAATTTTTTTCTTTGTTTTTTTATTAGTAATGTTTGGTGATGATGGTAGAATTGGATGACCTGGTTTCGGGCGTTTAGTAGCGAACGTCTCTCCTGTTTTAGTATATGAATAAAATCCTATTCTGTCTACTAACACCCCCCTTTTATCTTTAAGAGTATAATATTTTTTAGAATTATTAAATATAATTCCAATACATTGTGGATATGTTTTAGATGCTTCTAATGCTGCGTCCAATGTTTTATATTGTGTTTTAGTGGTGGTCCCACCGCTAATAAGTTTATCTTTAAAGGGACCTTCCCAACCGTCAACTTTGACCAATTCTTTTAGTTCCGGTATCATCACCGATTTAGGCGATTCGTGGCAATAGCCAAATGATTTCAAAAAGCCATCTCCATCAACTTCGGTAGCACAAATATCACCATCAAGTTTATTAAGGGCTGGTTTACAATCATTATAGGTATCAATATATTTGTCGCCTTCACTTTCAATTTTAAATGGGAATATACATTTACCAGCTTTAGTATTTGGGGCGTATTTTTTATCGATACCAAGTTTTGTAAAGGTGGTTGCTACTATTTCTTTTGGTGGGGAATTCTTAGTATCATTCTCAATCGTTTGAATATCCTTCAAACCAATTTTTTGAGGAAGCGATACTATATTATTTTGAGTATAAAAATTAGTAGAGTCGTATAATTGTTTAATAATTTCGTGTATATTTTCTTTATAAAAAACCAAATTAGTATCCAATTTATGGTGTTTATAAACATTTTCTAATATTTCCATACGAATATTAAAATTCGTTATAAAGCTAGATACCATTTTTTTCAAAAATAACCCATAGTCTTTAGTAGATAGTGTCATTTTACGCTGAGGTAAAATTATGGTGTATTGTTTGCTTAAAAAGTCAAAAGTAATTTTATTTAATTCGGAAAGTTGTGTTTTATATTTGAGTATTTTATTACCAATAGTGCTAAATAAGTTATAGATTTTATTGATTTTAAACGTATAGCCAACAATAGGATTTTCAAGCAATATAGTTATTTGTTCTTTTAATAATTTTAAATGGTCCGACTCGCCTTTGAAAAAGTTAGTGAATTCCTTTTTAAAAGCATGATATAATTCAACATTTTCGTTGACAATGGGGGGATCTTCATTCGAACTTGTATCATAATAGTCGTATTCAATCCCATCTTTATACTCCGTCTTTTCAATCGGATATACCACATTTCCTTCAACTATTAAACCATCAACCACCCCATTATTTAAAACAAACTGGCTATATTTAATCCCCTCCTTATCTAATTTTTTCATAAGAACATCGTATTTAAATTTCGGTAAATCGCCAATATGTATGGTGGGTTGTCCGCCAATAATTTTTATATGATTACTAAAAGGGTGGGTAAATATAGCCAATTCATTTTTTAATAAAACTCCAATATTTAAACCATTGTTATTACTAACTATTTTTTCAATCCTACCATCATATTTAGTTATCGTATCTTTAATAGTGGGTAGGTGATGTTTTTCCATTTTAGAATCATAATAAATACGTGATCCGTGTGTTTTTAAAGTGGTCACCATTTTTTTTAGATTTGATACAGCCAAGGTTGAGGTGGGTATCATTTTATAGTTATTCAAGGCTATTTCTATTATCGGTTCGTATATATCAAGATATTTGTAAATAACACCAATATTAGAAGTGTCCTTATATATAACATCAATATTATCAAACTGAGGAACTTGAATATATAGGTGTTCATGTCCGGTTTTTAAAATAATACGCTCTATAATTATTATATTTAGATTTTTCGTTTTTAACCAAGGTAAATCACGTGAAACTAAATCTAAAAAGTAGAGGGGGTCTTTTTCGATATTCATATCGCCAAGATAATTTTTAAATCTTTCAAGGGCTAAAAATAGCTGATATAAATACTCGTCTTGGTTAGATTGGTTATGACTATCCACAAACGATTTGTTTTTTTCGTCCTTTTTCCAGATATTATATTTATCTTTATAGTTGGGGATTTTGTTTTGGTCATCGTTTTTATTAACAAATGTCCTATAGATGTCTCCATTATTTAAATTTTGAAATAATTCGGGTGTAATATTTTTAATAATTTTTTTAATAAAGGTTTCGGTATTTTCATTCATAATTTTACATAACGCATTTAGAAATGACATATTCGTTACTTGAACTAAACCGATACGAACTAATAGGTTTTCATTTTGTGAAATCCGGTCATTTTTATCTTTATTTATTTTATCGTTTGTGTAATTGGATAATAATGTATCTACGATTTTTGGTAACCGTCCAACTTTATTTTCAAACAATGGGAATTTGTCTTCCCCTAGTAAATAAATGTCACTCGCCCCAACATTTTTGTTATTTTTTTTATTAAATACCATTTTACCATTTTGTAGTCCATTATATGTATAAATGAAATCATTCTCATTATTTTTATCTATAAATGTCATTCCTTTTTCTAATGGAATTTTTAATTTAGTAAATTCCGTCATAGGTACCCATTTATTATTTTGTTTTTTAAATATTCCAGTATTGATCGGTCGTTTTTTATTATTTTCATAGCCTGAAAACAAGACGGTATCGCCATCTTTTATAGAATCGTCTTTTAATAAATCGGTTGTTTTGGTGGAGTTTATATGGTCCACATAGTGAATCATACATTTAGAATAATTCCAATTTTGATTTGAATTACAACACGGCATACACATACCATTAGGGTGTAATTTAGGGTCTAAGAATCCGGGATAGGCGTCCTTTTCGGTTTCATATAAATATTTATTCCAAAGAGCCGATTTTTTTTTAGAGGGATTTGCCCAATATTTATTTGACCCAGCCCGTCTTATTATAACGGTTTTAGTTTCGGTTATAATTTTATCTTGTGAGTCGATAATTCCACCTTTACAATATGGACAGGTGCCTTGCTCCGAGGTATCTGATGGCATTCCATCCTTCGTTCCATTTATAAGCTGGTTATCGGTTAAGGCGATTTTATCGCGTATGCAGTATATTCTCGGGCACATATAAAAATTCTTAGCGTTTATAGATGACCCCCATTCTATTTTTGATATTTCTTTATAAGCAACGGGATTTACCGATTCAAAATTGCGCATATCTTTGTCGGTCATTATTATCGGTTGTCGCATATCAACCGACCCACATTTAATACTAAACGCGGTCTGTTTTTTACTGCTTTTATACTTGAATAATTTCTTATCTAGATTTCGCATATTTTTCATATAGTTTCGCATATTGGTTGTATCATATTTCACTAGTTCATCATCGTCTTCTCTGTCATTGTCTTCACCATCTAATTTATCAATCTCAATATTCTGTTGGGTATCATAGTCCAACTCTTCCTCATTATCACTATCACCTAAGTCCAAATCCAAATCCAAATCCAAATCAACGTCATCGTCACAAATATCATCTTTTTTACATAAAAGGTCTATATTAAGTTCTTCAGGAATAATAATTTTTTTAATTTCGGTGGCTTTAAAAAAAATAACTTCAATATGATTTCGCAATAATGCGATTTCAGATAATGAGTTTGCCTGTTCAATAGACACTGTAAAATTATCTTTATTGGGCTCACTAAAATTTAATTTAATTTCAATATTTACATCAAAATCAAGGCTAAGTTTTTTAAATTCATTTTTTGAATAGTCGTCCAAAATGCTAGAAAGATAATAAAGCGACTCTTGGTTTGAAAACCCCATTAATTTTTCAGTGGTATTTAGCCAAATGGTTTCAAATTCTTTCACCGTTTTGCTTTTATAGGTTTCTTTTAATGTTATAAATAGTTGTTTTAAATGTAGGATATTATTATAATTATTAACTTTTAGATAATTCATTATTATTTTTTTGTTTGTATCCGTGGGTTTCATAACGAAAAAATGGTTGAAATAATTAATAGCGGTTTTGAGTTTTTTCAAATGGTTTTTGGTTGTCGTTTTTTCAATGTCATACATTAAATCGCATTGAATAAATTCCAAATTAGTCATATTTGATAATTTCTTTATTGGATTTTTAGTTAGTTTGCTTATACGATTTAATATAGTATTCACTATTTCCAATAGTTCTTTTTGTTTTTCTAAATCTAGATATACTTCTAAACATTTTACAAACAATTCCCCTTCCATATTTAACTTAAATTCTATATAAGAGTCGTAAAATTTTACTTTTAAAACGAGTGAAGTGTTATAAGTGTTTATATACAATTTGTCTATAAAAAGTCTATCATTTAAATATTGACGTTCTTTGGATGTTAACTTATTTTGTAAGAAAACCACCAATTCATCTTTTGTAATTTCGGGCATATAATAGTTTTTTTCATATTTTACGAAATGATCTTTCGTGGGGTAAAGTCTAGTTTGATAATTATTTTTATTAAATAATTTAAATTGCTCATTATTATATTTGGAAAAACACATTTGTTCATCCAATTCAAGCAAATCAAATATATATTGTAAATCAAGGTTTTTAGAACTTATCTGATTTTTAAATATAATATTTTTTATAGTACAACTATCAAATTTTACATCTAACCGATTACTTATATCCTCATAGTAATTTTCGGTCTCAATCCGTTTTGCTATGGTATTTTTTATAATGTCGTAATTGTTAGTAAAATTATTTTTTTTAATAAATGGAAAATAAATGTCTTTCACTTTCTCGTCTAAATAGGCCATTTCATCGGCATCATAGAAATAAATGGTATTATCCAAATCCGCATAATTTCCTAAAATATGGCCATTTTCATTTATAAACTCGTCATCGATATTCAATGCGATTGTTTTTTCGCCAATGAATGGATGTAAATAATAAGGTCCATTTTGGGAGGCGTACTTGTGACCTAGTGTGGTATATAAATCTGACCCATCAAAATTAGTATTGGGTCGTAATAGTAAATCTATGCGTTCTAAATCTGTAATTTTAGTTTTTTTGGAAAATAGATATAGATTATTAACACTACTATTTTTACAACAAGAATATACTATTTTCTTTTTGATAGCGTATATATCATCGTATTGATTAATAAAAAATAAAAATACTTGTTTTGACTTGGCGATCTTATCAAGTATATTTCCCCCATAGGTTTCCCTCAACACATCTTCTTCTTTTAAAGACATTTTTTCACCACTCGTAACCTTACTTAACACTAATTTAGTGGCTTCATAAACACCTACATATAAATAGGTGTCTTTCGTTTTAGCATTAATTACTGTATATGGTATTTTCTTTGGGACGCTCAAACAATCCATATTAATAAATAAATAGAAAATTATTTTAAAGGCGAATCGTTGATAACCGTACCACAATAATCAACGGGATTATTATAGTAATCTTCCTTCACATATATATTCATTTCAATGGACTCTTTCAAAAGAAAGCGCATATTACCCCAGAATTCCTCATTATGACCAATTGACTTCGTCATTAAATGGGCGATTTCATGAATGGCCACAAAAAGCATCGTATTCAGTGGCTCCAATTTATTTGACCCATCTTTGGTTCGTATACAAAATACGATTTTTTCGCCCTTATTTATACTATACGATGTATATTTATTACCGGGATTGCTTTCAGAAAAATTGCCATTACGATAATTTTTTGTTAGTCGTATAATATCTTCTTTATTTTGGCTAGTATATTTTTCATTATTTTCTGGTAGATTTAAGGCTTCAATTAATTTGGTTAAATTAATATGGATACTAGCGAGTAAATTGGAAGCATCTAATGCGTCTGGAAGGTTTCTAACGAGATATTCACGGTTATTGATAGTTGATTTAACATATTTAACATCCAGTGATTTGGTTTCTAAATAAATATAAAATATAGTCCCAATGATTAATAAAAGGAAAAAAGAGACAAAATCCTTCATTTAATATATCAAAATATAAAAATTGATTTCATTAATGTTTAAAAAAATAAATACCATCTAATCCATAATAATTATGGATACATTGAGACTTATAAACCACAAATTACTGAGAGGTGATAAAGCGATTGAATTTCAAGTGAGTGATTGGCGAGTGTCGAATGAAAAGCCACCTGAGATTGATGAAACTGAAACTAAAAATAAAAACGATGATAATAAAAAAAAATATTTACCAAATGTATTTAATATAAAAGCCTATGGGACAACGCGACTGGGTACTTCGGTTGCCGCAACGATATCTGGATTTGAACCCCAATTTTATATTAAAATCCCTAGTTATTTTGGCGAACCTGAAATGAATGTTTTGATAACGATTATTAGGGGTAAATTGCCATTTTTACATAGAGAATCTATTACAAGCTATGTAATTGTAAAAAAAATAAACTTTTGGGGGTTTTCAAATAAAAAACAACGCCAATTTATAGAAATATCATTTTTGAATACCCAAGTTATGAGAGCGGTAGAAAAAATATTAAAAAAGGACATTAATTTCCCAAATATTAGCGAACCTATGAAATTTCAATTATTTGAAAGTAATATACCACCACTTCTTAGATTTTTTCATATTAAAAAATTTAAACCAGCTGGGTGGATACGGTTTGAAAAGTATTCCATAGAAGAACGACAAAATACTCAACTCTCTATAAGGGCTGATTGGAATGATGTTAAATTGCCTAAAAAAGAAAAACTAATTATGGCACCGTTCATTATTTGTTCCTATGATATTGAATGCGATTCCAGTCACGGCGACTTTCCTCTTCCAAAGAAAGATTATTTGAAACTCGCTCAAGAATTAGTTGATTTTTATTACACGAATATGTACCATACAAAATCCATTAAAAATAATGAAGAAATATTAATAGAAAATATCACAGATGCATTTTATCACGCCCGGAAAATGAGTATTTTATACACCAAGGAAAATCAGAAACCTGAAAAACAAGAAATTAAGGTCGTTTCTAGAAAATGTGCTTTAGTGTTGAAGATGGTTGAAAATTATAAAATCTTGGCCGCCGATATTATAAGCAATATACCTATAATTAACATAAATGAATATACCATTTTAGGTATTATTGAAGACGCGTTTTGCGATTTTATAGACCAAAAAGACCATATGAATATTTTAAAAATTTTCACTAAATCCAATGAAAAACCAACAAAGAAAGTAATAGTAACCGCGACAAAGCGAATTATTAATATTATAAACAAATTTAATGACTATAATAAAAAGGAAGCAACCTATAAAACCATTCTTTTAAATTTCAATGAAATATTTGTATTGGGAAAGGAGGCAAATCCCGAATGGGTTAATGACCCACTTATACCAAAGGTTTCTATGCTCGCAAATCAAATATCCTCGGTGTTTAACGACCTGTTTCCAGAAATTGTCGTTAATAAAGAAGTGAAAGTAAAACGATGTAATAGTATTTTATCGCAATATTTACCCGACATCGAAGGGGATAAAGTGATTCAAATAGGTACAGCGGTTCAACGATATGGTGAACACGAACCATTTTTAAAACATATTGTAACGCTTGGGACGTGCGATAAAATAAAAAATACTGTTGTGGTGCCTTGTAAAACCGAAGAAGAACTGTTACTTGAATGGCGTGACTTTATTGTAAAATTAGATCCCGATATTATTACCGGCTATAATATTTTTGGCTTTGATGATAATTATAATTATGAACGCGCTAAAGAATTGGGTATTGAAGAGGACTTTATGAAAATTTCTAGAATATCCGATTTATCGTGTCAATTATTTGAAAAGAAATTGGCCTCATCGGCGTTAGGCGATAATACTCTCAGATATATTGATATGAATGGGCGTATTAATATGGATTTATTGAAAGTGATTCAGCGTGACCATACATTGGAATCGTATAAATTAGATTTTGTAGCCGAAACATTTATGAATGATACCATTTTGGAAGTTATGGACACTGACCGCCTTAAATTAAAAATAAAAAATAGCAAAGTGCTTCAACTTGGCAATTATGTTTCCATTTTAAACAATGAAAATGAAAAAATTAACGATGGTGAAAAATTTAAAATAGTAGATATTAATTACACCGACGATATAATTATATTAGACCATTCGGTGGTTTATGATGGCACTATTAAAAAATGGTGTCTCGCAAAAGACGATGTATCACCCCAAGATATTTTTAGGCTTCAAAAAGAAAATTCAGCGAGTCGTGCCATCATTGCGACCTATTGTATCCAGGATTGTGTGTTGGTGCTTCATATCATTAATAAATTGCAAATACTTACAAATAATATTGCTATGGCCAATACCTGTAGCGTTCCATTGAGTTTCATCTTTTTGAGAGGACAAGGTATTAAGGGTTTCAGTCTGGTTGCGAAGGAATGTAGGGAACTAGGATATCTCATTCCAGTTATTGGGAAGGAGCAGGATTATGATACGAATCCTAATAAAAAATTTGAGTATGGTATCTCAAATGAAGACAAACCCTTTTTAGATGATTCGTATGAAGGGGCTATTGTATTAGACCCAATTCCTGGAATTTATCTAGACAAATATGTAACTGTGTTGGATTATGCTTCGTTATATCCATCAACAATGATAGAAAATAATCTGTCACACGATTCCATTTGTTTGGATAAAAAATATTTAGGGGAAAATGGTGCTAAATTATTAAAGAAATTGGGTTGTACATACAAGGACGTTGAATACGATAATTATAAATGGAAAGATTCAAAATTAAAAACTAAAGGGAAATATAAAGATGGTAAAGTATTATGTCGGTATGTACAACCAATTAATAATGAATCGGCGGTTATCCCGACAATTCTAAAGAAACTTTTGAAGGCTCGTAAAGACACTCGCGCTAAAATTAAAACGGAATCCGATGATTTCAAAAAAAGCGTTCTGGATGGTGAGCAACTGTCTTATAAAATTACCGCAAATAGTGTCTATGGGCTTATGGGAGCCATTACAAGTAGTATATGTATGAAAGAAATTGCGGCATCTACAACGGCGGGTGGTCGGCGATTATTGTATTTAGCAAGAGATAAAACCCTAGAGCGGTTTGAAGGGGCTGAGATTGTATATGGGGATACCGATTCTATATTCATCAACTTTAATCCACGCGACGAAAATGGTAATCCATTATTGGGAAAAGAGGGATTGAAAAAAGCGATAGAACTTGGATGTGAAGCTGAACACTATATTCAACAGTTTTTAGAAGCACCACACCGATTAGAATATGAAAAAACATTTTATCCATTTATTCTATTTTCAAAGAAACGCTATCTTGGGAATAAATATGAGTTTGATGTGAATAAATATGAAGAAACCAGTATGGGAATTGTGACTAAAAGACGCGATAATGCCAAAATAGTGAAACATGTTTATACTCGCGTTAAAGAGTGTTTACTAAATAAAAAGGATTTGAAATTGTCTATTGAACTATTACAAAAAGATTTGACTGAATTATTAGCTGGCAAATTTAAGATAAATATGCTAACAATTACCAAGAATTTACGAGGCTATTACGCAAACCCCGAACAAATCGCGCATAAAGTATTGGCGGATAGAATGGCCGAACGAGACCCTGGAAATAAACCACAATCAAATGATAGAATTCCGTATGTATATATTGAAACGAAAATTCCTAAAGGTGGTCGGGTGTTACAGGGTAATAGAATAGAACATCCCGATTATATAAAAGAAAATAATTTGAAACCCGATTATGCTTTCTATATTACAAATCAAATTATGAAGCCAGTTGGGCAAATATATAGCTTGATTGTGAAAGACTTGCCTGGATTTAATAAAGGTAGCGATTTTTATGAAAAAAGATACAAGTATTATTTTAACAAGTATGATAAAAATGAACAGAAGACTATTAATAAAATAAATGATGAAAAAATGGATGATGTTCAGAAACTTATCTTTGGCGATATTCTTAGAATGGCCGATAATAAAAAAAATAAAGCACGTGAAATTACAGATTTCTTTAAAATTAAGAAATAATAATTTAAATTTAATTTAATTAATTCAGTATATTTTTTTATACGTATAATATAATACACAATGACTCTATCATGCTTTCGAAAAACTCGCAAATCAGAAACTCCAAAGGGAGCCAAAGGTACATCATATACCGTATGTGTTAGCAAATCATCTCTTTACAAGCCTAATAAATCCGCTTCTAAAGAAATCATCTTCTAAAAGGTCCGCGTCTAAGACCCCCCCAAGAAGATCAAAACGTGTTAGACACCAACCTAACCGATATCAATAATCAATTAATATACGATACGCTATCATAATTGGTTTAAACATCTCTATTACTAAATTATTTTTAGTTATATTTTCAATTTCAGTGTGATTATTTGAACTAATATTTTCTTGGAAATTCAATATCTGTGCTTCTAAAATATCCAATGTATTATTTATTTTAATTAAGTCATCGGTTTGACACTCCGATGGCTCATTATTATATAGGACATTAAGTAATTTGTGATAATTGCTTTGAATACCGGAGAACCGCTGTTTTTGATAATTATATATAGTTTTCATTTCTAATAAATAGCCAATCTTATTATATTTTTAAATTAATAAATTTAAGTAATTAAATATACTTTTTTTAATAACTATGTTATTAACGCATAAATATCATCCCAAAAAATTCAGTGATGCTAAAATTAATTTAAGTATTGTACAAAAAGTGAAAAATATTAGTTCAATTGATTTCTTTCATAATATATTTATATATGGTTCAAATGGAACTGGGAAATATACCACCGCAAATATGATTTTAGAAAATATGTATGGACCAGATATTTATTTGAAAACAACCCGACAATTTGATTATACGATTAATAATACATCTAAATCAATTGAAGTAACCTATAGTAAATATCACTATGAAATTTACTTTAATAACAATTATAATTTTGATTATGGGTGTATATGCGAATTTATAAAAGAAAATTCAAAAAATCATAATATATTAAATAATAATTATAAGGTAATTTTATTTAGAAATGTCCAATATTTAAACAAGGATATATATAACAACATTAAAATAATTAGTGAAAAATATAACCAAAATTGTCGGTTTATTTTGATATGTAATTCTATTTGCAATGTTCCAAAAAATATGTTTGGCTATTTTTTCTTTATTAAAATGAACTATCTGAAAAATGATGAAAATCTGAAACCATATCTTATATCTATTTGTGAAAAAGAAAAAATAGCAATGAAGGGGGATAAATTAGATAAATTGCTTCAAAAATATAATTACAATCTAAATATTATATTTTCGTATATGGATTTAATAAAACAAAATAAGAACTATAATTTAATAGACCCAATCGAACAGCGTTATAAAAAAATAATTTGTTTGATAAATAAAAAATCTATTCATGAATTTGAGAAAATGCGCAAAGAACTATATGAATTAACATCGTCCAATGTAAATAAAATAGATTTGATTAAATATCTATTCAATTATTACTTTGAAAAAACTAAAAACAAATATGAGTTAATTTCCTTTACTAATAAAATATTAATGGGTATTGGTAATAGCTATCGCGATTTATTTCATCTGGAATATTTCGTTATGAATATGATAGAATTTATTGAATGAGACAGTATGGCTTATTTGGCTATTGAATGAGACAGTATGGCTTATTTGGCTATTGAATGAGACAGCCAAATCGTTTTTTTCTATGAGATGTGTCTTTATTCCATTTAGGGTCTTTTAATGCCATTGTTAATGTTACCTTTTCAACTATTTTTTCAAATATACTATCTATATTAATATTGTTCTTTGAAGAACTTTCAATAAATAGACAATCGTTTTCTAAGGCAAGTTGTTCTCCTTCTTCAGTGGTAACTCGTCGTTCAGTTACGGAATCACATTTATTACCAACTAATATAACTTTTCCATTAAACTCGTTTTCATTCAATTGAATAATCCAATTTTTTAGGTTTAGAAAGCTGTTTCTATTCGTTATATCATATACTAAAACTGCCCCTTGGGATTCTTTAAAATATAGTTTTATAATATTACGATAATTATCGTGACCTGCTGTATCCCATACCGATATTTTAACTGGAATATTATTTACATTTGTCCGATAATAAAAAAAATCTACACCTATAGTGGGGTTATATATAGTATCGTAAATATCATCACGCTTTCTTAGAGCAATTGAGGTTTTTCCAATACAATGATCACCAATAATTATAAGCTTCATTTTTAAAGCATCCATAAATTATTAAAATATAAAATATATTGTCATTCATTATAATTTTTACATATCCCAAAACTTTTACGATGTAATGGGGTTATACCGTGTTTTTTTATGGCGTCAATATGCGGGGCCGTTCCATATCCCATATTTTTTTTCCAATCATAGCAATCATATTCAGGATGATCGTCGCAATATTTTTCAATATAAAGATCATGATGCACTTTAGCTAATATACTGGCACAAGCAATTGGCGCATATTTAGTATCACCTTGTATTATACAGGTATGGGGTAGTTTATCCCCCTTAGCATTCATATATGGTTTAAAATTATTTCCATCAATAAGAAGATGATCTACCTCTAAATTGAGGCTCCGTATTGATTCATGCATTGATTTCATTGTGGCGTTTAAAATATTAATTGAATCGATAACGGATGGTTCTTGGAAATTAATAGAAAAATCTATGGCATTTTCTTCAATGTAATCTTTCAAAATTAATCTTTTACGATGTGAATATTTCTTTGAATCTTTTAATACTACCCGTTCATCTTCTTTTGGCCATACAACCGCAGCGGTAACGACAGGTCCCGCCAGACATCCTCTCGCCACTTCGTCCACCCCGACCTCTAATAAATCTTCATAGTAATAGGATTTCATAATAATATTACAACTATATTTATAGGTTTAAGTGCTTTATGGGCGATTTATATACCATTTTGGTAAATAATACATACCTGAATCGTTGAATGCCCAACGTATATTTACTTGGTTTCCAATGTTCCAATTTAAGCGTTGGTTAAATGAACTCGCGCCACAAAACATACAAAACACACTGGAAATATTATCGGTATTCCAACTTAATGGTTGATTGAAATATTTGGCATTATAAAACATACAAGACATATCAACGACATTCGTCGTATTCCAAAGTAATAGTTCATTGAATTTCTTTTTATTATAAAACATATTTTTCATAGTTGTTATTTGGCCCGTATCCCAAAATGTAATATTGTGTGAATAATCATTCGTTTCATTAAACCAGTAGTCGCGTGATTTCGTAATACTTTCATCGGTAATGGTATAACTTGACACGCTATTTATTAGTTCTAATACTTCATTATCATCCACAAAATAATATATCAATTCATCCATAGTTTATTATAATATGTGTTGTGTTATGAATAGTTACATTAATAAAAAATAACTCAATTTTTATTCACTTTGTCATAACGACCATATTTCATTCCAGAATTTTTAAACATATACGCCATATTGCGAACATTCTCGGTATTGAATTTTAATGACTGATTAAATGAAATTGTGTCAGAAAACATACCTACCATATTCGTAACATTCATCGTGTTAAATTCTAATGGCTGGTTAAATGAACTCGCGCCATCAAACATACAAGCCATATTAATGACTTTGTCCGTATTGAATTCTAATGGTTGATTAAATACATACGCGCCATCAAACATACAAGCCATATCAATGACATTTTCCGTATTGAATTTTAATGGCTGATTGAATGAATACGTGCTATAAAACATACAATTCATAGTAGCGACATTCTTGGTATTCCAATTTAATGGTTTATTAAACTCCGTCGCGCAGTCAAACATCCCACTCATATTAACTACATTCTCGGTGTTCCAAAGCAATAATTCATTGAATTCTTTTTTATTATAAAACATATTTATCATAGTAGTTATTTGACCCGTATCCCAAAATGTAATACTTGGTAAATCCTTAATTTTATTAAACAAGTCGTCTCGCGCGTTCATAATACTTTCATCGGTAACGGTATAACTTGACACACTATTTATTAGTTCTAATAATTCATTATCATCCACAAAATAATATATCAAATCGTCCATTGCTAATTTAGGTATGAATAATTGTAATAATTATTATTATTAATAATAATATAATATTACTCAATTTTATTCACTTTACTTTCACAAAACTTTTATGTGACTAATTAATATATTATTTCTATACATTTTCAATTCAGAAGTCTGTAATAATTCCACTTTATGGGTATCATCAATGTATAGTATTTTTTTATTAAAAAACCAATGTTTATAAATATAGATTGGTTGGTCGGTTTTATTAAAACCCAATTCAATTAAATCAAATGGTTTAATGACTTTAAAATTGCCTTTAAAAAAAACGGTAATATCCCCATATGTTATCATATTTCTACTATCATCATAGTCTATAAATTCTACATTATTTGATAGCTCTTGGTTTATAAGACTATAAAAAATCATAAAAATTTATTAATTTAATCATATATATTAAAAATTACTTATTATACGATTACTTCTATTAAAAAATATGGAATTTATTATTGAGTTTATACCCCAAAAATTTTACCATTTTTATACCCCCAAAAATTTTACCATTTTTATACCACCAAAAATTTTACCATTTTTATAAAAATAGACGTTTTAATTCAATCATAAAATTCCCAAATGAACCACTGGCGCGTTCTTTTAAATTAGATAG